>Ga0136604_1001515_pt1 | contig 10363 bp, 11 predicted proteins | sample AntRauFillE10628_FD_104928 | JGI IMG/M metagenome (GOLD analysis project Ga0136604, IMG submission 104928) | Saline lake microbial communities from Rauer Islands, Antarctica - Metagenome Filla E10 #628 | ecosystem: Environmental > Aquatic > Non-marine Saline and Alkaline > Saline | place... | reverse complement strand
TGGATCACTCCAGTGAGGACGGTTCCATGAGTCCTAAGAACCTGTCTGACGAGCAGCTGGACGCCGAGATCCGCGAGCTGCAGAAGCAGGTAGGGAATGGGCAGTGATAACGCAGCAGCGAAGCTGGAGCTACACCGGAGGTTAAAAGAGCAGGCCAGGCGAAAGCGCTACAACCTGATCAAGCAGCTGTTTCCGGAGACTGGGCCCTACCGGCGCGAGCTCTACCCGAAGCACATGGAGTTTTTCCGTGCGGGATCCCTGCACCGCGAGCGCTTGTTTATGGCCGCAAACCGCGTGGGTAAGACCGTAGCCGGAGGCTCCGAACTGACCTACCACATGACGGGCGAGTATCCGCCCTGGTGGGAGGGGCACCGATTCTATCGTCCGGTTCAGTGCCTTGCGGCAGGCGACACCAGCACCACCACCCGCGACATTATCCAGAACAAGCTGCTTGGTGGGCTGTGGGGAACGCCGGAGTTTGGTACCGGACTTTTGCCTGGCGATCTTCTCGGCAAGCCCATACCGGCGCGAGGCGTAGCCAATCTTTACGAGGAGATCACGGTAAAACACTGCAGCGGCGGCACCAGTCATCTGATGCTTCGCAGCTACGAGCAAGGCCGAAAGATCTTCCAGGGCACCGAACAGGATTACGTCTGGCTCGATGAAGAAGTGCCGAAGGCCGTTTACGACGAAGCCCTGATACGAACCATGACAACCCGGGGCCTGGTCGCTATGACCTTTACACCCCTGTCAGGACTGACGCCTTTGGTCGTCGATTTCTTAAAAGTCAGGAGCGAGCAGGTACCAATGTGAGCAGAACTATTACGCAGATCAACGCCTCGACGAAAACCTGTAACCCAGTGGTGCGCGACAACCTAGTGAGGCAGCTGACCGAGAAAGGGATCCTAAGAGGGACCATCAGCAAGAAGATTGCCCGGCAGCTTTATCCGAAGGCACGGCCAGGCCAGCTAATGACCGTAGGCCCGGCAACGCTCACCGTTGTTGAATGAGCCGATACGTCGTGCAGGCGGGCTGGGCAAACGTCCCGCACATTTCTCAGCAGGATATAGATGATATGTCGAAGTCGCTAAGCCCTCACCAGCTCGATGCCCGCCGGTATGGCAAGCCGAGCCTGGGCGCTGGCGCGATCTATCCGATCCCGGAAGATGATTTTCTTTGTGAGCCTTTCCAGATTCCAGGCTGGTACCACCGGATCTATGGGCTGGACGTTGGCTGGAAAAAGACCGCCGCGATCTGGCTGGCCGTGGATCGAGATACGGACATTGCCTATGCCTACTCCGAGCACTACCGAGGACAGGCTGAAGCGCCGATTCATGCCAAAGGCATCCGTTTACGGGGCGAATGGATTCCCGGAGTTATCGACACAGCTGCCCGGGGCCGCTCCCAGGTCGATGGCAAAACGCTCTGGAAGCTGTACTTAGAAGAACGGCTGATCCTGAACAAGGCCAATAAGGCCGTCGAAGCGGGGCTTATGGAAGTTCTGGACCGCCTATCAACGGGCCGTCTGAAGATATTCAACACCCTGCAAAACACACTTGGCGAGATCCGCTTATACCGGCGGGACGAGAAGGGCCGGATTGTGAAAGAAAACGACCATCTTATGGACGCACTGAGATACGCGGTTATGCGCCTTGAGCTGGCCAGCACGAAGCCCATGCAGCGAGCTGCAGCCAGCAACCAACCCGGCGACCTGACGGCAGGATATTGATATGAGAGACCAGCAGATACCCGACGAGGCCGAGGAAATGACGCCGGAGGAAATGGAGTCAGCTCAGAGTCGACGCGAGGAAGACTTGAACTCCTTGGGCACTAAGCTGGATCGCCTGGCCCAGGAGCAGGTGTCAGCTAGAGCGCAGATCGAAACCCGCTGGCTGGCTGACTTGCGACAGTACCACGGCGAGTACAACGTGGATGAAATTAGCAGGATGGTCGCTAAGAGTTCATCTCAAGTATTCGTCAACATCACCAGGAACAAGACCCGGGCCGGAATTGCTCGCATGAGCGATATGCTGCTGCCCAACGATGATACGAATTTTGGCGTTAAGTCGACGCCGATCCCGGCTATGAGCGCCACCGATGGCGACCCGATGCAGGCCGACATTCAGCAGAGCATGATGCAAGGCCAAGCGCCAGATATGGGGCAGGGCATGATGCAAGGCATGGGGCAGAGCATTGCGCCTGACCCTGACCAGCCCGCGCCGAAAGATCCCCAGGACCAGGCAAAAGAGCAGGCCGACGACGCTGCCCGGGCCATGCAGCAGCAGATCGAGGATGATTTTGCTGAAGCAGGCTATAACGCGCATACCCGGGACGTAATAGAAGACGCCTGCAAGCTGGGCACCGGTGTGCTCAAGGGCCCGACCGTTGTAAACCGCACCCGACGAGCGTGGATCACTGATCCTCAGACGGGCCAGAGCACCATGGAAGTGAAGCAGGAGCTGCGCGCTGGTCTTGAGCGTGTGGATCCCTGGGATATCTTCCCGGATATGTCAGCGGCCAACGCCGCCGAGGCTGAATTTTGGTTTGAGCGCAAGCTGCTTAACCGCAAGCAGATGCGAGAGCTGGCCGATCTACCTGGCGTCATGCTGAACCAGCTGCGCAAGTCCCTGGAAAACAACGAAGGCAGGCAAATTGCCGAGGACCGTCGCTCAGAGCTGCGCGCCATCACCGGCGTGGACACCGTGACCAACGATAAGAAGTACGAGTTGTGGGAATACTGGGGCCCGCTGGACAAGGAAGAACTAAAGGCCTGTGGCTGCGAAGACATAGACGAAGATCCGCTGGTGGAATACACCGGCTGTGTGCTCATGGTCGGCGGTTACGTTATCAAAGCCGCGCTAAACCCGCTAGAAACCGGAGATCTTCCGTACAGCGTTTTCAACTGGGAATCGGACGACAGCAGCATATTTGGTTTCGGCATCCCGTATCTGATGCGCCAGCCTCAAAAGGTTGTCAACGCTTCATGGCGCATGATCATGGACAACGCTGGCGTATCTGCTGGACCGCAGATCGTGATGAAAAAGCGTGGTGTTGAGCCCCAGGACGGCGACTGGACGCTTAGGCCCAACAAGATCTGGTGGGATACCGGAGACGAGCCAGTAGGCAGCGCATTCCAGGTGTACCAGATCAACAACAACCAGCGGGATCTGTTCGCTATCTTTGAGTCTGCGCAGAAGCTGGCCGACACAGAGACGAACTTGCCGATCCTTCTGCAGGGCGAGGGCCTGAGCCAGGGCGCCGGATCCAAGACTTTTGGCGGCATGCAGATGCTGATGAACAACTCAAACATCGTGCTGCGATCGGCGACCAAGAACTTTGACGACGGCGTGACCACTCCCACGGTAAAGCGCTTCTACGACTACCACATGATGTATACCGAGCGCCCGGAAATTAAGGGTGATTTCGATATCGTAGCGAAAGGTACGTCGGTCCTGGTTGCCCGCGAGGAGCAGCAGGAAAAGCTGATGATGCTGTCCCAGGTCGCCGCCAACAACCCGTTATTCGCCAAGATGACCAAGTGGAGCGGCCTGTACCGAGAGATCTTGCGCACCCTTCAGATTCCCGTCGAAAGCGTGGCCTACACCGACGACGAGCTTGAACAGAAGTCCGAGAACGAGCAGGAAGGGCCGCCGCCAGAGGTCCAGGTCAAGATGAAGGAGCTGCAGCTGCGAGAGCAAGAGCTGAAGATGAAGGCCCAGCAGCAGCAGTGGGAGCAGCAGTACAAGGCCGCCGAGCTGCAGACCCGCCAGGAAAAGGACCGGATGGAGTTGGCCTACAAGGAAGGGATCACCATGGCACAGCTTGAGGCCAAGATCGGAATGCACTCGCAGAGCCTGGAGGCCAAGATGCAGGAAACCGCTGCCAGCCTGGCCACCCAGCGAGACGCCAAGGCTGCGGAGCTTACCGACAGCCAGAACGAGCGAGCCGCGCGACGCGAGAACATGAGCCAGGGATTTGACAGCTATGGATAAGATCGATCGACACTCCGACACCTGGCGCGCCATTGAGCTGCGATTGCAAGTTATCCGCAGCGATTGCCTGTCTTCCCTGATCAACGGAACACGCAACGACGACAAGTTGCGAGGGAAGATCGAGCTGGTTGACGACCTTATCGCTTACTCCAAAGAAGAACCGGAGACTGAGATAAGCCCGGAGCCGGACAAATTGCCGAACACCGATTACTGACAACCCACCATGAGCCCGCAGAGGAAGACCATCATGGATCGCAACGAAGCCGAAGTAGAACAGGAAATACAGGACAAGGGGCTGAATGCGCCTCGCATGACACCGGACGCCATCGATAACACCATCGTAGGAAGCGATTACCACGTATTCCCCGGTACCACCGTGACCGTGGCCTGCCTGCAGCTGCGAAACGGCTTTACGGTCATTGGCGAGTCAGCCTGTGCGGACCCGGCCAACTTCAATGAAGATATGGGGCGCAAGATCGCTTACGACAACGCCCGCAACAAGATCTGGCAGCTGGAGGGCTATTTGCTACGCCAGTTTCTGAGTGAGAAAGAAGCTATCAGCCGGGGCTAATCCCCCGACCTGCCCACCAGGGCACAACCCAGCCGTTCGGGAGAACCGCTAAATGACAGACCAGCCGCTTAAGAAGCCGCAGGATGGTGATGCCATCACCAGCGATCAAGACGACAGCGAATTTGAGGATGCTTTCAAAGAGTTCTCAGGAAAATACGCGGGCGTGGAGGATCGCGACGAGTATCACATAGACAGAGAGCAGATCCGCGAAGACCAGGAAGGCGATCTGGAAAGCGGCACAGAGCCTGGCGATCGTGATACGGACGACATTTCCGAAAAGTTGAAAACCCTGGAGGCCGAAAACGAGAAGCTACGGCACTCCGATGCTTCACAGCGCGGGCGTTTGGGCGCCTATCAGCGACAGATCAACGACCTTCAGCGCAAAGCCCAAGAGCAACAGTCGGCGAAACCCACCGACGAAAACACCGGGAAGCCCCAAGACGACGACCAGCAGCGCCAGGGAATGGCGGAATCCATGGGAATGGAGGACTGGGACGAGTTTAAGGAAGACTTCCCGGATATGGCGCGAGCCTTTGAGTCTCGTCTGAAAGCAGACCAGGCCAAGCAAGCGCAGTTAGAGCGGGAGATCGCAGAAATACGGTCGACCGTGCAACCCATCCAAGAACAGGCCCATCAGCAACAACTTCAGTCAGAGTATGCCCGCCTTGAAAGCCGGCATGACGATTGGCGAGAAGTGGTCAATGCGCCCGAGTTTCAGGAATGGCTGCAGTCTCAGAACCCATCGATCCAAGGCCTCGCAGAATCCGAAAACGCCGATGATGCATCCGCGTTACTGGACTTCTACAAGGGTGGACCAAGTGCGGGATCTGGAGACGGACGCGCCAAAGAGCGCGATAAGCGTCAGAACCGTTTGGCCAATGCTCAAACCGTAAGCCGCCGAGGAACGGCGACCCGGGGCGCAGCGCCTGACGATTTTGAGGCGGCCTTTGATTATTACGCCGATAAAAAATCCCGGCGACGCTAATACCACCTTTTGCTAAACCTTTGATTGGAGTAAACCATGCCTATTACCTCTTACGGTGACATCGGCCAGCGTACTGCTGGCTGGGCCGCAAACGAAATGCTGGATCACGCAGAGCCGATCCTGGTTCTGTCCAAGTTCGGTCAGTCTAAGCCGCTGCCCAAGAACAAAGCCGACACGGTAAAGTTCCGTCGTCCGGTACCGTTCGCGAACATCACTGTCCCGCTTTCTGAGGGCGTCACGCCGTCCAGTCAGCAGATGGCTTACGAAGACGTGACCGTTCAGATCAAGCAGTGGGGCGCCTGGACCGAGATTACCGATTACGTCAACGACCTGTCCGAGGATCCCGTCCTGGCCGATGCGTCCATGCTGTGCGGCGAGCAAGCGGCAGAGACAGTGGAGTATCAGACCTGGGGCGCGATCCGTGCCGGTACCAACGTGTTTTACGCCAACGGCACAACCCGGGGAGGCGTAGACAGCGTTTACACCCTGGCCAAGCAGCGCGCTGTTACCCGCTCGCTCAAGGCTAACCGGGCCAAGAAAGTGACCAGCATGGTCGCCAGCACCACCAACTACGGCACCGAGCAAGTGGACGCTGCGTTCATTGGCTTCGCGCACACGGACCTGGAGGCGGACATTCGCGATATGCCCAACTTCACGCCGTGCGAGAAGTACGGAAGCATGAAAGCGCTGCCGTATGAGATCGGCAAGGTTGAGGACGTGCGCTATATCCTCTCCCCTGTGCTGGATAGTTTCGCGGATGCAGGCGGCACAGCGGCCACCAATGGCGTGGTATCCACCAGCGGTACCAGTGCAGACGTTTATCCCATCGTTATTGTGGGCAAAGAGTCCTACGGCCTGATCCCGCTGAAAGGCGCAGGCGCTATCACGCCCAAGGTTTTGAACCCTGACACCCCGCGTGGCGGCGATCCCCTGGGTCAGCGTGGCTCTGTAGGCTGGAAGGCTTATTACGTCTGCAAGATCCTCAACGAGGGCTGGATGGCCCGAATCGAAACCGCAGCGTCAGCGCTGTAAACCGGATTATCTAGCCGTAACTCAAAAGCCTCGGCCTTGTGCCGGGGCTTTTTATGAGTATCAAGCCGTTCGGGAGAACCGCAATGAATGAAGTTAATACCAGCAGCATGAGCCGTGAAGAATTGGAATCCACCGCTTCCGATCTTGGCGTTACCTATCCCCACAACATTTCCGACGACAAGTTAAGCGCCAAGATCGATGCAGCCCTGGGCGGCACGGTCAAAAACGATGGCGACGGCGACACAGCGACAAAGGATCCGAAAGTTATTACCGCCGACGGTGCAGCGCCTGCCGATAAAGAGCGCAAGTTTGAGATCCTGATCGCCACTCACGACCAGGACAAGCAGCCGGTTCAGCTGGGTCTGAATGGTCGCAGCATCGTGATCCAGCGCGGCAAGAAGGTGATTGTCACCCAGGCCGTGAAAGAGATCATCGAACACGCCGAGCAGTTCGTCTACGACGCAGAAATGAACCGCCAGAGCATCCAGAGCTACCCGTTCCAAGTCATTCGTGAAGTCACTGACAAGGGGTAATCCATGACCTTCTTGGAGCTGTGCCAGAGCTTAAGACAAGAAGTGGGCGCAGCCGGATCTGGCCCGGCCAGCGTTCAAGCCCAGCATGGTGAATACGCCCGTCTTGTCAGCTGGATTCAGCAGGCCTGGCGGGAAATTCAGCTAAGCCGCGAGCGATGGCTCTTTGCCTGGGCCGAGGCCAGCATCAACGTGGAGCCTGATTTTCGTACCTATTCTCCGCCGTCAGATCTGCGAGTGTGGGACGAGGGCACGATCCGGTGCAATGGTCTGCCGCTGAAGGTACTGACCTGGCCGGAGTTTCGTGGCCGATTTGCTCAGGACAGCGAACAGGTAAGTCCCAGTTTCGTCGCTCAAAGGCCTGACGGCGTCCTGGTGCTGGACACTACGCCCGAGACTTCCGCAGAGATTGCCTTTGAGTATTGGCGAACGCCGCAAGTTCTGGCGTTGGGCGCAGACGTGCCGAGGCTTCCAGATCAGTACCACCTGGTGATCGTCTACCGGGCCATGCTGTTTTACGGGCTTTATGAGAACGCGCCTGAAATGGTGCAGGCTGCACGATCCGGTGAGGCCGGATTGCACCGGGATATGACTCAGACCCAGTTGCCTATTGCCGAATTCGCGGGGCCGCTGGCATGAGCAAATCCGCTTATATCAAGTTTGGTGGAGGCCTGGACCTGGTGACACCAGAACGTCAGATGGGGCCAGGCACCCTGTTCACTGCGGTCAACTATGAATGCCCGGTAACCGGCGGTTATCGTCGCGTCCAGGGCTATGCACAGATAGGGCCGCAAGTGCCAGGGACTGGCCCGGTCCTGGGTGTGTACACGTTCTACGACCGCTATTACGCGATCCGCGAAGACCTGGCCGGGGCCACCGCTACGCTGTACCGGCTGAGCGTCGATGAAACGACGTGGGAGTTAATGGGCTCTGGATCCGAGCTGAACGCAGGTCGCCATGAATTTGACGAGGGCAACCCCTACGCTACGGATGCCGGTACCGCACTTTACGGCGTGGGCGGAGGTAAGCCCTTTGAGTTGCAGCAGGATGGAACCTTGACCGTGCTGGCCAATGCGCCAACCGGTGCGACCATGATTGCGCTGCATCAAAATCACCTGTTCCTGGGGATCCGAGCCGGAAGCCTGCAGCATTCCAACATTGGCGATCCGGCGGGCTGGGATGCCGCAACCGGAGGCGCCGGAGAGATTGGCGTAGGCCAGACGCTCACCGGCCTGGTTAAGGGTATCGGCGGAGTTCTTCACATTGGCACTCGGGACAGCATACAGACGCTTAGGGGCACCAGCAGCGCCAACTTCGCACTAGAGACAACCGTTCCAGGTGTAGGGGTTCGGCCCTTTTCTGCCCAATCACAAATGACGCCATACTTCGTGACCGAGCGAGGGATCACCACGCTGCAGGCTTCACAGCAGTACGGCGACTTCACACCCATGCAACCAGGTCGATTCGTGGAACCGCTGTTTTCCCGCGATGGCCTGGCAGATCGGGTCGTATGCTCGAGCATTTCGCGCAGAAAAGCGCAGTATCGCGTGTTCTTCGACAACGGCACGATTCTTCTGGTCAGCCCTGGCGGCATTACGCAGGCAGTCATTGATCACCAGGCAAGCGTTGCAAGCTCAAACGAATTATCGACAGGTGAGGAAGTGCTGCTAATGGGCGACACACAAGGTTACGTCTTCCGGATGGACTTTGGCAACACGTTCAACGGATCGCTCATCAAGGCGTTTATGACAAGCGCGTTTACCGATCTCAAGAGCTCTGCCACCCGCAAGCGCTTCCGGCGAGCCTTCTTTGACGTGCGAAGCGGCAGCCAGGCGCGGATATGGGTCCAACCTGATTTCGATTACGGCAGCACAGAAACGTCCATGCCGAGGCGCGCTCCGATCGATTACAAGCTGGGCGGTGGTTTTTGGGGCGCCGATTACTGGAACGACTTTCGATGGTCTGTTCCTGTTATGGGCGAGGAAGCCATCGATGTAACCGGCAGCGGTACAAGCATCAATTTTGCCATTTTCTCTGAAGACTCAAGCGAGCCTCACGAGATCCTTGGTTACGATCTTTATTTTGACATTCGGAGAAATCGCCGTGGCTGAAAAGGTTTATTACGACAATTCCGACGAAGGACAGCGCTTTCAGAGCGCGACGATCGCTGAAGCTGAAGCCGTTGACGAAAAGTTCGACCAGGTAGCGACCGGGCTTTCTGAGGCCGAGCAGGACACCCGCCGGGCTCTGAAGTTTCCTTTCGAGCCGGGCATGGCCAGCCAGGAGTTTTCTGTAACCGTTCTGCAGAGGCGCAACAAAGTGCTGGGCTTTGACGATGAAGGCAACCTAGCCTTGAGAGGTGGCTTTGCATGGCGGGGTGACTGGGCAACCGGTACCGACTATCTGGTTAACGACGTGTTCCGCGATTCGGTCAGCAAGAACCTCTATCTGGTCCAGTTTTTTCATACGTCCACTGTTCTTGCAAACAATATCGCCAGCGGCCTTGTGTCTCTTTCCATCGATGTTTCAGAAGTAGAGGCTGCCAAAGCCTTGGCGCAGAACGCGGCCAGCGCTGCAAGCCAATCATCTGATGAATCAGATGCGTCTGCATCGGCGTCTGAAACCAGCGCGAATGCCAGCGAAGTGTCGCGGATCAATTCGGAATCTAGCGCAGTCGCATCTTCCGGCTTTGCAGACGATTCCAGCCAATCAGCTTCTGCGGCTGCAACCAGTGAAACCAACGCTTCATCAAGTGCTGATGCTGCTGAAGGATGGGCCGCAGGTGTGAACCTTCCGAGTGCTGCCGGTAACGGTGAGAAGATTCTCCGACAGAAGAGCGATGAGACAGGCTTTGAGTATATCGGTGAGCCTTATTCAAAAGTGGAGGCGGATGCTAGATATGCACTTGAGTCAAAAACGCCTGTTGATTTTGGTTCAACAACTGACGATGTAGACACCCTCGTAAAAAGTGGTTTTTATAGGCTTGGAAAAAACGCAAACCGCCCAGCTGGGTCTGATTACGGCCAATTGATAGTGTCGAGGGGCGGGGACACTATTTTGCAGCTAGTAAGTAATTTTACTGGCAGGTTGTGGCAACGCAGTGGCAACCCTTCAAACACAGGGGGCAATGGCTCTTATTCGGACTGGCAAGAAATACCCTCTCTAGCGGGCGCAACTTTTACAGGAGAACTGGCCGCCACAAATCTAAGCGGAACGAATACGGGCGATCAAGATTTAAGCGGCAAAGCAGATA
>Ga0136604_1001501_pt1 | contig 10429 bp, 9 predicted proteins | sample AntRauFillE10628_FD_104928 | JGI IMG/M metagenome (GOLD analysis project Ga0136604, IMG submission 104928) | Saline lake microbial communities from Rauer Islands, Antarctica - Metagenome Filla E10 #628 | ecosystem: Environmental > Aquatic > Non-marine Saline and Alkaline > Saline | place... | reverse complement strand
TAACGCTATAACGCTATAACGCTATAACGCTATAACGCTATAACGCTATAACGCTATAACGCTATAACGCTATAACGCTATAACGCTATAACGCTATAACGCTATTTCGTAAAATGATTGAATCATCATTAATAATTTTAGCTAACCTAATTCAAGGAAATATCTACTTGGTTAACTTTAAAATGTTATTGGCTAAAATAAAGCGCGCAATGCCTGGGACTTTATTTAAATTGCTATCTAAGCCATTGCTAACATTTTATTATTTTCACCAAAATCATTTAAAGCCCATAGCTTATCTAAATTATAAAAATCTCGAGCTTGAGGTAACATTAAATGTACAACAATATCGCCTAAGTCAATTAAGATCCAATCTTCACCGCGTTTGCCTTCAATCCCTTTAGGCTTTAGTGATAAGCTTTTTAAGGACTTTAAGATTCTATCGGCTAAGGCGTGTATGTGAGTTGTGGAAGTGCCTGTGGCTATAATCATATAATCTGTGAGGGGGGTTAAGTTTGAGACGGGGATGGCGTTTATATTAATAGCTTTGGTATCGTTAAGGACGTCTACGACCTTTTGTAAAATACTTGTCATATGGTAATACCCTCCATTTTTACTTGAAAATTTCCTGCACATTGTAAAGCTAAATTTAATAAATCATCCCATACATTTTTAGATTTAATTCCTTTAATTGTATTATCGATAGCTACTGCTTGATGGATTAGCTGTTCTAGTTGCTTTATTGAAAAAGCCTGGATTAATTGTAGGTATAATGGCTTTTTATTTGACCATATGCCTAGTTTACTAGCTATTGTACCAGTATTTGCTTGATTATTTTGCGCAATTTTTAGACGAATAAACAGACGTATTTCACGCAAGATAGCCCAAAGCACAATTGATGGTTCAATTTGAAGGGCTCTTAATCCTTTAATTAAGCGTAATATCCTAGCTTGATCTTGGAGCAATATAGCATCTACTAAATCAAAAACTTCATAAATAGGGTCGTCGAATAAGACTCCCAACGCCATTTCAGTGTTAAGTTGACCTTTAGGAATTTGCGTTTGCAATATATTTAAGCTATTTGCTAGCTCACTAATATTACCTTCATAAAAGTTAGCAAAGTAATCTAGCACATCGTTATTTGGCATATAACCCAAATCTTTAAATCTGGTTAAAACAAATTGATGCCATTTATTATGAGGTATAGGTTTACATGGATGTAATTGTCCATATTGATTTATGTATTTAATCCAATCAATATCAAATTCTTTAGTAGTAAGTTTGTCAGTAACAAAACATAACATCGTATTTATAGGTATAGCTTTAGCTAATTGCAAAATTTCTTTAGATAATTTTCTATAGATATTAGAAGTGGTTAGATGAACCTCAAATAAGCGCTTTTCAGCAAACATGTCGCAAGTTGCTAACTGGGACAATAAACTCTCCCAACTCTTATGGTCAATGATTTTAACTACTACATAATCATTATAGTCTGCTTTTTTAATTTTATCTTTTAATGACTGTATAGCTTCTTTAGTTAGTAGTGGTTCACCACCATATACTAGATGTAAATTTTTTAACATATATTACCTAAAGGTTGTGATAGCCTTTACTATATTGGCGCTTGCTTCTTGATAAAGATGAGATTCTTCAATAGAAAAAGCTAATTCTTTAGTTATTTTATTAGTATAGTCTACACTTAAGTCAATATTTTTATTGAAATTAACTTCCAGTACTTCGGCTTGATCATCATTATAATTTTCTAAGATATAATCTATATCTATTGATAAACGGTAAATTTGTCCCTGACCTAAAGAATTGTTAGCAATTAAATTGTTGCTTAATTTAATCTTTTTAATGGTTAAAAGTACCTGCGGTATAAAATCTTCACTATAAATTATATTGTTAATATCTAATTCATCTTGGAGATTTTTTTTAAATATTAAATTATTACCATAAGATTTTACTTTAATATATCGTACTTTAGAATTTTTAGCTTTATTAAATAATTGGGCCGCGTTAGGCGGCAAAGTAGTATAAGTACAACCTGTCAAAACACCTAAATTAGTTAAATATATTAAATAAACTAAAATTAAAATAAATTTGTTTTTTTGCATTTTAGTAACTTATATAACAATGTTAACCAGTTTATTAGCCACGATAATTATCTTTTTAATTTCCTTGTGTGCAATAAATTTACTAATTTTTTCATTAGCTAAGGCTGCTTTTTCTAGCTCCTTTGGAGCAGTATCTTTAGCTATCTTTAATTGTGCGCGTAACTTGCCATTAACTTGAACTATAATTTCTAAAGTTTCTTGTTGTATAGCATTAAAATCAATTTGTGGCCATGGCTCGTCAATGACTGCATGCTTAAATCCCAATTCATACCATAAATTATGACAAAAATGTGGGACTATGGGAGAGAGCATAATTATCACATTTTTATATACTTCAAATTTTAAAAAATTATCAGTAGTGCTTGTATCTAAATGTCCATATAAAGCATTTAATAATTCCATAATAGAAGCTATCGCTGTATTGTAAGCATTACGCCTAGATAAATCATCAGATACTTTGCTTATAGTATTGTGTAGCTTAAATCTTAATTTTTTTTGTGATTCTTTGAGTTCATCTTTGGTTGTATAAGCATAATCTGTTTGCTTTATTAATATATCTAAAGGGGCTTTTTGAATAAATTCATGAAAATTTTTCCATAGACGTTTTAAAAACTTATATGCTCCCTCTAGTGCAGAATCATTCCAATCTAAAGATTGTTCCGGAGGCGCTGCAAACATAATAAATAATCTTAAGGTATCAGCGCCATAGCACTCTATTATATCTTTTGGATCTACAGTATTACCTACAGATTTAGACATTTTTTTACCATCTTTAAGCACCATTCCTTGTGCTAATAATTCAGTAAATGGCTCATTGCTGTTAACTAAGCCCATATCTCGCATGGCTTTATGAAAAAATCTTGCATATAACAGATGTAAAATGGCATGTTCCACACCACCTATGTATTTATCTACCGGGCACCAATAATTAGCACGTGCATCTAGCATGTTATCGTTAGCATTAAAGCTTGCAAAACGGGCATAATACCAAGAAGATTCAAAGAATGTATCAAAAGTATCTGTTTCACGTTGAGCCGGACTCTGGCATTTAGGGCAGTTAGTGTTTATAAATGCGGCGTCTTCTTTTAAAATAGAGCCTTTAGCACTAACCACAATATCTTGCGGCAATTTAACTGGTAAATTAGAATAATTTTCTGCAACAATGCCGCATTGGGGACAATTAATCATGGGTATGGGCGCTCCCCAATAGCGTTGACGCGAAACGCCCCAATCGCGCAAGCGATAATTTACTTGCGTCTCCCCTAGACCCAATTTTGTTATTTCATGCGAAATGGCTTTTAAAGCTTGCTCACTGGTAAGATCATTATATTGCGCTGAATTAATTAAGCTACCATATTCAGTTATTGGTAGAGATGCTTTTTCTTTATGTATTACTTGAATAATTTCCAAATTGTATTTATTAGCAAATTCATAGTCGCGCACATCATGAGCCGGCACTGCTAATACTGCTCCACTCCCATACTCAGCTAGTACATAATTGGCAATCCAAATAGGTACAGGTTTAGATGTTAAAGGATGTATTGCTTGAAGACCGGTATCTATACCTATTTTCTCAGCTGTCATCGTACTTGATTCTGCTGTAGATTGTTGCTTGCATTGTTTTAAAAAATTAGCAATTTCTGGCTTACTTGCGGCTAATTTTTGCGAAATTTCATGTTCAGGGGCAATTGCAAGATAACTTACTCCAAAAATAGTATCAGCGCGTGTAGTATATACTGTAATATCAGCAAAATTATTATCAAAGGATTTAAATTTTATTGTTAAGCCGCTAGAGCGACCAATCCAATTGCGTTGCATAGTTTTTACTTGAGTAGGCCAATGTTGCAAGCTATCTAAGCCTTCAAGCAATTCATCAGCATAAGCAGTAATTTTAATAAACCATTGTTCAATTTCGCGTTTTTCCACAATAGCGCCTGAACGCCAACCTTTGCCATCTATCACTTGTTCGTTAGCTAGAACTGTATTATCCACAGGGTCCCAGTTTACCATTGATTTTTTCTTATATACTAAGCCCATTTCATAAAGCTTAATAAAAAACCATTGTTCCCATTTATAATAATGTGCATCACAGGTTGCAAACTCGCGCTGCCAATCATAGGCAAACCCCATTTGCATTAGTTGTTGGCGCATATGATTAATATTGGTTTTAGTCCATATGCTAGGTGCAACTCCATGCTTGAGAGCTGCATTTTCTGCAGGCAACCCAAAAGCATCCCAACCAATTGGTTGTAATACGTTTTTACCTTGCATACGTTGAAAGCGCGCCACCACATCCCCAATAGTATAATTGCGGGCATGTCCTACGTGAATATTGCCACTGGGATAGGGAAACATACTTAAACAATAGTACTTAGGTTTGGGTGAGTTTTCGCTCACGGTAAAACAGTTGTTAACGGCCCAATATTGTTGAGCAATTTGTTCAACTTTTTTATGATTGTAAGTGGCATCCATAAATACAATAAAACTCATTTAGTTATTAAAATATTGTAAGATACTAACAAACAATCTTAAGCAAATCTAGAAAAAATCCAGGTCAAAAACTTAAAGAAAATTGTTGATAATATAGCTCCGGCGGGAAAGGTGATAACCCAAGAGGCAAAAATAGAACGAATTACATTAAGATTAAGTGCATGCACGCCGCGCGCTAACCCTATACCTAGGATGCCCCCCACTAAGGTGTGAGTTGTGGATATTGGTAAGCCAGTGCTAGAAGCTAGTAATACCGTCACCGCAGCCGAAAGCGTGGCACAAAAACCGCGGCTTGGGGTTAATAAAGTAATTTTAGTGCCAACTGTTGCAATAACTTTATGTCCATAAGTTACCAAACCTGTGATAATACCTGTAGCTCCTGTTAATAATACCCAAATAGGTACTATGCTCACTGAATTGTTACGCTGTTCCGCAATAGCTACAATTGCACTTACAGGGCCTATAGCGTTGGCTACATCATTAGAACCATGAGCAAAAGCCATAGCACATGCTGTAAATATCATTAAGACACTAAAAGTTTTTTCTACATTATGGTAGCTAGATTTTTTTTTATCCGCAAAACTATAGGCTGGGCTTTTGATAATGAAGTAGCCAATTATAGCTGCAGCCAAAGCTACGGCAAAGGATGTTAATAAACTTTGGTTGTTAGTTAATACAATTCCCACGTTATGTATTTTGGATGCGGTTATCATGAAAACTATAAATATGCATAAAAAAATATAAAATGGTACAACTTTGGTAGAGGCTTTATAAGGTTCTGGTTGCTCAAAAATAAATTTACGAATAGTAGTAAATAAGCCAAAGGACAGTGCGGCTCCAATTAATGGTGAAAACAGCCACCCTAAAAGTATTGAGAAGAAAGTTTCCCAATTAATAGCATTAAAACCAATATTGGTAATCCCAAAACCTACAATAGCTCCAACTATCGTATGTGTAGTAGATACAGGCCATCCTAAAACACTTGCAATTAATAACCAACAGCTGGCAGATAATAATGAAGATAGCATTCCAATACAAATTACATCTTGATTATTTATTAAAGATGAGGTGTCAATAATGTTTTCTTTAATAGTATTAGCCACTTCACCCCCTGCAAGTAAAGCACCTAAAAATTCAAAAATAGCAGCTATGATAATAGCTTGGCGAATAGATATAGATTTAGAACCTACGGCAGTCCCCATAGCATTTGATACATCATTTGCACCTATTCCCCAAGCCATTAGGAAACCAAATATGACTGCTAGCCAAAGGTATACGGTGTATAATTCCATGGATATAAAATCTAAGTTAACATGAGCGGATGTTAACTGCCCTAATATAGTATGTCAATGTGAAAAACCTTATGTTTAAGTTATATGTTTATAAATTACAAACTATTTATTTATGTGGTTAACTAATAATTGTTTGGTGTAATTAGTACGCAAGTAAAAACCCTTTTTACCTGTATTAGTAAGGAAGCCATCGAAATTTATTATTTTTTTAGTTATTTTATTATTAGCAGCTTTAGGGCGTAGATGTAAGTAGGTTCCGTAGCTGGCATTGAGGCTCGATTCATGTCCAAGACACACAGCTTCCATGATTTCTTCAAAGTCTTTTTTAATCACCATGTATTCATTATCTACTAAATTGCTAATAAAAGGCTGCAAAAATTCTCTATCTCTTAAAGATTTTTGGTTGGTAATTGGCACCCATAAAATGCGTTGCATTTTCTTAGCTAGCCAAGAAGTTTCGAATGAATCAGTAGCTAAATTAGAATCCAAGGTACAAATATAAGTTGATTCGCTTGGAATCAATTTAGCTGAAACTGGCAGTGTTTTTAATTCAAGTTGTGCTGCTGGAAAATCAACTTCAGCTCCAATCCCCTGTGCTCCTAAATATAATTCAACTAGCTGCCCAGGCCAGCCTTTAGCTTGTAGCAAAGTTTGCGGTAATATTTGGTTAAGCTTTCTAGCAAGTTCAGCTAAGGTCATACCATGTAGTTGCTTTGCTTTACTTAAAATATCTTGAGCTTTAATTGTGCAATTATCCATGCTAGTATGGTAACATGATGCACCCAAGCTGGGAAAAAATTTTACAACCTGAGTTTGATAAGGACTACATGCTCAAGCTTCGCTCCTTTGTGCATGCCCAGCGTCTTAGAAAAACAGTTTACCCCAAAAGTGAAGACGTATTTAATGCTTTTAAATATACAATCTTCCCAGAAACTAAAGTCGTTATCTTAGGGCAAGACCCATACCATCGACCCAATCAAGCGCATGGCTTGAGTTTTTCGGTGCCAGAGCATGTCAAAATTCCAGCTTCATTGCGCAATATATATCAAGAATTATATGCTGATTTAGGCATAGTGCCTGCAGCCCATGGCAATCTTATTCATTGGGCTCGCCAAGGAGTGCTATTGCTGAATGCTGTATTGACAGTCAACGCAGGCGAGCCAGGTTCACACCAAAATTGTGGCTGGGAAGAGTTTACTGATAGTGTTATTAGTAAAATAAATGAAAAATTACAAAATGTAGTATTTTTACTATGGGGTAAATATGCAGCTGCTAAAATAGAATTAATAGATTCAAAGCGTCATACTATTTTAACTGCTGCGCATCCATCACCATTTTCTGCTCATCGTGGATTTTTCGGTTGCAGACATTTTTCTAAAACCAACGACGTATTAGAAAAAGCGGGTAAGTTAGCTATAGATTGGGCTTTGCCAGTACTTGCAGTTAGTTAGACAAGTTGGCAAAAATATACTATAAAAATTATAAAATCAAAGAGAAATTATGTTAGATTGGTATAACCCGGTATTTTTATCTAGAGTGCAATTTGCATTTGTAATATCTTTTCATATAATTTTTCCGGCCTTAACTATTGGGCTTGCAAGCTGGTTAGCTGTGCTTGAGGCTTTATGGTTAAAAACTAAGCATCCTATATATAAAGAAATTTTTCATCACTGGGTTAAAATATTTTCCGTATGTTTTGGTATGGGAGTAGTTTCTGGTGTGGTGATGTCATATCAGTTTGGCACTAATTGGTCAGAGTTTTCCTATAAAGCTGGCAATGTTATTGGGCCATTATTAGCTTTTGAGGTATTAACTGCCTTTTTTTTGGAAGCTTCTTTTTTAGGAGTTATGCTTTTTGGCTGGGATAGAGTCTCAGAACGCGCCCATTTTTTTGCAACTTTAATGGTCGCTATTGGGACTTGCGTTTCATCTTTTTGGATTTTATCAGTAAATAGTTGGATGCATACTCCAGCTGGATTTATTAAAGATGCCAGTGGAGTGTTTTTGCCTGCCTCTTGGATGGAAATTATATTTAACCCATCTTTTTTATATCGCCTAACGCATATGCTTTTAGCCGCTTATCTAAGTACAGCTTTTTTTGCTGCAGCAGTTTCTGCTGGATATTTGCTAAAGAAAAAGCACATAGCTCATGCTAGAGTAATTTTTGCTATGTCGATGTTTATTGTTGTGAGTTTAACTCCTTTACAAATAATAGCCGGGCATGCCCATGGAATTAATACCTTAAAGCATCAGCCAGTAAAAGTTGCAGCAATGGAAGGGATTTGGGATAGTGAGCATGGCGCGCCATTTAAAATAATTGGTTGGCCAGACAGTAAAGCTGAGACAACTCGTTATTCTATAGAAATACCATATGCCTCTAGTTTAGTTTTAACTAATTCTTTGCATGGTAAAGTGCGAGGTCTTAAAGAATGGGAGCGCGCTGAGCGCCCGCCAGTATTAGTAGTTTTTTGGTCATTTAGAATAATGTTAGCTATGGCTACATTAATGTTATTAGTGGGGATAATTGCAGTAGTAAAGTATTTAAATAAAACTTTATTTAAAGCGGGGCATTTTCATAAATTTTGCATGATTATGGGGCCATCGGGCTTATTAGCATTGCTTGCAGGCTGGGTAACTACAGAAGTTGGGCGCCAGCCATGGGTTATTTATAATCATTTATTAACTAAAAATGCAGCTTCGGCTGTATCTGCGTATGAAGTATCTATTTCATTGTTAGCGTTTATCCTGGTATACAGTATAGTATTTTCTGCAGGGATTTTTTATATTTTCAAATTGATTAAGAAAGGACCTAAAGCTGGAGATTGGCATGATGATTATGGGACCCATGGTTTAGCTCATCCTTTAACTATCTATGATATTTTTTTAGGGCATAAATAATGTTAGATTTTAGCAATACATTAAATCTTCCTTTAATTTGGGGAGCGATTATATTGCTTGCAATAGCTATATATGTAATTTTAGATGGCTTTGATTTAGGCGTGGGTATATTATTTTTATTTGCGCCCAGTGAAGAATGCAAAAATAAAATGATCAACTCAATAGCGCCGTTTTGGGATGGTAATGAGACTTGGTTGGTTTTAGGTGGGGGTGTCTTATTTGCTGCGTTCCCAATGGCTTATGCTATTATTTCTCCTGCAGTATATTTACCAATTTTATTTATGTTGGTGGCTTTAATTTTTAGAGGCGTAGCTTTTGAATTTAGATTTAAGGCAAGTGCTGAGTATAGAAAAATATGGGATATGTCTTTTCATTATGGCTCAGTATTTGCAGCCTTTATGCAAGGAGTAATTTTAGGTAGTATTGTGCAAGGAGTTTCGGTAGATAACTCTAGATTTGCAGGCAAAGCTTTTGATTGGCTTAGTGCTTTTTCAGTGGTAACAGGTATAGCTTTGGTTATGGGATATGCTTTGCTAGGTGCTACTTGGATAATTATGAAAAGCTCTGCCACCACTCAAAATTGGGCACGTCGAGTTGCTAGCTATTTAATAGTGCATGTATTGTTTTTTATGGCAATAGTTTGCCTGTGGATGCCATTTATTGATGATGCCATTTATGCTCGGTGGTTTTTATGGCCTAATTGTCTATATGTGGCAGTTATTCCTTTGGTAACTATTTATGTAAGCTCTCGCTTAATTCATGCTATTCGCGCCAATTATGAATATGAACCATTTTTTATGACTATAGCATTATTTATGTTAGGATTTTTAGGTTTGTTGATTAGCTTATGGCCATATATTGTGCCACGCTCTGTAACTTTTACCCAAGCGGCAGCTTCACCTAAGTCGCTTTCTATTATGTTGGTGGGAGTGACTATTGCTTTGCCAGTTATTCTTTTATATACAGGCTACAATTATTATGTATTTCGCGGTAAAGCAGATGCTGCTTCAATGTATAAATAGATTGGCGGCTAATAGCTCAGCTCGTTGGTTTATTATTTTATGGTTATTAGGTTTGGGGATTACCCTCACCGTATCTTATAGTTTAAGATATTTTATTTTATTGTTTAGCTAGTGCATCTTTAAAAACTGCAATTGCTTGAAGGCGAGATTGTTTTAAATCGACTATAGCTTGCGGGTAGTTATCTACAGGGCACAAGCCTGGCTTTGAGCCCATTTTATGAATTTGTTGCGCAGTTAGGTTAGCGAGTTCTGGCAAATATTTTTTAATAAAAGCTGCATCTTTATCAAACTTTTCACTTTGCACTGCTGGATTGAAAATTCTAAAATAAGGGGCAGCATCAGTGCCAGTAGAGGCGGACCATTGCCAGCCACCATTATTGCTAGAAAAATCTAAGTCTATTAAATGTTTGGCAAAAAAAGCCTCTCCATGGCGCCAATCAATCAATAAATTTTTAGTTAAGAACATGGCAACTATCATGCGTAAACGATTGTGCATCCAGCCAGTATGAATTAATTGCTTTATTGCTGCATCTATAATAGGTATGCCTGTTTGTGCTTGTTGCCATGCTTGTAAATTTTGTCTATTTTGAGACCAAGTGATTTTATCATATTG
>Ga0136604_1001500_pt1 | contig 10439 bp, 6 predicted proteins | sample AntRauFillE10628_FD_104928 | JGI IMG/M metagenome (GOLD analysis project Ga0136604, IMG submission 104928) | Saline lake microbial communities from Rauer Islands, Antarctica - Metagenome Filla E10 #628 | ecosystem: Environmental > Aquatic > Non-marine Saline and Alkaline > Saline | place... | reverse complement strand
GTAAAGGCTACCATCTTTCCGTCCGGAGAAAAATTGGGATGCGTTTCGGAACCCTGAAAGGAAGTAAGCCGACTGGCTTCGCCGCCATTATGGCCTACCGTCCAGAGATCATTACCGTAGGCAAATACAATTTTACTATCGCTGATATCCGGCTGCCGCACCAGCTTGGTTTCTTGGGCTTGCAGTGTTTGTAACGTAAAAACAAAAGTGAGGATGAGAATGGAGAAGTGTATGTTCATGGTGTGTTTCCCGGTTGGTTAAAATTAGCTTCCGCATATATACTAAAATGAGCAGAGACTTTAAATTTATTTTAAAAAATTTAAATAAATGCAGATGCCAGGCACTTTAAAAGTGCCTGGCATCTTTGGCTTTACTGCTGTGCCAAGCTTGCCTGCGCAGAGCCATTATGAAAAGGGCTAACAATTTCAAAAAAGCTTCGGCATAGGCAGGCATCCACGTTAAGCACACATTCTATCAAGCGTGGACGCTTGACGGAGCGAAGATTTTTCAGGAAGAATTTTGTAATCACCCGCCAACCGGCGTATCAGTAAAAGAATCTTTTATGGCCGTTTCTGAATTCATCCCGCCTGCTTTTCGATCAATCACCTGAATAAGAATGGCACCGCCCACTATGCATAAGCCTGATATAATTTCGACTAAGGTAGGGTTTTCACCGATACTTAACCAGGCAATAAGCAGGGCGGCGATAGGTACCATATTTCCGTACAGAACCACCTGAGTGGGACCGAGTGTATGGAGTGCGCGAACTTTAACCCACTGGCCAAGCCCAACTCCAATGCCCCCGCCCGCCAGGATGGCTATCCACGTCCAAAGCCCTAATGAAAACCATGTTTGTTCAATCAGTGAAGGCGAAGCAATGAGTGCATAAAAGAAGCAGCCGATTACGGTGCGTATGGTTACAATAAATGCCGAGCCGTATTTACGTGCCAGCGGCTTGATGAGATGGAGCTCGATAACGGTAAAAGCCAGCGCCATAAAAAGCAGCAGGTCGCCAAACCAGTAGGCGTTTTCGGGTTGAAGGCCATCAATGGCCAGTAAAACCGTTCCGGCCCCGGCCAATATCACCCCGGCATAACCGTACTTACCCATCTTTTCGGTGCTGAGAAGATATCCCAAACCGGAGCTGAGCGCAGGACCCAACGCCAGCCACAGTGAAGCCCGGGCGCCGTGGGTTAGGCCGAGCCCTTCAATGCCCAGCCAGGGGGCCAGAGTAGCGCCAATAACGGATATAAGAATAAGGCGCGGCCAATCCTTTTTTTCAATTAAACCAAAAAATTTGAATGAGCCTTCGCGTTTGCAGTGGTAATAATAGACCAGGAACATTGCAACGCCGCCCATGGCAAAACGCGAGACGCTAAAGGAGATGGGACTCATTTCAAGTAGGGCAATTTCAGCCAGAATAAAGTTGGCGCCCCACAGAAAGGTGAAAAATAAAAGCAAGCCATGATGAGTTACCGCCCCATCATGGCTTACTGTAGTATGCGATTGCTGATTTGTAATAAGGTTAAGCTGTATTTCGAAGTACGCTATTCAGCGTGTTAGCAAAAAATATTGTTTGACAATAGCAAATGTACTGGTATTTAAAAATGTACCACTATTTCAAACATTTCTTTATGATAATGCAGATTAGCGGTTAAACCTCTACCGTAAAGGGCACTTTAGTTTCGTCCCATTGCAGTACCACTTCGGCGGATGAATCCGTTACATTCTGAAAGTAAATCATGAATTGCTCCATCGGAGTTTCAGCAGATTTGGATTCGGTTTGAACCCGAAGCGCATCTTCGCTTTTATCGTATTGAGTGCCCCACGAAGTTTTGGAGTTAAATACGATGGTCCAGTTATCCTCACCCGGAACGGTATATAGCGAGTAGCTTCCTGCTTTCAGGGACTTGCCTTCAATGGTTACGTCCTTTGGAAAAGTAATAACGGCGGATTCATTGGCGCCGGTTCTCCACACTTCATCATAAGGGACAAGATCGCCAAAAATTACGCGCCCCCGCATGCCGGGCCGGCCGTAGGTAATAGTTACGGGCATGGTACCGATAGTTTGCATAACGGCTGCGTTAGGACTGGTCCGGGATTCTTCATTTCCACGTTTATGCGCTTCACTGAACTGCACAGCCGAAGACATGTCTTCTTTCATCATTTCTTCTTTTCCCATTTTCTCCTTATCTCCGGTGTCTTGGCTTTGGGCACATCCAAAGCTTAAACCGAGAAAAAGGACTACGGTAAATATTTGCGTAAGTAATTTCATAGTAAATAGATTAATTTGAGTTTTCCGTTTAATTTAAATCAAGTCGGGGCAAACTAACAATTAGCTTGATGAATTACGTTCACTTTTTTGTAAACAATGATTCATCAATGCCGGGAATTATTTTTAGCGCATTTTTATAATATACTTTTTTAAGCACTTCATCAGGTAAATTAAGTCCATACATTTTCCAGAATGCGTGGCGCTTGCGATAGTAGTCAAAATATTCATCGGCCGTTTCGAGTACTCTAAAATAGACATAATATTCTTCCGGCCGCCAGGTATCTTTGCCGAACATTACCCGGTCCTGATATTTGATGAACCATTGCCGGGCAAAGCGCGGTTGGCGGCCCATCTCGGCCAGCACAGCAGCAATTTCAGTATAGACATTGGGGTATTTATCCAGCAGCCTGCCCAGCCGGGCCAGGTCGTTGCCCATCCAGCCCAGGTGCGCATTAATAAAAGTGGTTTCGGGGTGATTCTCAAACACCTGCCACTGTTCGCCCATCACTTCTTCCCAACTTGGATCTCCCTCCTCGTCTCCGCGGTGGCGACGTGGAAAATTCTTCATTTCCAGCCAGCGCTCGTTGTACTTATCAATAGGCGCCCAGAAGACCGCCGGTTCCCCGGTATGGATGAGCACGGGAATGCCCAGCTCGCCGCATTTTTCCCAGACCGGGGCAATGCGCGGGTCATCAACCGGCACGCGGTTGCCCTGGCTATCTGTAACGGTCAGCCCCAGGTTTTTGTAGATTTTCAGTCCCCGGGCCCCGTTTCCATAATCATTCTCAAGCTGTGCTACGGTGCGTTCGGTCCAGCCAGGTTGGTCAATCCCGTCAAAATCAATATTGGCAAAAACAATAAATCGTCCCTGTGCATTTTGCCTGACATTTTGTACCGATTGTTTGAGTGTCTCCCCGCTGCGGCCGCTCAGATTTACCATTACGGCCATATTCAATTCATCCATTTTTTTTGCCGTAGCTTCTAAATCCTGGCCGGGCATGCGCCACTGGTGATTGTGTACATCAACGAAAGGATACCTGGCGCGTTTAACCTTGTGCTCAGGTACAACAAGGGTTGATTTAGGGCTGTACTCTTCAAACGTCATTGTAGTATCAGCCTGAGCCATTCCCAAGAAAGGAGTCAGTATTATGGAAATAAAAATAATGGAGCCGAACAGGATTTTATTTATCACAGTGTATTCTTTTTTGTCTGGAATTTTCAACAGAATAACAAAAAAGTTGGATAGGTGCTTTGTTTTAACATTGTTTAGAAATTTATTACTTCCGTCCTTAAAAGCATAAGCCACAAAGGTAATATCTTGCTGGCTCAGGCGGTCTGAGAATAAAATAGCGGAAGCAAGGCATTTTCACTTTTGCTTATTTTGCTTCATATTAACGCTTAAATATGAATTCAAGATTGTATTCGTGAATGGGTGAAAAAAGCTACTTTGGCCGCATTAAAGAACAATTCTTTGATATTAAAAAAGAAGAGTGGCCCCGTGCTCTTGCTCTTTCCTTCTTTTTCTTTTTAGTGATCGCCGTTTTCTGGGTTTTAAAGCCCATTAAAAAGGGAGCGCTCATCAGTTTTTATAAAGAAGATCCGCTGCTGTTATTTGGCTTTACGTTTGGCGGGGCTGAGGTAGAACAGCTCGCCAAAGTGGTAAATATGATTGTAGTATTTGGGGTGGTGGTGCTGTTTACCCTTCTTATACGGCGGTTTAAACGTCAACAAGTGGTGTATATTTTTTGCGGGGTGATAAGTATTTTGCTGGTCTATTTTGGTTTTATTATTGTGAATCCCGGAGCCTTTGATGCGTGGTCATTCTACGTGTTCGGCGATATTTTTAACTCCGTGATGGTGGCTACCTTCTGGGCTTTTGCCAACGATGTAAACAGCCCGCAGGAGTCTAAACGGTTATACGGTATTATTGGCCTTGGCGGAGTGGTAGGCGGCTTTTTCGGCGCTACTTTTGTAAGCGCTTTGGTTGATGTGAAGGGCGCCAAAGAACTAATGGCCAGCTCATTTGCAGAGTTAAATCTTGCCGAACAGATACAAAGTGCATTTATACAGTTTGTCTTTCCGGTGTATGAACAGATTTTAGCGTTCAGCGGATGGCTGAATCAACAATTTGGATTCACCGGCCTTGAAGATGAGGCGCTGGGACGGCAGGGGCTATTGCTCTTGTGCATTTTTGCAATGGCTACCATTGCGGTATTGGCCTGGTTTGTGAATTCCCGCGCTTCGGATGCCGAAGAAATTGAAAAGGAAGAGGCAGAAAAAGAGGGAAAAGAAAAATCAGTGAACGCTGCACTTGAGGGCGCCAAATTGGTATTCAACTCAAAATATCTGCTGGCAATACTTGGCATCATCGGCTTTTATGAAATCATTTCAAACATTATTGAGTTTCAGTTATCGGCTTCGGTTGAAACGTCTTCGATGCAGGGCACCGAAATCGACTCATTCTTTGGCGTGTACGGCCTGCTGATTGGGCTTGTGTCCATTTCGGTACAGCTTTTTGCCACGCCCTATGTGATGAACAAGAAAAGCGTGGGCGCCGCATTGCTGATTCTGCCCGTCCTCGATTTTGTGCTATCTATCGGCTTCCTGGCGGTGCCTGTTTTGTGGATTGCCGCGGCGCTCTCCATCAACGATAATGCGCTGTATTATTCCATCACCCAGTCGGCCAAAGAATCGTTATATACGCCTACATCACGTGATGCCAAATACAAAGCCAAGGCATTTATTGATATGTTCGGTCAGCGTGCCGCCAAGGTTTTTGCGGTTGTGCTGAACCTTGTCGTAGCGGCGTATGTGGGCATCGAAAATGTGCGCTGGTTATCTATTGCAACGCTTATGGTTATTGTAGCGTATTTCTTTGTAGTGCGCTATGCGGGCAAGGAATTTAAAAACAAAGCCTCGGAAGGAGAAAGTTAAGACTCCAATTTTAGAACAAGCACCATAAAGTGTTACCACCAAATGGGCGATATTAAAACATGAGAAAATTTGTCAACATTTTTTTCGAAGTTCGAAAGAATGAGTGGCTGGCCTCAGGGCTGATGTTTTCGCTTCATTTTATGCTGATGGCAACGCTCTACTTTCTAAAACCGGCCCGCGACAGCCTGTTCCTTTCCGAAGTTGGCCCCATGCAGTTGCCTTTTGTTTATCTGCTGCTGGCTGTGATAGCTATTCCGGTTTCTATTTTTGTGTCAAAATATTTGCGGCAATACACCTCCCGAAAGGTGCTGCAAGGTTCCCTGCTTTTTTTTATGATCAGCCTGTTGCTGCTCCGCTGGATTTTTACCCTGAATGTGCAGTGGGTCTTTACTGCTTTCTATATCTGGGTAGGCATTTTTGGCATTTTAGTTATTTCCCAGTTTTGGCTTTTTGCCAATGCTCTTTTTAATGCCGCCCAATCGAAGCGTCTGTTTTCATTTTTGAACCTTGGCGCAATTTTAGGAGCTATTATTGGCAGCCAGGCTTCGAGCGTACTGGTTGCATGGCTCAGTTTAAGCACCCAAAACTTGCTTTTCGTGTCTATAGGATTTCTTGGACTATGCTTTGGAATAACGTATTGCATTAACGATTCGGAAAATATTGAAGGACAGGATGAGCCGGAAACCGAAGAAGAATCGTCGTTTGCCTACTCCACCAGAGATGTTTTTAAAACAGTATTCCGTTCCCGATATCAACTGCTCATAGCCGGCGTCATCGGCTTTGCCATGCTGGTAAGTACGCTGGTTGATTATCAGTTTAAAAGTCTGGCCAGTGAAGCTTATTCCAATACCGCCGCACTCACCTCTTTTTTAGGCACTTTTTATGGCGCCTTAAGTGTAGTATCGCTGCTAATTCAAATTTTGTTGTCGGCACAAATCATTAAAAAACTGGGCTTGGGCGGAGCTATTTTAACCCGCCCCGCAAGTATTTTGGTGGGAGCACTGCTCTTTCTGTTTGAACCGGTACTGGCCGTAGCCATTTATATGCAGGGTTTCGACCGGGCCACCCGTTATTCCATTGATAAAACCGGGCGCGAGCTGCTATTCTTACCCCTACCGCAGCGGGTAAAGCGAAAAACGAAAATTTTCATGGATATTTTCGTCGATCGTCTGTTCAGGGGCATTGCGGGATTATTATTACTGGCTTTTATATATATCAGGGATTTTTCGGTTGAACAGGTATCCTATATCGTAATCGCCGCCATCGGGGTCTGGATTCTGCTGGGCATTTGGGCGCGCAAAGAATACGTAAATACATTTCGAAATTCAATCAGCAAACGGTACATCAACCTTGATGAAATAAGCCTCAACTTAAATGAGTCGGTTGCCTACCGAGCCGTTAAAGAAATGCTGGAAAGCGGCAATGCCACGCGCATACTATATGGATTGCGGTTGCTGAATGATTCTCAAGCGGCAATGATGAGCCATGAATTGCAAGAACTTTTAGATCACTCCCATAGTGAAGTACGGTTGAGGGCACTGAAATTTTTACAGCACATTGAGGGCGAAAATTTAACATCCCGCGTAGAACCGCTGCTGCAAGATCCCGAACCTGAAATACGCCTCGAAGCAGTCTATTATTTATGCAAGAATAGTAAAGACGAACCTGAAGAAGCCATGCAGTATTATTTGAAGAATGAGAATGACGAATTGAAATCTGCGGCGCTGGGGTGCATTCATGTACACGGTGAAGGGGAAGGCCCGGAAATAGAAGAACGGTTTATAAAAAAGGTGGTAAACAAGGAAGGAGACGATTCCGTTGTTTTACGTGCACAGATGGCCCAACTGCTGGGCCACGTCTCAGACCGAAGCAAAGCGGTAAAATATTTAAAAGAACTGCTGCAGCATGATGAATCGGTGGTTGTGCGTAAAACCTTGGAAAGCATACAGCAGTTGCAGGAGGATGAATTTCTGGATGATCTTTTTGATATGCTGAAGCATTCCGATTTTTCGGGAGAAGTGCAGAGCGTGCTGGCTTCGTATGGGGCAGATTATTTTGCCCTGTTTGAAGAAAAGTTTACAGACGAGTCGATAGAAATGGAAATACGACGAAAAATTCCGGGCATTTTTACCCATTTGCCCAAACAGCAATCGGTTGATTCTTTAACCCGTATGATGGAGCAGTCGAACCCGGCGCTCCGGTATCATGTTATAAAAACGCTGAACAATCTGAAAAAAGACAGAAGAAGTCTTACCTTCGATGAAGAGGAAATCCGGACGGCACTGCAGGCTGAAGCCCGTCAATATTTTGAACTATTATCAATCAAAATGGTTCAACAGACGGATATACCCAATAATATTTTAATCATTGCTATAAAAGAAAAGATGGATCAAACCATAGAACGCTTGTTCCGGCTGGCGGGGCTGTTAAATGATCAAGAGGATTTACACGGCTCGTACCTTGCATTTGTAAGCAGCGACCGTGAAATAAGCGCCGCTTCCGTGGAGTTTATTGATAACATTCTGGATGATGAGGAAAGAAAATACATTTTTCCAATTATTGATGTTCAGGATGAAGAGGAAAAACTGGAAAAAGGACGACAATTTTTTGAGCTGCCGGTAGATAGTTATGAACAGGGAATGCTGAAGCTGCTGGAAGGAGACGATCTGTGGCTAAAAGCGTGCGCTTTATTTAGCGTTTCAGCCGGTTGTCCGCCGCCTTTAAAAGAGCACGTACAGCAATCGGCGTCCGAAGAAAATAGTCCTTTGATTAAAGAGACGGCTGAATATGTGTTAAAACGAAATAGCTGGGTGTAATAATGGATACCATGGATACTACCATAGAAAAAGTGATCCATCTGCAGCGCATTGAAATGTTTGCGGATATACCTTCGGAACAGATGGCGCATGTGGCGGGTATTGCCCGGGATATACGCTTTGCAAAAGGAGATGTTATATTTTCGGAGGGAGATTCATCCGATGCGCTATACATACTGATTGACGGCGATGTTAAAGTGACCCGCGAAAAAAAGATGACGCGGAAAATTGACAAAGATGAGGCCTTTGGCATCTGGGGCTTTTTTGACCGGGGTCCGCGGCTATTTACCACTGAAGCATTGGAGGATAGTTATTTATTAAAAATAGACAGCGCCGATTTTTTTGATTTGATTGAAGACCGTGTACACCTAAGCAGAGGCCTGATAAAGTATTTAGTGAGTAAAATCCGTCAACTTATTGAAGAAACCGACATCCTTGTTTAGTATCATTAATGGATAGTGTAGCCGGCGGGTATTCGTATGCCTTATTCCAATTCGTATCCCGATAAATCGTTTTTTATTGAACTCACATTAAAGTAAGATTACCACCAGAATTAACCTCTGAAAGCAAATATTAATATAATACCTCAGAAGGCTTATTATTAGTACAATTATTTATGAAAAAAAGAACGGTCCCAAGTCGGGTTATAATCTATTCATTTTGCCTGCTAATCTTTTATGCATGCGGTACGCCCCGTCCGTTTTACGAATCAGGCAGTAGCGACAAACCGGATTCCCTTCAAACCAAAAAAGTTGACTACGAAATATTTCTTGTAGGTGATACGGGAGCGCCTCAGTTACCCGGTGCAATGGAGGTTTTAAATACATTGCAATATCAGCTTGAGCAAGCCGGAGACAGCAGTACGGTTGTGTTTTTAGGTGATAATATCTATCCGGAAGGCATGAACCCCGATACCACCTCCCGGGCGCGCCGGCAATCGGAAGAACGGATAAAACCCAGCCTGGAAATTTTGAACAACTACGGTGGGCAATCCTACTTTGTACCGGGCAATCACGATTGGCGGTACGGCGTAGGCGGGGTGCGGGCACAGGAACGTTTTGTAGAAAATTACGCCAAAGACAATATACAGTTTGCACCCGATGACGGCTGCCCGGGGCCGTATGGTGTGGACATGGGACAAAATTGGTACCTGATTGTGTTGGATTCAGAATGGTGGATTAACCAAAGTTTCAAAGCAAATGTGGACATTGAAGGGTGTAAGTATAAAAACCGGTCCGAGGTTATGAATGGCATTTCAGAGTTGGTAGATATGCACTCCGATAAAAATGTCATGCTGTCATTTCATCATCCGTTATTCAGTAATGGCAATCACGGGGGCTACTATCCGTTCCGGGATCATGTGTTCCCGCTCACCAATACGGTAGATAACTTGTATTTACCTTTACCATTTATTGGTTCCATTTATCCGCTTTACCGCAAGCTGGGGCAATCGGGGCAGGATATTCCGCATGAACGTTACCAGGAATTTAAACGACAAGTACTGGAGGCTGTTGAAGATAAAGAGAATGTCTTTTTTGCCGCGGGGCACGAGCACAGCCTTTCATTCTATCAGAAAGAAAAATTATCTGATAACAGAGAGGGAACCAATCATTTTATTCTGAGCGGCTCCGGCAGTAAAACTTCGTATGCGCGCACGGCTTACGGTGCCGAGTTTGTGTATTCTCACAAAGGGTTTGCCAAGCTGGTTTCGTATGCCGACGGCAGCATAGATGTAGAGTTTTGGGTGGCCGACAACGAAAACAAACAGGGCAAGCTGGTTTATATAAAAAATGTGATTGAGCCTGAACCCGCCATAGATCCCATCAAAGAAATAGAAAGGCGGATGCAAAATTATAAAGGACCGCAGGATACGGTAATAACTATTGCCCCCGGTCCGCAGTTTAAAGCGGGCCCCGCCTTTAGAGCTATTTGGGGCGATCACTACCGGGATGCGTGGGCTACCGAGGTAGATGTGCCCGTGCTTGACTTTAGTAAAAAGAAAGGCGGGCTTAAGGTACTGAATTTAGCTGGCGGACAGCAGTCGGTTACCGTAATCGTACAGGATTCATCCGGGCAGAATTATGTTATGCGTTCGGTGCAAAAAGATCCCAAAAAATCACTGCCCGAGATATTACAGCCAACCTTTGTTGCCGATATCGCCAAAGATCAAATCTCTGCCGCTCATCCATTTGGCAGTATTATCATATCACCGCTTGCAAATGCCGCCGGCGTATATGATACCGGCCCGGAACTGGTGTTTGTATCCGAAAAATCGGGAATAGATGTTGGCCTGGGCAGTGACGAAGGAACCCTGTTTACCTTTGAAAGTTTTGTAAGTAAAGAGTGGATTAACAATAAATACGCCAAAAAAGCAACAGAAGTAATTGACTCGGATGAATTGTGGGAGCGTATGC
>Ga0136604_1001487_pt1 | contig 10494 bp, 8 predicted proteins | sample AntRauFillE10628_FD_104928 | JGI IMG/M metagenome (GOLD analysis project Ga0136604, IMG submission 104928) | Saline lake microbial communities from Rauer Islands, Antarctica - Metagenome Filla E10 #628 | ecosystem: Environmental > Aquatic > Non-marine Saline and Alkaline > Saline | place... | reverse complement strand
GCAAGGTCGCCGCCTTTTTCAAAATCCAGAAACCCCCGCAGGCCGCCGATAATTTCGATCGCCTTGGTAATCAGCTTGCCCTTGCCCTCGAAATCCTTCGCCTGCATACGGGCCTTCGCCATGTTGATCCGCTCCAGCGCTCCGTTGTAAAGAAGCTGAATAAGCCTATGCGGGTCCGCATCGGTAATGCTGGTCTGGGTGTTTACTCTTTGATACGCCTGTAAACCGTTCATATTCGACCTCTTTGATCATCGGATTGTGCCGACTGTCTGTTTGTCCGGGCGTAAGCTTCAGCCTCGGTTGTTACCCTGGGCCGAAAGACCGGCAAATTGCTGGGTGATATAATCCCGAGTGCTGTTCAGTTGCGCAATCAACGAGTCCGCCGCGCTGAACTGACTCACCAGGCGTTCCCGGTAAGACTCGATCCTTCGCTCCAGATCAACCTGGTCCTGCTGAATGCGTTCCAGATCTCTGTTAAGATTGTTGGTGCGGGAATCTAAGCTGCCATTCTCGCCCAATATGCTAGTAATGGCGTCCACGGCTCTTTCACTGATGCCTTCAATAAAGGACACGCTTCCACGGTCGCCGATAGTGCCACCGGCAATCCTTACCTGAAGCCCTGCGGCTCCGCCGCCATCGCTGTTGGACAGAAATAGAACCTGACCATCACCTTCAGCCGCGCGACCGTTGATCGTACCCTGCACATCAGTGCCTGCTGTGCCGGATGCAACCGACAGGTTGGTGCCGTTGGAGCTAACGTCCGTCACGCTTGTAATACTGACGTTAGATTCGCTGCCAAACCTATTTGAAGTAAACGTCAGGCCCCCTGCGTCATCGAAGCCCACCTGCACCGAGCGGCCGGCGGAGCGCAATGCATCGCTGCCATTCAGCGCGGTTTCCAGTGCGGAAGCCAATTGATTCGGACTGTAAGCTTTCGCTTCCAGAGAAACAGTGGCATTGGTCTCGCCGTCGATTCTGAAAGAGAGGCTATTATTGGCACCAAGGGTAATTTCATCTGTCGAAGCCATACCAAAATTCAGGCTGCCGCGACTGGCCATCTCGGATACGTTGATATTGTAGTCGCCGGGAACAGTGTTGGAGCCGCTGCGTACAAACTCGACCTGGGAATCACTGGACCGCCCCTGCTCCGCAAACAATGCGGTCACATCATCGGGGTTTTCGCGCAGCTGTTGCTGGAATCGCTGGCTATCAAACTGCAATTCGCCGCTACGGAAGTCAGTACTGATGCCCACATCCGCCAGGCTGCGAACATTGGCGTTCTCAAGACCGGGAACAATGTCACTCAGAACACGCTTGAGCTGGTTCTGGATATTTCGAACCGTGGAATCGCCGGTCAGAATACTGCCCTGCCCCGTTTCACTGTCGAACGAAGACAGCTCATTAATCGTGTTCTGCAACTCATTAAATTTATCAACAAACGCCTGAACGCGATCGGCAACAGCCGCCGTATCCTGCTCGACTTTCACGTTGGACTCACCCAGAGCCGTCAGATTGAATGACAGCCCGTCCACCACATCATCGATGGTGTTCGTGGCGCGGGTCACTTCCACACCGTTGAGCTCCATTACCGCATCGGATGCCGCAATCGTCTGTTGCAGGCCGGAATTCAAAGCCATATCGCTGTTGAAGGCAAAGCGGGAAAGGCCCTGATCGTCTGTATTGTTGTTGTCACTGTCAGCGGCTGAAATGCTCACGGCATTCGCGGTGCCGGTTTCATCTGCAGACAAGACCAACTGGTAGCCATTACCGGTATCAATCACGCCGGCAGAAACACCTGCGTTAGCATCGTTGATGGAATTGGCCAGGCCCTGCAGCGTGTCATTATTATCGCCAATCGTGATTTCAGTGGTTTTATCGCCCACTGACAGAGTCAGCGTGCCCTGACCCACACTGGTCGCGTCACGGTCTGCAAAGATTTCACGGGTGGCCAGCGCCTGCGACTGGGCAAGACTGGTAACCTTGACATTGTACGAGCCCCGGCTCGCGTCCGACCCTGACACAGACACATCAACACCAGCTCCGGAAGAGGTCGCCGAAAACGATTTCAGGGAGTCCGCAGAACCAAGCTGTCGCATCGGAAGGCGCAGTTCAGTAACCGCACTGCGAAGCGTGCCATACGCGGAGATCAACGCGTCCGTACGTTCAGTACGCTGCGTCAACCGATTATCTTTGGGTCCGCGCTCAGCTGCAACCAACTGATCAACAAGATCAGAGTTAAGAACGCCTGAACCGACACCTAGCGATGAAATACTGGCCATATCTATGCCTCCTCAAGGGGGCTTACTTCATTGTTATCCAGTTTATCGGCAGAAAGCGGCAAAACTTTGCCTTACTACCTCCTCCGATTTGTAACAAGTTGTTAAGGCCAAGCGTACCAAATATAGAGAGAAGCCCTAATCAAAAACACCGCTGGCCCCTCACGGGTGCGGCGGTGCTGAAATTCCGTTGCTTAAATCAAGCTTAAAGCGGCAAGCTTCTACACCTTGATATTAAACAACGTCAGCGGCTCATCCTGCTGCAAATTTTTTGCCAACTTCAATGCCAATTCATTCGGGATCTGGCGAATCACCTCTTGGGTAGACTGATCAACCACTCTTACGATCGTCTGGCCCAGGTCATTATCCACCTCAAACTGCAAATCCCGCTGCACCGTCTGAACGAAGTCATTCAGTTGCGATACCGCTTGGTCCAGCTGCTCTCTCTGCGCTTCGTTGCGCGCCTCAAGCCGCTCGGCTTTCGACGACGCCTGAGCCTGAGAGGAGGGTTGAACACGGTCCGCACGGTCAGTGGATGAAGGTACCACCTGGGCTAAAGCATTCCTGCCTTCGGCCTGAGATGACGAAACTGCCCGTGCCGGCGCCTGGTCACTGGAACGAACCAGCTTCAAGTCAGGGCTATTCAGGTTAACGTCATTCATAGCTCACCTCGCTATCCTTAAGCGGCGTTCAACCAGGGCTTCTCTTTATCAAAGAAGCCCTGGCTCTTACCGCTATGCCCCAATTACTGCAGGAGGGACAGAACCTGCTGCGGGCGGGCGTTGGCCTGCGCCAGTACGGAGATACCAGCCTGCTGCAGCACCTGGGACTTGGCCAGCTTCGCTGTTTCTGACGCGAAGTCCGCGTCCAGTATTCGACTGTTGGCCGCGCTTAAGTTCTCAGACGATGTCGCCAGGTTCGCAATGGTGGACTCAAAGCGGTTCTGAACCGCACCAAGCTCACTTCGGAGACTGTTCACCTCACTAAGCGCAGAGTCTACACGCAGGATCGCATCGTTTGCGCCCGCAACATCTGACACATCCAGATCTGTAAGATCGCCCTGAGCCGCTTCGGTGAGACCACTGGTATCAAGTGCGGAATCGGCAAATGTTGCAGCGCCAGTAGCGAAACGCAGATCATCCGAAGCAGAAAGACGAATATCATCACCATCCGTTACGGAAGCATAAAGCCCCCCTACACCAGCCGAATTAATCCGGTCAGCTACAAACTGTGCCCGCAACGTAGCATCGGTGGAGTCAAGGCCTTGCGCTTCGAGACCACCCGAAACATCCCCGATCTCGATGGAAACTGCATTACCCGACCCCTCACCGATGGCAACCGCAACGAAATTACCGTCTGTAGCGGACACTGCCAGGTCGGTACTAGCGCTTGTTTCTGCAATCCCCCCGATCTGGTCCTCACGGGTACCGGTTGTGAGGTTCACCCTGATAGTTTCGCCAGCATTCGCGCCGACCTGGAAGCTCTGCTCGTCAAAGCTCCCATCCAGAACTTTCAGGCCGTTAAACGCAGTCTGGCCGGAAATCCGATCGATTTCGGCAATGCGCTGCTGAACCTCGTCATTCAAAGCCTCACGGTCAGACGTACTGTTAGACGCGTTCGCAGATTGAACCGCCAGCTCCCGCACCCGCTGGAGGTTATTGGTAATTTCATCCAACGCGCCTTCCGCGGTCTGGGCCAAGGAAATACCGTCGTTAGCATTACGTTGGGCGACATTTACGCCGGTGATCTGCGACTCAAAACGTGTCGAAATCGCCAGACCAGCTGCGTCGTCTTTTGCTGAGTTGATCCGAAGGCCGGAAGACAAGCGCTCCAATGCCTGGTCGTTTAAGCCCTGCGAACGGTTCAGCTGATTCTGCGCTGAAAGTGAGGCAACGTTTGTATTGATACCGAGAGCCATAATACTTCTCCTTTAAACCATCGTTTTTGCTTGGTGTAGGCCAGACTCCCGATTTAGAAGTGGGATGCCGCGCCCTGATACTTCAGTTAACGGCGTCCTTTTCAGTTCCTTTAGACAATATTTCCAATCAATTTGTAAACCAATGTAAACACCCTTCTTTTCAGACCTTCGGCAAGGTAACGGTTAATCCTCCCTCTACCGGATCAGTCGCCTGCTCAGCCGCAGTCATAAAATGGGGATCATCATCCCCCAATGTTCGCCTCGTCCATGGACCGCTAGCGGAGTCCTTGCCAGTCAACATGACATTTTCGAAGTGTGGTGGCACCTGCTCCAGAAACTTTAGGAATTTTTCTTTCCAGACCCGCATAAATGGCAACAGCTCATCGTCGGAAGAAGCCATACCATGACAAAGACCCGCATGCAGAAAATGCAGCACAGAGCCATGCAGCAGATGCCGGGATGCGCGTTGCACAGCCGACACAGCATTCTTTCCAGGAAGCGGTTTTATAAAGGTAACGTCATGGCGAAGCTGATTGATCAAGATACACAAATCTCTTCGGCCGTTCATCCGAGCCCCACTTACCTCCCTTGAGAATCCCTTGCATAGCCGCGCTAGTTCTTTATGAACAGCGTGGAGCTGTTTGTCTATGAACTCCGTTGCCAACTCATGTGACAGTGAACCAAACAGAGCAAGAGGATCGAACTGTGTGTCCGCAAACTCCTTACTCATACGGTCATTGAAGTCTTCTTGTGACAACCAGTCCGCACCTTCTATAACGGCACCGTCAGCGCAGTTATAAAAGACAGGCCGATCTTCAGCTAACCTTAGATCATGAATCAGGGTCTCAACTGACCGTTTAGCCGAGTAATAATCATTACGAGTCAGAACCGTGGTGCCATTCACTCCGGCCGTTTTAAAAATCTTCGGTCTGGCCTTCTCGGTGCGGGCGCGCATGTCTCCGGCCATTGCAGAACCGGACTCCGCCCCATAAACCGATGTGGAGGAGTGATCTTTTGACTCGTCCTCAAAGCCGTAGTCAGTGCCAAACAGATAGACTTCACGGAAACCAAGAGAATGCCCGATGGCCAGGGCAGCGTTTGTTACTGTCGGGTTACAACCACTAAAGCTTTCCTCGAACCGTCCCAGCAGATGCGTGTTAGCGTTATCGGACTTCAGATAGAAAAAATGTCGATCAAAGAGACCAGGCACATGGGGATTCACCTCGTTCACGGCCAATAAGGGAATATCACGGATTTTGTCCCGCTCGATATCGGACAAAATTTCATAAATCAGATAGCTCGGGTCAACTTCCGCGTGAAAATCGGGTTTTATTCCGTTGGCAAGCAGTGGTCTTAAACCCGTTCCAGCGCTCACGATAACAACGTGGTCTCGCACTGCCTTTAAGCTGTCGATTCTCCGGTCAAGTGACGGACCACTACCAACGACGACCAGCGGCTTCTCCTGAGGTCCACCCTGATAGGCATTGGCGATGTAACGGAAATGGCCTCGAGCGTTATAGGCAGTATTGGATAAGCGCAACAGCTCTGTGTCGTAGTTGCTCCAGTTGGTTGTAACAACCGCCAGATCATTTGCGTTTTCCAGAACGCCCTGAAAAGCTTCCACATCAATCAAATGATTGTAATAAGTAGAGAAAAACGGATAAAACGGCACGTCTTTCCTGAGATGGCCGGAAAGCAATAGTCGTACCTCCTCGGGCTTAGCGGCCTTGCCAATCGCAAAAGTCAAAGTGTGACGCTTGCGATTAAACTAGGAGAAAATTCCCGCCCAGTCGACGGTATACAAGCTGACAGCGAATTTCTCTGGTTCACGCTCGACGATGACGGCATTAATAATCTGAACTTTCTTTACCAGAGCTTCAATGTGATAGCCAAGACCACAGCCAAGAAAAACCATAGAAGGGAATACGTTGCCGCGGCGATAGCCTTTAAAATTGCTAGGCGTAACAGGGCTGGCCTCCAGCACGTCTCGTAAAAGGCGCATGCCAAAATTGTTCTTCCGATAGCCATGTTCCCAAGGGGGCGCATAAGTTTTTATTAGCTTACTCTCAGGATTCTCCTGAAGGACTCGGTCAGCTTCATCGAGCGAATATTCTTTCGCCAGGCCGTGGTAACAGGATTTACCATTAACCGCCATGTCGACGTCATCCTTGCCGGGCGTAACAATCAGCTCCACCCTTAGGATCTGCATATCGGAAAGCATTTTGTACAGGCCCGGCTTATGTTTCTTGAAGTAATCAAGATTTCTTTGCAGACGCTGCATGTAGATTTTGCCGTCATCTTCCTGTTTTTTTTCTTGGTTCTTCTTTACCACTTGCCCGCCTCCAGCATTCAGAGTTGATCAGGTCGACCCATTAATAATCCGGCTCAAACTCACGATAGTCTGCCATACACCACCTCAAACCTTACATCCCCAACCAGAAAAACTAGCGGCAACTTCATTCCCCTATGCGGTAAAAACCGGCAACAAGGCAGCGCTTCTGACTTTAAGAAATTTTTTACTCAAATATTTCAACACCTTAATGGACCCATAAAAACTGGCACATAATTAGCTTGGTGTTGGAAAAGGTAAATGAACTAAATCCCGTCGACGCGGCGAAATCAGTTATGGCGAAGCGGGTCGACTTCCTGAAAAAGGAGATTAACAATGCCTCAAGTCATCAACACCAACATTGCATCCCTGAACGCGCAGAGAAATTTGAATGCATCTCAGAGTGATGCCAATGTGGCTCTGGAAAGATTATCGTCAGGTTTGCGCATCAATTCTGCAAAGGACGATGCAGCCGGCCTGGCGATATCAACCCGCTTCGAATCTCAAATCACGGGGCTGACCGTAGCACAGCGAAATGCCAATGACGGCATCTCGCTGGCCCAGACAGCGGAAGGCGCCCTGGATGAGATCACCAATAACCTTCAGCGGGTGCGGGAACTGGCAATCCAATCTGCCAACGCGACTAACAGCTCTTCTGACCGTGAGGCACTGAACAATGAGGTTCAGCAGCGCGTCGCCGAAATTGACCGGATTGCCAGTCAGACTGCCTTCAACGGTCTGAAGGTACTGGACGGGAGTTTTGAACAACAAACCTTCCAAGTGGGCGCGAACGCCGGCGAAACTATTAAGGTCAACCTCGAAACCGGCACCCGTCAGGACCAGATTGGGGGGATTGCAGAAACAAGCGCTAGTACCGACCTGGCAGTGTCCGCTACAGACGGTAATTTCGTTGCGATTGCCATCGGTGACGGGTCGGGCAATGCAGTTTCCATCGAGATCGGGGACGTTTCGGGTGGTCTCGAAGCGCAAGGCCTTGACTCCACCGATACTACGCTGCGGGCACAGTTTGTAGCTGACCGGATTAATTCGGCTGGTGTTGGGGGGCTTTATGCTTCCGTAACGGACGGTGATGATATTCGTCTTTCTGCTTCGGATGATCTGCGTTTCGCTACTGGTTCCGCAACGTTTGCCGATTCCGCGCTTGATACCAGCGGTGTCACCGAAGCGGCTCAGGGCGATTTGACCAATATCGACATCTCAAATGTCGCCGGCTCAAACGATGCAATCCTGCGAGTGGACTCCGCGCTACGCGAAGTAAATGGAATCCGAAGTGAGCTCGGTGCTGTCCAGAACCGCTTCGAATCCACCATCGCCAACCTGAGTACGTCAGTGGAGAATCTGAGTGCTGCCAACAGCCGAATTCGTGATGCTGACTTTGCGGCAGAAACAGCAGAGCTGGCCCGCACGCAGGTGCTCCAGCAGGCGGGCTTGTCCGTGCTGGCTCAGGCGAATGCGAGACCTCAGCAGGTTCTTCAGTTGCTTCAGGGTTAATAATTGAGCTAGAAGAAGCAGGGCCAAAAATGTATTCGGGCCCTGCCTCTAATTGTGCTCTAGCCTAGAAGTTCTCTTATCACGGTACAACACGAAAATTTACGGACGTTTTACCAACAAGAGCTCCTCACGATATCGACTGGCCGTACCTCTATCTCCTGTAATTTTCTCGAACGGCTGAATGAATTGACCTTCAATCCATTCACAAAACGAATCCGAGAGCTGGATCGCCCGAAATGATTCAAGATCGCAATCCAGCGAAACGCGATCGCACATAGCCTGGATCTCGTCATCAGACCCATACTGACAAAACCGGCGATTAAGCCATTTGTCGTCCCGTTCGCTGTTTGCTATCAGCATGCCCTTCTCCGGCCCACGATATACCGTTGAAGCGGACAGAGAATCCCGAATTCCATGGGAGATTTCATTCAGCCGAGACATCAGGGGCAGCCTGATACCTGAGACGGACTCATTCACCGGCACGACTTTTACCGACGGCACTGCAATCGAAAAACTTTCCGCAAGCGTCTTCCAGAAAGAGCCCTCATCCTCTTTGAGCCTTTCGAAAGGCATTACGACCACATTGTTGAAGTTTCGCTGGTAGCTCTCAATCAAAAACTCGAGATCCAGACAATCTCTCAGGAATTGCTCTTTGCAAGCCATGAAACGCCGGCCATCCCCATACTGCCCCTCGTTGATAAACTGGGAGTGCATCGAACGAAGCCACGCCACAGGACTTCTGACACAGATAAAAATGTTGTCAGTTTGCTTATTTAGAGTCCCAAGTAATTCAGCGGCGTTCCCAATGTATTTCCTGACGGGCTGCTCACCCAACTCAGTCAAATAAGCGCAGGAGAGCCCCTCTGAGGAAAGAATGACATCCTGGGTTGCCACTGGCTGTTTATCCACGTTGATGTTCATTGCGTAACGGGGATTGAAATTGCTTTCCTTTGTAGCCTGCCTGAGGTATTGCACTACGGGCAGCAGGCCCTGGTGAGCCAGGGCAAATTGTTTATCTTTCAGCCACACGTTTTGCATATAGGTGGTAGCTGTTTTCATCATGCCTACATGGATGAATTTAATCCCCATAAAATGAACATCTTTCCCTTATTTTACGAAATAACTGAATTGGGGTCTGACCCCAAAACCCACAATAATGCTACCTATTCAGGCATCAATTGTTCCAATCGTTCCAGCAAGTCTGGCAGGTTGTCCTCTACAACGCCCCAGACAATAACCGGATCAACAACTGCATATCCATGAATGAGCATATTTCGGAAGGCAATCATCTTCCGATGGTCAGGAATCGATTGGCCGACGCTAGGAAAATAATTGCAGAGCTTATTCACAGCCTCGCCGATAATTTCAAACTGGCGTTCAGTCGCCGATTGCAACATCTCGTCACTGAAGTAATCTTGCTCGTCTTTACCAGCCGTGAACCGGCGTATCTTTAGAGCGGCCTCCCGGATGTCGTAAAGATACTTGAGAGCCTCAGGCTGCATACAGTGCCCTTTGCCCGGCCATAACCGACTGGCGAAAATAGGGATTTGTGAGTGAGTCTCTGGTTACCAGATCAACAGACCGACCAAACAAGGTCTCCAGGTCGAGTTTTAAACCAAAAAAAGCAGCTGAAGTTTGTCGAGCCGTAAGTCCTGCCTCAAAGGACACCAGAAAATCTAGGTCACTGTTTTCTCGAAAGCGCCCGTTTGTTGCTGAACCGAAAACCGCGAGGTAGCCGACGTGATATTTCCTGCACAAGGCGTGAATATTACTTTCCCGCTGTGTGAGAATATCTGGGATGGATACATCAATCATGTCTTCTGATCCGGTTACAAAACTAGTGATATGATATCAGAATTCGCGGTCAGAGCCCCTTGTATAAGGGGCAAATCACGACCCCAACCTCTCACGCGCGCACAAACATTCCTTCAAACAACGCTGTTCGTCTCATTTTTTGATTCCCTTCCTCTCGAAACCGGGCATTTTCGGGATCAAGTTCGATGAGGCCAAGCAGCTGGTACAGCGTCACCATCCGCGAACGCAGTGCCGACTTTGCCTGGTCTTCTTCAGTCATATAACTGACCGGGTAGGCGGCAAGCGGTAGCCGGGGGAAGGCTTTGAGCATGTCATCCAGATATTCGCTCACAGGTCGCCACTGGCCGCCTTTCTCAGACAACAACCAGAAACAGAACGCACCGGTATACTGGATATCTTCCAGGCCGTCGTAGTGGTCGATCGAAGCCCAGCTGAGCCTGGTCAGCGCCGTGTTAAGAAGATCCTGGTAGGCAGCCAGCCACCCTTTTTTCTCCAGCTTGGTTTCAGCGGTCTTCTTAAGGGGCAAGTTGCCCTTGCCGGTCAGACGAATGCCTTTGCCTCTCATGGCATCTACCAGAACCCTCGCCATGCGGACGATCGGTGCTGTGTCGAGCGCCTCATTTACTACTTTGGCACTTAAAAGG
>Ga0136604_1001483_pt1 | contig 10508 bp, 9 predicted proteins | sample AntRauFillE10628_FD_104928 | JGI IMG/M metagenome (GOLD analysis project Ga0136604, IMG submission 104928) | Saline lake microbial communities from Rauer Islands, Antarctica - Metagenome Filla E10 #628 | ecosystem: Environmental > Aquatic > Non-marine Saline and Alkaline > Saline | place... | reverse complement strand
GGGTCACCGGTCCGGGTCACCGGTCCGGGGTCACCAGTCGGCGAGCCGCTCTGCTGCGATGCGCTCGCCGGCGGCGACCAGCTCGCGCGAGACCTCGGGCTCGAAGTCCAGCAGGTCACCGAGCCCCTCGATCGGACTGTCGGGCAGCACGGTCGCAAGCTCGATCGCACGGTGCACCGTCGCGTCCGGGGCGCCCCGCACGAGCTCGTTGACCGTCTCGGCATGGTCGACGTCGTGCACCAGGGCGGCGCGCAGGACGTGGTCGATCGCCATGGCCACCACGTCACCGATGCTCTTCGGGGGCGCCGCGGCCGGCTCCGACGGGGAGGTCCCGACGACCACGACACGCTCCGGGGCGTGGGCCAGCGCCGCGTTGAGCGGCGTGTTGGACGTCAGCCCACCGTCCCAGTACTGGACACCGTCGACCTCGACCGGACGGAACAGTCCCGGGATGGCGGCGGACGCCAGCACGTGGTCGACGGTCAGGTCCGCGACGACCAGCCGGGAGCGGTCACGGTCGTGCTGGCGCAGGTCGCGGTTGCAGAACCGCAGCAGGCGCCCGGTCTCGACCTCCACCGCGGTGAGCGTCAGCGTGACGTCGTCGCGCAGCGGGAGCCGCTCGCCCCCGAGCTCCTCGACCAGCAGCTCGCGCAGCGGACCGAGGTGCAGCAGCCAGCTCCAGCCGAGCGCGTCGAGCAGCGTCTCGGTCGTCGACGCGCGACCGAGGCCGAGGAGGTAGCGCGGGCCACGCAGCAGGGCCCCCGGACGGACCAACCGGTGCACGTCGAGTCGCGGCCGCAGCACGTCGTGTGTGCGCAGCGAGGTCCACAGCTCCACGATCCGGTCCGCCGACCACCCGCACGCGACCGCGGCCCCGGTGATCGCGCCGGCCGACGTGCCGGCGATGACGCCGGCGTGCAGGCCGGCCCGGTGCAGGTGGCGGACCACGCCGGCCTCGAAGGCACCGCGGGCACCCCCGCCGGACAGGACGAGGGCGAGGGACGGGTCGGTGGATGTCATGCCGCCACGCTGCCGGGGTTCGGCCGTCCGCGCCACCCCACGTACGGACGGGTCGGGCCGCACCACGAGCCGGCGCCCGCAGGGTCGCGTCGCGGACGGACGCTCAGGCGTACCCGAGGAGCTTCGCCGCCAGGTCGGCGAGGACCTCGCTGGCCCCGCCCCCGATGCCGAGCAGGCGCACGTCGCGGTAGTGCCGCTCGACCTCCGTGCCGGTCATGTAGCCCATGCCGCCATGGAGCTGGACGGCCTGGTCGCAGGCCCACTCCCCCGCGGCGACCGCACCGTTCTTGGCCATGCACGCCTCGGCGACCACCTGCTCGCCCGCAGCTGCCCGGAGTGCGACCTGCCGGGTGTAGGCGCGGGCGAAGTCGACGCGCTGGCGCATCTCGACCAACCGGTGGCGCACCACCTGGCGGGAGACCAGCGGACGGCCGAAGGTCTCGCGGTCGCGGCACCAGGCGGCGGTGAGGTCCAGCGCGCGGGCCCCGACGCCGTACGCGTGCACCGCGAGGCTGAGGCGCTCGTCGACGAAGTTGCTCGCGATCAGCCCGAAGCCGCCACCCTCCTCCCCGACGAGGTGGTCCGCGGCGACCTGCACGCCGTCGAGGCCGATCTCGGCGGTGTCGGAGCAGCGCCAGCCCATCTTGTCCAGCGGGGCGGAGACGGTCAGGCCGGGTGTGCCCCGCTCGACCACGAGCAGCGATATCCCGCCGGCTCCCGGACCGCCGGTGCGGGCGGCGACCACGACGAAGTCCGCCCGGGTGGCGCTGGTGATGTAGGTCTTCGCACCGTCGAGCACCCAGTGGTCCCCCTCGCGGCGCGCGGTCGTGCGCAGGTTGTTGACGTCCGAGCCGCCACCGGGCTCGGTGATCGCCAGGCAGCCGAGCAGCTCGCCGGCCAACGTCGGCCGCACCCAGCGGTCGACCTGTTGCGGGGTGCCGGCCTGCGCGAGGTGCGGGACCGCGATGCCGTGGGTGAACAGCGCCGAGAGCAACCCCGACGACGCGCCGGCGTCGAGCATCGCCTCGCTCAGCACCGTGACGTCGACCACGTCACCGCCCGACCCGCCGACGGCCGGGTCGAAGCCGACCGCGAGCAGACCGGCGTCGGCAGCCGCCCGGTGCAGCCCTCGCGGCACCAGGCCGTCCCGCTCCCACGCGGGCAGGTCCTCCACGACGTGGTCGCGCGTGAAACGGCGGGCGACGTCGGCCAGCGCCCGTCGCTCCTCGGTCGCGAACGGGTCGACGGACCTGGTCACGGTGGTGGACACGACGGCTCCGGTGGCGCAGGGGCGAACGACACGACGGAACGTTACGCGCCAGATCGTTCCGCGTCCACGCCGCCCTGCTGGCTCCCCCGCGGGGGTCGTCCCACGGGTCGAGTACGGATCGACCCCACGGATCGACTACGGGTCGACCACGGGGTCGACCACGGGTCGACTACGGATCGAGCTCGCCCTCGAACTCCGGCACCGGGCGCTGTTCGGCCTCCTGCTGCGTGGTGGCGCTCCCGTTCGCGCCGATGTCCTCGACCAGCCACTGCATCTCGTCGATCTCCCGGCGCTGGGCGCGGATGATCGCGTCCGCCAGCTCGCGCACGCGCACGTCGCGGATCTCGGCACGCTCGGAGGTCAGGATCGCGATCGAGTGGTGTGGGATCATCGCCCTCATGTACGAGCTGTCGTCGACCGTGGCCTGGCTGCGCACCAGGAACAGTGACCCCGCGATCAGCGCGAGACTGCCGAGCACGATCGCAGCGTTGAGACGCACGCTGCGGTACATCCCGAGCATGAACAGCAGCATCACGATCGCCATCGCCCCGCCCATGACCAGCACCATGTAGACACGTGTCTCCGAGAAGGTCACGTGCTCCAGTGCCCAGCTGTTGGTGTACTGCAGGCCGTACATGACCAGCACGGACGTCGCGATCATCGCCGCGAAGCGCAGGTAGGAGGCGCTCGAGTCGTCCGGTCGGTCGCTGGTGGGCTGGTCGGTCGGTGCTGCCGGGTCGGTGGGTCGCATCGTCTCTCCGCAGGTCGATGTGGCCCCACTGTGGGCTGGTTCGGGACCCGCCGCTGCCGCAGGAGCCCGGCGAACGGACCCCGGCGACCGCCGGCACGCGCCCGCCGGGGAGGAGCCCAGCCGGACGTGCGCCGCCCACCTCGGGCGGGCGGCGGCTGGACGATCGGCCTCGGACGTCGCTCAGCCGGCCGAGGCCGCCCCGTCGGCGTCGCCGACCGGCATGACCAGCAGCGAGACCAGCCCGAGGCCAGCGCCCAGGCACGCCGCGAACACGGCCCGTACCAGCGGCGCGGCCAGGTCGACGGGCAGCTCGGGAGCCGTCAGCCACGGCACCCCGAGGACGCCGACGGCCGCCAGCGCGGCTCCCCCGAGCACGACCAGACCGCGGCGCTGGTTGTCCGGGCGGCCCGGCACGAACGCCGCGGCGAGCGGCGCGAGCGCACCGACCACGGGCGCGACCAGCGGCGGCAGCGCGACCTCCGCCCCGGTGGCCAGGCCCTGTTCGGCCAGCAGCAGCACCGCGGCCGTGCCGCCGCCGACGGCGGCGGCGACCGCTGCGGTGGGGACAAGGCCGCGCCGCACGGCGAGCACGGCGAGCGCCCCGACCACGACCAGGGCGACCGCCGGGAGGACCGGCGTGGTGTCCGGCACCCACGCGAGATGCCCCTCGACGGCCACCTCGGTGCCGTCGACGACCATCGGGACCGCCCAGGTGAAGACCTCCTGCTCGTCGCCCGCACCGGGGTCGACCTGCTGCGGCAGTGCGGGCGACATCCAGTGGATGCGGTGGTCGTGCCACGCGAACGTGCCGTCGCTGGAGACCTGCTCCCACGCCGGCTCGGCCTCGGGCCCCGCCCCGGGTGGGGCGACGGTGCCGTAGCGCTCCTCGCTGACGTAGAACGCCTGCGAGTTGGTGTTGACCTCCACCCTGCCGTCCGGCAGCCAGCGCAGGAACTGCTCCTCCTCCTCGTACCCGGGGACCTGCACCTCGGTGCCGCGCGGCACCTCCAGCACCAGGAACGCGTCGCCACCGGACACCCGGGCCTGCAGCCCCTCGGGGACCCCGTCGGTCACGACCGAGCGGTAGTTGGTCGGCACCGCGGGGTCGGCGTTGGCCCCGGGGGCGAGCAGGAGCAGCAGCAGGGCGGCCAGCAGGCCGCTGGTCGTCGCACGGGACAGCGTCGGCACGGCGCCTCCGGGTCGGTCGTAGGGTGGGTCGGGGACGGCGGGTCGTCGGGGCCCGCCGGGGCGGTCGCGGTCAGCCGCCACCGACGAGCAGGGGGATGGTCACGTCCGCCTCGCTGAACCGGTCCAGGCGCACCAGCACGGTGACCTCCCAGCGGCCGGGGACGACCAGCTCGTCGCCGTTGAGGACCCAGTGGCCGGGTCCTGCGACCAGCGGCTGGCGCACGATCGGGCCGATGTCGGCGTCGGGCTGCACCAGCTCGAGGGTGACGTCCTCGACGTCGTCGAGGGGTCGGCCCGTCGCGTCCAGCGCGTACAGGTGCATCGAATTGCGCCCGGCGACGTTGGGGTCGACGACGAGGTCGAGCTGGACCTCGTCGGTCAGCGCGACGGTCGTCTGGAACGTCCCGAGCAGCCCGGCAGCCTCGGCGGCGGGACGTTGCTGCGACAGCACGCCGGTCACCGCGAGCACGGCGACGAGCACGAACACCTCGACGCGCACGACGGCGTGCAGCCGGCGCCAGCCGTCCTCGCTGGCTGCCGTCGACGGGGCGGTGTCCACGCCGCCGGGCGTGGTCGCGGTGGCGCCGCCGGCGGGCACGGCCACCACGGCGCGCTGCACGGCCGGCACGAGCCGTTGGCGGTTCCACGCCCCGAGGCCGATCACCACGGTGGCCAGTGCGACCTTCGCCAGCAGCAGCTGCCCGTAGGTCGTGCCGAGCAGCGCGTCGGGCGAGCGCACGGTCGCCCACGACAGGGCCACGCCGCCGAGCACGACGCCGACGACCGCGACGGTCGCCAACGACGACCACGCGGCGACCAGACGCGCCCCGCCGACGGCGTCGTCGTCCAGGCGCCGGCGCCGCAGGTGCATGAGCAGGGCGACGAGCCCGCCGAACCAGACCGCGCCCGCCGCGAGGTGGAGCAGGTCGGCGGAGACCAGCAGCCACGCCGGGTCGACGGTGCGGGTGTGGCCGTCGAGCACGAACGACCCGAGCGCGAGCGCAGCGGCCCCCAGACGTGGCCCGCCGCGCAGCAGCAGCACGCCGACGAGGGCGACGAGGCGCACGAGGGCCGCGACGCCGACCCCCTCGACCAGCACGGCGGACAGCTGCGCCGGGTCGACCATCGCCGCCAGACCCTCCCCGGAGACCACCGCCGCCTGCAGCGGCACGGCCAGTGCGGCCGCCACCACGCCGACGAGTGCCGCCACGCGCACCGTGCGGGCCAGGTCCGGGACCCCGAGCCGGCGCTGGACCAGCAGCACCCCGGCCAGCAGCAGCACGGCCAGGTAGGACGCCACGATCCCGAGCGTGCGCAGCGCGGGCCACGGGCCGTCGTCGCCCGCGAGCAGGGACGCGACCAGCGAGGCGTCCGCCGAGCCACCCGCGCCGACGGTGAACACGAACGCACCGCGCAGCGGGTGCCCGTCGGCGGACACGACCCGCCAGGTCACCACGTACGCGCCCTCCTCCAGCGGCTCCAGGGCGGCGCCGACGACCAGCGGGTCGTCCGCTGCAGCGACGGGGGCGGAGGTGTCGACCCGGTCGCCGGCGCCGTCGAACACCCGCACCCCACCCGGGGGCGGGCTCACGGCCTCGTTGAAGGTCAACGTGACGGCCCCGGGTGCGGCATCGAGCGCCGTGCCGTCGACCGGGGTCGTCTCCACCAGCTGGGCGTGCGCGGATGCCGGCCCGGCCGCAGTGAGGAGCAGCGCGACGGCACCGAGCAGCGCGACGAGCAGCCCGGCGAGCGGGCGGCGGATGGCGGGTGGCGGTGACGTCCTCATCGTGCCGCGAGGCTATCGACGCGCGGCTGCTGCACTGCGAGGGCGGCGAGCGGCCAGACGGCGACCGCGAGGACGAGGTGGGGCAGCTCCGGCGCGAGTCCGGTGCCGCCGACGACGCCGAGCACCGCGACGACGAGCCCGGCGACCGCGGCCAGTCCGACGGTCGGCAGCAGCCCCGCCGCCAGCGCCGGCCGCCACGCCACTGCGGCGAGGCCGCCCGCGGCCGCGAGCTCGTACACGGCGAGGTCCGCGGCCAGGTGCTCGCCCGCGAGGCCGGTCAGCGTGGTCACGGCGAGCACGAGCTGCGCGAGCGCCGCGAGACCGAGCAGGCCACGCAGCCTCCCCAACGCCTGCCCACGGTCGCTGGCGGCGCCGACGAGCACGTCCGCGGTGCCGTCGCGCACGGGGTGAGCCCGTGCGGCGGCGACGGCGAGGTCGATGCGCAGCACCCCGTCCTCGTGGGCCCTGCAGCCGGCGCACCCGGCGAGGTGGTCCCGCACGACGGCGCCGGCCAGCGGCGCGTGCTCGCCGTCGAGGCGCGCGGACAGCGACTCGCGGACGGACTCGCAGCTCGGACGCATGGGTCGCTCCTGGTCTCGACGGTGTTCGCCGCCGGCGCGGGGCCGGTCGGTCCGGGTGGTCGCACGGCACGGCCGTACGGTTCCCGACGACGCGGGTCACCGGTGCAGCGACGCCACTGCCGTCCCCGTCCCTCCCCGACGACACGACGAGGGCATGGCCCACGACCGCGGCGACGTGCTGACCGAGCAGCTGCTCGCTGCGGCGGGTGGCGACCGACTGGCGCTGTCGGCGGTGGTCCGCGCGCTGTACCCGGAGGTCGTGCGCTACTGCGCCGTGCGGGTCGCACCGGAGGTCGCCGACGACGTCGCCCAGGACGTCTTCCTGCGCGTCACCCGCTCGGCCGGCTCGTTCCGTGGCGACAGCAGCGCGCGGACGTGGGTCTTCGCCGTCGCACGCAACACCTGCGCCGACGCGGTCCGTCGGCGTGTGCGCACCCGAGGACGCGAGGTCGTCGCCGACGTCGGGACCGACCACGCGGACACGCTGGACACCGCGCACGCCCAGCCCGGCGCCGGCGACGGCCTCGACCTCGCGCTGCTGCTGGACGAGCTCGACCCCGACCGGCGGGAGGCCTTCACCCTGACCCAGCTGTCGGGGCTGTCGTACGCCGAGGCCGCCGAGGTCCTCGCCGTGCCGATCGGCACGATCCGCTCGCGCGTGTCACGGGCACGGGGAGACCTGGTCGCCCTGCTCGAGCGCGCCTGACCGGCCCCGCACGGGCCAGTCCGGGTCAGTCCGGCAGCGTGACGTCCGGACGCGACCAGCGCCCACCCCGTCCCGGGGGGAACGGCCGCACCTCGACGATCGCCTCGCGCGGCACGGGCCCGTGGACGTGCGGGAACGCCTGCCCGATGCCGTAGAGGTCCTCGTGGCGCACCGGCGCGCCGAGCCGGCGCGGGTCGATGACGAGCAGCAGCAGGTCGTCGTGCCCCGCGTACAGCAGTCGGGCCGTGCCCGCGACCTGCTCCGGGGTCGAGCAGTGCACGAACCCCTCCGACTGCAGCGACGGCGGCGCGTACGGCCCGGCCCCGTCCGCGTCGAACGCGTCGGCGGGCACCAGGTGCAGCAACGGCTCGACGCTCACCTCGCGCCCTCGCCGAGCGCGCGCAGGCGCGCCACGAGGCCACGGTCGAGGGACGCCGACGTCATCGCCGTCGCGGCACCCGCGCCGCGGGCCGCGGCCGCGACGGCGTCCAGGGCGGGCCCGGACGGGTCGGAGACGTACAGCACGACCTGCGCGTCGGGCGCCGCGTCGGCCAGTGCCGGCAGGTGCACCAGCGCGTCGCCGTCGTCCAGCTGGCGCTGCACGAGCACCACGTCCGGGCGGACCAGACCGGCGGCCGCCGCGAGCTCGTGGCCGCACGTCACACGTCCGACGTGGCGGATCTCGTCGTCGAGCTCGAGCAGCGAGCGCACCAGCGCGGCATCACCGTCGTCGGCCATCGCCAGCAGGACGGCGAGGTCCGACGGGCCGCCGGGCGCGCCGGGCGTCGGGAACCACAGGTCGAAGCGCGCACCGCCGACGTGCGGCATGGCGGTGACGCGGCCGCCGTCGGCCTCGACCGCCTCGCGCACCTCGGCCAGGCCGCTGCCGCTGCCGTCGACGTCGTCGACGAGCCGGACCCCGCGCCGGAACACGCGGTCGAGCTCGGCGACGGGGATCCCGGGACCGCGGTCGACGACCTGCACGAGCACGCCCCCCGGCCGCGCCACCGAGCTGACCGTCACCACGTCGCCGTCGGTGTGCTTCAGCGCGTTGCCGAGCAGGTTGACCAGGGCCTCGCGCACCGCGGCGGCCCGGGCCCGGACCTCGGGTGCGGCGAGCCGCCGCTCGACACGCAGCCCGCGTGCCTGCAGCGAGAGCGAGAGCGTCTGCTCGACGTCGTCGATGACGTCGGCGAGGTCGACCACGGCGACCGTGCGCTCCAGATCGGAGGCGTCCTGCACCAGCTCCTCGAGGTAGCGGGCGGCGCGGCGCGCGGCGTTCGACAGCGACCCGGCGATGCGTCGGGTCGTCGGCGGGTCGAGCCGCTCGAGGTGGGTGGCCAGCGTCTCCGCATAACCCGAGACGGCCGACAGCGGCTGCGCCAGGTCGTGCTGGATGCGTCCCGCGACGCGCCCGAGCGCGGCGTTGCTGCGCCGCAGCTGCTCGCGACTGGCCTCCAGCTCCTCGTCGTCGACGAACTGGACCAACAGCGCATCACGGTCGGTGCCGACGCGCTGCACCAGCGACGCCGTCCACCGGCCGCGGCGCCAGCGCCCGCCGGCGTCGCGCAGTCGCATGCTGCCGGTCCCCCGTGCCGCGAGCTCGGCGGCAGGGCGGTCCAGGGCCATCACCGCGCGGTCGTCGACGTGGATGCGTGCCACCAGGTCCTCGAGGCTGCGCACGCCGTCGCCGAGCAGCGCGCGCGCCGCGGGGTTGACCCGCTCCAGCGTGCCCTCCAGCGGCTGGACGACGACCGTGGGCGTGCGCGCGACGTCGAACATGGTCGCCAGCTCGGCCGCCGCGTCCCGGCTGCGGTCGCTGCCGACGGCGACGACCATCGCCACCACGACGACGACCAGCCACCCGAGCTGCTCGGCGGGCGGGACCGCCGCAGGGCCGTCGGCGAACACTGCGAGGGCGGCCAGGACCGCCACGCTGCCCACCGTCGTGGCGACCATCGCGGGCTGCTGGCCGACCTGCTGCGCCAGCAGCAGGGCGAAAGCCGCGACCACGAGCATCGTGCCCGCCGAGGAGGTGCCTCCAGGCGAGAGCACGATCCCGGCCGCGGCGGCGGCCGCCAGCAGGACGGCGACCGCCACGACGCGTGGGATCCGCTCGGTGTCGCGCCGTGGCCAGCCCCGCACGACGAGCACCCGCATCCCCGGGGTCACCACGAACAGGCCGAAGGCCACGCCGAGCGCGGCACCGAGCCCACCGGGCCCCGCACCGAGCGCCGCGTCGACCCACGCCAGCAGCGCCGGCGCGGTCACGGCGACGAGCAGGCAGAACCCCAGCAGCAGCCGCCAGGTCCGGGACGGGGCCCCCCGGCCGACCGGTCCGACAGCACGCTCGAGCCCGAGCACGAGCACGGTCCAGGCGCCCACGCCCACGAGCTCGGACAGCAGGCCCGCCACGCCGCCACCGAGGGCCTGCCCGAGCAGCGCCGCGAGCACGCCGGCGAGCGCCCCGAGCGGCCCGACGCTGAGCAGCAGGGTGACGAGCATCGCGGTGGTCAGGCTGACGGCCGGCGCGCCGCCCGAGCTGGTCAGCTGCCCCTCGAGGGCCGTCGCCAGGGGGTGCAGCGCGACGTACAGCACCGCCACGAGGAGGCGCTCACGCGTCCCGTCGAGCCTGCCCACGTCCGCCCCCGGCCGATGCCGCTCCGCAGCGGCGCACGGGCGATGCTACGGAGCGACCGGCCGGCGCGTCCCCCGTTCGGCGAACGCGTCGCCACGAGCGCCGGGCTGCGGGGAACCGAGCATCACTCCTGCCACATCTGGCGCAGGCGCGTGGGCAACTGCTCGTCGACCTCGTCCGGGGTGAGGACCGCGGACGCCCCGTGCCGACGCACGGCGGCCGCGAGGCTGTCCAGTGCCGGGCCGGTGGCGTCGGGTTCGTACAGGACCACCTGCGTCGTCGGCGCCACCTCGGCGACGGCGCCGACGTGGCGCAGCGCGTCCCCGTCGCACAGGTCGCGCTGCAGCAGCAGCACGTCCGGCCGGACGAGCGCGCAGGCGCCCTCGAGCTGCCCGCCCCGCTCCACCCGGCCGACGTGCTCCACGGCGTCGTCGAGCTCGAGCAGCGACCGCAGCAGGTCGGCGTCCTCGTGCTGCGCGACCGCCACGAGCACCGTCAGGTGCGGCGCTGCCTGCGCGGTGCCCGGCCCCGGGAACCACACGTCCACGCGGGCGCCGCGGGCCATCGG
>Ga0136604_1001482_pt1 | contig 10509 bp, 9 predicted proteins | sample AntRauFillE10628_FD_104928 | JGI IMG/M metagenome (GOLD analysis project Ga0136604, IMG submission 104928) | Saline lake microbial communities from Rauer Islands, Antarctica - Metagenome Filla E10 #628 | ecosystem: Environmental > Aquatic > Non-marine Saline and Alkaline > Saline | place... | reverse complement strand
TAACCGCTGGGAAGCCGCCACCGAGGCCGCCAAAAGACGTTTCAGACCTATTTTGATGACATCTCTTTCGTTTATACTGGGCGTTCTGCCGCTTATCTTTGCGTCGGGCGCAGGCGCGGAAATGCGTCAGGCATTGGGAATGACAGTCTTTAGTGGTATGCTGGGCGTTACTGTGTTCGGCCTGTTATTAACGCCGACATTCTACGTGTTGTGCCGCAAATTAGAGTTTCTGGGCAAAGACGCAAAAACTAAAGATGATAAAGATAATCAGGATAAAATTAAAGGAGCGGGCATATGACAGACCTTGGAAAGATCCTTTCTTGCATTGGCGCAGTAATTTTACTCAGCGGATGCGCGTCGATGAAAGAAATAACGGATTACGTGACGCCGTCTTTTTTACAAAGCGCGGAAGAGTTTCAAATTATTGATGATACAGATGCGTTTTACAAAACCGCAGAGCCCGTAGCCGCATGGTGGGATAAGTTTGATGATCCGATAATGAGCGCCCTTGTGCAGCAATCTCTTGATACAAATCTGGATGTCCGTGTTGCGCTTGCCAATCTGGAAGAAGCGCGCGCCATCGCCCGTGCCAGTGGCTATGATTATTTCCCTACAGTCACGTCAGGTGCCTCTTATGCTCGTACACGCCTGACAGAGCGCGGCGTGTCCGGTGCATCAGCAGACCGCACCGTCAATTTACATCAGGCCGGGTTTGATGCGAACTGGGAACTTGATCTTTTCGGACGTGTATCGCAAGGCATCGCGGCAGAAAAAGCCCGTGCGGACGCAGCTTTATCAGGTTTGCAGGATATATATGTAAGCGTTGCGGCAGAAACTGCACGGACATATATCGATCTTCGCGGGGCGCAATACAGACTTGATATTGCCCGCCGCAATACCGAAAACCAGCAAGAAACATATGATTTGACGCTGCGTCTTGCCGAAGGTGGACGCGCCACGGCGCTGGATACGGCGCGCGCGCAAACGCAGCTTGATCTGACCCGCGCAACAATACCCCCGCTGGAGGCCGCAGTGCAGGCAACTATCCATCGTTTGTCCGTTTTAACCGGGCAGCTTCCGGACGCGCTCGCAGCGGATTTAAAAGACCATAAAATGCTCCCCTCTTTGCCCGATAGCGTTTATATCGGCACAGCAGCAGAGCTTTTGAAAAGACGCCCAGATATCCGCAGCGCGGAAAGTACGCTTGCAGCAGCGGTTGCTAGTTACAATATCAGCGTTACAGAATTATTCCCTGTTGTAAGTTTCACAGGCACAATAGGCTATAGCGCCACCGATTTTGCAGATATTGGCAATAGCAGCGCGCTGACTTGGTCTGCGGGGCCTAGTATAAGCTGGCGCGCCTTTGACATTGCGCGCGTACGGCAAGAAATAAAACGCGATGATGCCCGCGCGATGGCGGCGCTGGCGCTGTATGAAAAAACAATTTTAACCGCTCTGGAAGAAGTTAAAACATCCATGAGTGATTACACGCAGGAAGAAAAACGCCGCGCAATTTTACGCGGCGCGGCAGCCTCCAGCCAAAAGGCAGCCGAGATTGCCCGCATACGCTTTGATCAGGGTGTTGACGGGTTTCTGGACGTACTTGATTCCGAGCGTACACGCTTGCAAGCCGAAGACAGTCTGGCGCAAAGCGAAATTGGCGCAGCGCTGGATTTAATTGCGATTTACAAGGCGCTCGGCGGCGGGTGGCAAATCAAATCGCCGTATGTCGCAGAGCAGTAGCCTGGAAATTACTATAATTTAAAAGGCTGTGCGTTTAGGGTTTCCCCTAGCTCCTGAAAAGTCTCTTGTCCCCCGGCAGCAGAGACGAAGGCTGTGATTGCTCTGCTTGAAAGATTGTTTGCAACGCCTCTGCGTATGAATTTTTCGGCATGTGTGCGCGGAATTCCGGCTTGGTCTGCAGCGTCCATTAAAATAGTGCGCGCATTTGACCATGCTTCGTTTTGAGTGTGTTTGTTTTTTTCTTTTCTTGTTAATTGAACCTGTTTTTCCATGAATAATCCCTTATATATTTATAATTGCCATATACCGATTTTTCAGAATATACGGAAAATATTAAAGAGTGGTGAATATTGTTAAGCTTTGCGCAAAATTGTTGCGAGCTGCTTTGTATGGAGATCAATATGTATTGCGGACAAGCTGTGCCATTTTTTAGACTCCATAGCGCCAAACCAAGGATGTTCAACGGTTCTGTTACTAATTATTTCATTTTTCGTTAGCTCCAGATAATCCTTTTTCAGCTTTTCAAACTGATCAATAATGGTTGTGGTGGCGCGTTCATCTGTGATAATCGGCGGTTTAACGTCTTGGGTGCGAACGGTGTGTTTAAAGGGACGGTCTTCGATAAAGCTTTGCTGTATATAGATAATGTTTGTGCCGACTTGTATCAGATGATTAAGAAGCATCACGGCAGACCAGTTGGTCGAAGATTCTTCTAAAAACCGCGGTCTTTCTATTTTTATTTGTTTTACGGCTTTTTCGGGCGGGACACCGACATATATATCCAGAATCGTATCGCAATTGGTTTCGAATTCAGCGCAAATATCATCCCAGCTTTTAAAACCGTGAAGTCTTAAAAATATTTTTCCAAGAATTTTTTCTGTTTTTGGGATAGTATTAAAATATCTGGGCGTTTGATTCATAATCAAAATATAATCTATAAAACACCGCAAGCAAAGGCCAATAATCATTATGCTGCCAAAAACCATAAAAATAGACAGGATTCTGTTATCACAAAATTTTGATAAGGTCTTCAGAGACAGCTACATGCAGGTACTTTTATCTTCGCGCGACAATCTGAAAGAATGGTTTCCTTGGGCGAGGAATGAGGACACCTATGCCAGAGAGAATGTTGAAGCGCGATTGAGTGATCGTACACAAGATTGGCAGCACTTCCCATCGACCGGCTATGATTTTGTTTACGGCTTGCAGGATAAGACAACCAAAACCGTGCTGGGGCTCTGCGGCGCGGAAATATTTGAAATAGAGGGCATAAAACATGCGGAGATGGGGTATTGGCTTGGGTCTGGCTATGAAGGGCAAGGCTATATGAGTGAGGCGGTTACAGCGCTTAGTGATGCTTTATTAAAGCTGGATTTTATCAGTAAAGTCTCGATTGTCTGTCAGCATCATAATATAGGATCACGCAGGGTCGCCGAAAAGTCCGGCTTTGCGTTTATATGTGAAGGCGGAGCAGATCTGTGCTTGCGCGATCCTGCCGGTGATAAAAATTGTATTTTATTTGAAAAAAGATAATTGGAATCTGTCTTCTCTTTTATCCATAGAATCGCTATATAGGTCTTTATGGATAGCGCACAACCAAAAACGCGAAATATCGGAAATCAGTGGATTAACTGGATGTCCTCGCCCAAGCTTGTCTTCTGGGCGCTGCCTTATCTCATGTTTATTCTGGTGATTGGCACGCTGGCGCAAAAATGGATAGGGCTGCACGCGGCGCTTGATATTTATTTTTATTCCTGGGTGCTTTGGATTGGTGTTGTGCCTTTGCCCGGCGGGTTGCCTGTTATGGCTGTGATTTTTATAAATATGTGCGCGAAGTTTTTATGGTTCAGCCCATGGACGAAAACAAAAATCGGCAGCAATATTGTTCATCTGGGCGTTATTATTCTAATCGCAGGCGGTATTGTGTCGGCGCTCACGCGTTCCGATACGGTTATGGTCGTGCCCGAGGGCGCATCTGTGTCGCATAGCCAGTCTTATGACATGGCCGATTTTGTGATTGCGCGGGATGATGATGTTATTGCACGTTATCCTTATGAAATTATAAATGAGGGCGATCTTCTGCAAAATGTGGATTTGCCGTTTGCTGTACGCGTTTTGCAAACCTGTCTGCACTGCGATATTATTTTGCGACCCGAAGCCGAGCAAGAGGGGTGGATCGGTCCGTCAGCCTCGATGAAACTGATTGACAAAGCGCCGTCAGCAAAGCCCGAGGAGAATTTACAGGGTATATCCTTTGCAATAGAAATGGATGGAAAGAGGCAGGCAAAAAATCTTACATTTGAATCCTTTCCCAAGCCGCCGCAATTTAAATTACAAGACAGTACGTACACACTGTACGTACTGCGCAGGCCGCATGATCTGCCTTTTACCCTGACGCTCAGTGATTTTCGCAAGATAGATTATCCGGGGCTCCGTAAGGCGCAGGCTTATGAATCCGATATAGTGATTACGCACGGAGAACGCAGCTTTCCGGAGAGTATATATATGAATAATCCGCTGCGCTATGAAGGCTATACTTTGTATCAATCATCATTTTTTACAGATCATAATGGCACCGAGAATAGTGTGTTCACAGTCGTGGAGAATAAGGGGCGTATGTTTCCGTACGTCTCTTGCGTGATTATCTTTATCGGTTTGCTGCTGCATGTGTTTATTCGTATCGGGCGCAGTGGTGAGCGATATGCACAAAAAAAGACACCGCGTGGGGCGAGTATTTTTATAGTCGCGCTTTTATGCGGGCTTATTGCGCAGGGCATCTTTGCACCCTCTGCACGTGCGAGTATCAATGATTTAAAGCCCCCCGCACAGGCATTCGATGTCGGGGATTCCTATTTCGCGCTGTTTCCAATTTTGCATGACGGCAGAATAAAAACGATGGATAGCTTTGCCCGCTATCATTTACAGCGCTTTTCGGGCAAAGAGAAAATTGAACATAATGATGAAGTCTTAACAGCGCCGGAGTGGATGGCAGATGTAATCTTTGCGCCTGACAGCGCCTCAGACATCAATGTGTTCTTGATTGATAATCATGATGTGCTTCATATGCTGGGTTTGCGTGCTGAAAAGGGAAAACGCCTGTTTAGCTATAATGATATCCGCGAGGGGCTTTTGAAAACAGCGCCGCGCGTTGATACGCTTTTAAAATCGCTGCGCGCAGATAGCGCAAATAAGCCGCAGGAAGACGGCGAGCTGCTGCTTGCGCTGCATGAACATGCCCTGATTTACCTGCAACTGACACAGAGCCTGTCCGCATTAACGCCGCTTAATAACACAATCAGCACAGAGACTTTGCAGCTTTATTTCTCTGATGAAACGCTAAAGCGCGGCTTTATTACCTATATGGATTTAAAATCAGCCATTAGCCGCATTGAAAAAGACGTACAATCCATTATGCGAGAGCATGGAGGCGACTTGAAACTGTTTTCAGCCCGCGAAGCCGAGCTGTATGCGTTATCTATGCGCTTTGCATCATTAAATGATGTGGCCGCGCCAAATAATATATTGCGTGTTTTTCCCGTTTCTGCGGAAATATTGGATGAATCTGTACGGCTTGAATTATTGTTTGCGCCATGGGCGACAATCCGGAACGGCTATATAGACAGCAGTAATATGAAATTTCTAGATAAATGGATATCATTAAATATTGCCTACAATCTGGAGCTTCAAAATACATTTTCGCGTTTAAGTTACACGCTGTATGAACATAGCATCGAACATATCGCAGAGCGCAGCGGAATGGAAACTTCCGCGCTGCATAACAAGCTTCGTTTTGAAAATGCGTATAATAAAGCCGCGCCATTTTATAAGGCGCTGTATCTGGTTATTATTGCCGCCATTATCTTCATTGTTATAACCATAGCAGATTCGACCAAAGGATATTCGGCGCAGCCACGAAAAAACAGACATAATCTTGTCCAAAAAGTGCTGCTTGGCGCAGGGTTTTCTGCCGTGATCATTGCTATCGTGTTAATGCTTGCCGGAACAGGTGTACGTGTGTGGATTATGGATCGCCCGCCTGTGGGCACGCTGTATGAATCGGTGTTGTTTGTTGCGCTTGTGTTGCTAGGCTGTTTAACGGTGCTCACGATACGTACAAAACAATATGGCGTGATGGCTGCGGGTTTGATTGTGTGCGCCCTTATGTTGCTGCAAGCTGTGGTGCTCGGGCATGCGCAGGATGATTTCAAAGTACTGGATGCTGTGCTGAACACAAATTTCTGGCTGGCGACCCATGTGCTGTTTGTCACTATTGGCTATGGGTGGTGTTTTTTAACAGCCGCCGCGGCGCATTGGTTCTTGCTGCAGGCTTGCCTGTTCAGAGATAAAAGCGCCACGATTTTACGATATGGCAGCCCCGAAATACGGCTGATCACGATGAACGCTTTGATTGCGTTTTTCTTTGTGACTGTGGGAACTATCCTTGGCGGGATTTGGGCGGATCAATCTTGGGGTCGTTTTTGGGGATGGGACCCTAAGGAAAACGGCGCGCTGCTCATTGTACTCTGGATTGCATGGCTGCTGCATGGAAAAATATCGCGCGATATCAAGCCGCTCTTTTATGTGGCCTTTATGGCCTTTTTATCCGTGATTGTTGCGGTGGCGTGGTTTGGCGTTAATTTACTCAGTATAGGACTGCACTCGTACGGGTTTACAAGCGAGACGGCCATATCTCTTGGCAGTTTTGCGGCGGCGGAGATCATAATCATCGGCGCTATGGCGATTTATTTACAATACAGAGACAGGAAGGCAGCATCGTTATGATACGAAAAACCAATATTATTATTCTTATAATCGTGCTTGGCGCGTCTTTTATTTTGACGCTCTGGAGTGATAATTTACGCTTGCCTGTGTGGATGCCGTCATGGGTGCCGGGGCAAACAGAGCCAGCCGTTGCCGGACGTACAGCCGCGCCGGATGTTAAGATGGTCGATATGAACGGCGAGACAATAGAATTATCGGATTATCGCGGCAAAGTCATTGCGATCAATTTCTGGGCAAGCTGGTGCGCACCTTGCGTGGTCGAGTTTCCGGATTTGATTGATCTTGCCGAAGACAAACAAGATATGCTGCAAATGATCTTTGTGTCCAATGATTTCAAGCTTGAAAATATTGACCGCTTTGTAAGCCGTCTGAGTGATGAACATCAGGATTATTTGAAAAACGGAGCCAATATCGATATGATTTTGGACAAGGACATGTATATCACCAGCAAAGTGTTCGGTACATTTAATTTACCGGAGACTTATTTCATCGATACGAGCGGACATACATGTAAAAAGATCGTCGGTGTACTGGATTTCAGCGCAGAAAATATTGCGGATATCATGAGTGCCTGTCAGCCGCAGAAGAAACCATAAGAGAAAATATAATGTCAAAAACACGATGTGGCTGGGTGAATATGAACAACCCGCTTTATATAGAATATCATGACCGCGAATGGGGACGCCCGCATTATGATGATCAGCATCTTTTTGAAATGCTGGTGCTGGAAGGTGCGCAGGCGGGGCTGTCGTGGGAAACAATATTGGGGCGGCGCGATGGATATCGGCGCGTGTTTCACGGATTCGATGTCCGTAAAGTTGCCGCCATGAGCGATGATGATCTTCAGGACTGTCTGAACGATAAAGCTATTATCCGCAATCGTTTGAAAGTTTTCTCTGCGCGAAATAATGCAAAAATATTTATAGAGATCCAGAAAGAATATGGCAGTTTTTCAGACTATCTTTGGGGCCACATAGACGGCGAGCCCATTCAAAATGAATGGGAAGAATTATCGGAAATTCCTGCGGAAACAAAGCTTAGCAAAGAGATATCAAAAGACCTTAAAAAACGCGGAATGAGCTTTGTCGGGCCGGTCATTATATATGCCTATATGCAGGCCATAGGCATGGTAAATGATCACACGCTCGATTGCTTTTGTTATCAAAAAGCTATCGAGGCTTGCCGAGAATAATGAAAACTGTATGATGTGTCCTTCATATTTATAAAGAAGGACATTCATGATGAATGCTAAAAAGAAAACTCTGAACTTTAAATCCATTGCCATGATATTGGTCGCTTTGATCGCGATTGGCGGCGTGTTTTTATATCTTAATTTTTCCAATATATTAACAAGCACGGCAGAAAAAGTCGCGAGCAATGCGCTGGGCGTGAATGTCGCAATCGGGTCTATTGATCTGAGCTTATCTGATAAATCCATCGAAGTGCGCAATATTAAAATTGATAATCCATCCGGGTTTTCCGGTGATTTTCTGGATGTGGATTTGGTGCGCATAGCGGCAGGCGAGATCAGCAAAACAAAGCTGGTTTTCAAAGAAGTGATTGTTGAGGGCACGGATGTTGTGATGCAGGTCAAGAAAAATGGCGACAGCAATATTGCGGCGCTAAAAAACGGTATCAAAACATCAGACAAGAAAGAGGCGCAGACTGCGGGTGAGCCCATCAAAGTTATTATTCAGGATTTTCAGCTGAATGAGGCAAGTCTGTATCCCAAGATTGCGATGCTTGAAAAAAGTGTCGAGAGTGTGACGATGCCAAATATCCGTTTGCGCAATATCGGCGAGAAGCAAAACGGCATTGTGGCACGTGAAGCGATTTTGCAGATAGTAAACAAGATTTCCGATGTGGCAGTGAAGCAGGCCGCAAAGTCCGGCGTTCTTGATGGTGTTGCAAAAGACAAATTGCAGGAGCTTGGCGTTTCATCCAGCCTGATTCAAAATATAGGCAGCGATGCGGACAAAGCAGCCAAAGATATTGGCAATGCCGTGAAAAGCCTGTTTTAAGAAAAGCTATTTTTTTATTTGAATATATTAAAAGCGCCTTTTAACAGGCGCTTTTTTTTAATGGAAACATTTGGTCAGATGTTTAGCTAAGCCCGCATATTCTTTTACATTTATGCCAGCCGATTATGTGCAGGATCAATCCGATCACAAGGTTTACGGCTGCGATACTGATGAAAATGCCTGTTACGCCGGCGTAATGCGCGCCGATATAAAGCGCGGGGATGTGGCAGATAATATATTTAACGAAGATCATAATGGCAGAAAATTGCGGTTTACCGAGCGCGTTAAACGCAGACGACCAGCCGGACACAAGATTTGATGTGATATAGCTGAGCGGGACAATCCAGAAATAAAGCGCGGCGATTTGAATGATGTGCTCTTCTGTGGTGAAGAAGCCTGCGACCTGCTTTGCAAAGAGCCCGAGGAAAATAGCGACAATCACGGCCCAAATAGCGCTAAAGCCCAAGGCTTTTTTAAGCGTTTCAAAAACGCGGCCATGATTTTTGGCGCCGTAATTCTGTCCGAGTATGGGTGACATACCGCCTGCAAGTCCCATTAAAACAACAAAGGCGAGCGCTTCGACGCGGGAGACAATCCCGTACGCCGCAACAGCGTCCGCGCCATATTTTGCCAGTAAGGCAACAATGACGGCGCTTGTGATGGGCTGTATGGTACTGGTGAGCCCTGCGGGCAGGGCAATGAAGATAAGGCGTTTAAACGAATCGCCGAGCTTGTTCCAGTAAAAAGGTTTCAGCCGCAGTATCTCCATTTTGAAATAGAGCATATATAAAACAGCCAGTGCGGCGATGACATTGGCGGCAAAAGTGGAATAGGCCGCGCCTTGTATGCCCATAGCCGGAAAACCAAAATACCCGAAGATAAAGATCGGATTAAGCACAATGTTAATGATCGAAACAATGGTCATGACAATGGCAGGAAACATGGTATTGCCGCCTGCGCGCACTACGGCATTGCCGTTCATGGGAATAAGGGCAAAAATATTGGCAAAATACCAGATATACATATAGTCCCTGATATAGCCCATCATCATTTCATTTGCGCCGAGCAGTTTGAAAACAGGCTCTAAGGTTAAAACGCCGATGATTGAAATAATAATACCCAAAATGACAGAGAAAAATACGGCATGGGTTGAAACGCGCACGACTTTGTCTTCCAGTTTTTCTCCGATCAGACGCGAGACCACAGAGGCAATCGCAATCATCAAGCCAAGAGATAGGCTGAAGACAGTCATTGTAACGGGAATTGTAAAACTGATTGCCGCGAGGGCATCGCCGTTGATTTTACCGATGAAATACAGATCGGCGATCTGAAAACTGATGATGGCCAAAATGCCCCATGTCATCGGCAGACCCATTTTAAGCAAATGCGGTGTTATGGCGCCTGTTGTTAAATCAACACGGCTTTTTGCTGGATTTGCGTTTTTTAATTTCGGGATATTGCTCATGCTTTTCTTATATACAGTTGTCAGGGCTAGGCAAATAAAAAAGCACCTTTAATGAAAGGGTGCTTTTGAAATAGAATGTAATAAACAGAAGTATAATGATGTCCTAGGCCGCTTTGTTTTGCTGTGCTCGCGCGCTGATATAATCAATTACGGCTTGATCATTATCTTCGTTAAGCCAGACAAGCTGTAAAAATTCGGCAGGGTGAATATCATGTGTCTTGAAAAATTTGCGATCACCGCCGCAGCCATACATCATATCCGGATCCAGCTCACCGCGCAGTTTTATTTTGGCTTTTTCAATAATTCGCGGAAGCCAGACAATATTGTTCACTTCTTCTGTTTTGGCGGGCAATGTATCCGGATCAACGGTTTTTACGCTAAAAATACCATTTTGTACATGCAGGAAATAATTACGGCGGACATCCTGAACCAGGGCAAAAGTTGTAAAGTCGGGCTGATTATCATAATTCACGGCATCTTCGCAGAAATCATAGGCTT
>Ga0136604_1001479_pt1 | contig 10522 bp, 12 predicted proteins | sample AntRauFillE10628_FD_104928 | JGI IMG/M metagenome (GOLD analysis project Ga0136604, IMG submission 104928) | Saline lake microbial communities from Rauer Islands, Antarctica - Metagenome Filla E10 #628 | ecosystem: Environmental > Aquatic > Non-marine Saline and Alkaline > Saline | place... | reverse complement strand
GTTTGAAATCGTCTATATCTTTAATCTCTGGATTTAATTTTAATTCAGGAAACTTCATTGGTTCTCTAGTCATTTGTTCTTTCACTTGGTCAAAGTGATTGGAATAAATATGAGCATCTCCAAATGTGTGAACAAACTCACCAGCGGGAATATCAACTACTTGAGCTACCATATGGAGTAAAAGAGCATAGCTGGCGATATTGAAGGGGACCCCAAGAAATACGTCGGCGGATCTTTGATATAGACCAAGGTTTAGTTTTCCATTGGCCACCTGAAACTGGAACATAGTGTGACAAAAAGGTGGCACCTGCGACTGCTGTCCTTCTGAAGCCATCTCGTAAATAAAGTCGGGATTCCAAGCATTGATGACGTAGCTCTTTCGGTCAGGTTTTTTCTTTAGTCCTTCTATGACCCAAGCTAGTTGGTCAATCTCTCGACCATCCTTAGCCGGCCATCTCCGCCACATTCGACCGTAGATAGTTATGAGGTCGCCCCACTTCTGTACAAAAGCGTCATCTTCGGGAAGTTCCGTTAACTTTGCGATAAAATCTTCTTGTATCATATCCTCTTCAGGAGCATTTTCTACCGCCCACATGTGATACATCTTCCAAGCCCACTCATCCCAAATGTGATTGTTGGCGTCGAGCAGTGGTTTAATATTTGAACTCCCAGACAAGAACCACATCAACTCAGTGGTGATTCCCCGCCAAAAAGTTTTTTTAGTGGTCAGAAGCGGAAAACCTTCCGACATATCAAAGCGGATTTGTCGGCCAAAGACTGACCGAATGAATGGTGGTTCTTCTCCTTTCTTTTTATACTCCTCTAAAACTACGTCATTAAAAAATAGTTCCTTGTCAGCACCATTATCAAGGATGTCTTGGCATAAATCTAAATATTGATACTCTGGATGTTTTTTATCTGACATATTTATTTCTTATTATTTAATCTTAGGTGGAACAATTCCCTTAATATTGTCATCATGATAACGACCAGTTTCTTTATAATCCCGGTCGGTATGCGAACTTAGGGTAGAAAAGCTGAGCTGAGCTATTTCCATACCTGGTCGCAGGATAATCGGTACGTTGTTTAAGTTACACAATTCAAGAGCGATATTTAAGTAATGACCAGGATTCACAATACTAGCTGAATTATGAACAATCAAACCTATACGAGCCAATGAAGACTTTCCGTTTACTTCAATCAGGTATTGGTCAGAGCCAAATTTTTCCTTAGAGTAGCCCAGAATGCTAACTCCTGGATGTAAGACGAATTCTTCTCCATCAGCTACTTCGATGGTTTGGCTCTTTGGGAATATTCCCATCGCCGGATCAATCACTCGAGTTGAATGAGCGTCGTTAACTATAAAAGTATTACCTAGACAAATGTCATAGGTAGCTGGCTGTAATTGAACCTCAGAAAAAGGCTCTAGGGTTATATTGCCAGCTTTAATTTCTTTCAAAATGTCAGTGTCAGATAAAAACATATTTACTCGACCTTAAAAGTCTTATCCGTCCCATAATACTCTGACCAGTTATTATTATAATAATCGAACATTCGGGCCAGCCTATCTTGTGGCAATTCCTCGACTTCTAGTTCTTCCATTAAAGCTACTAGTTCTTCCCTGGCTTTTTCTGTATCGTCCTCGTTGGGTATAATTTTTTCAAACTCTGCCAAGTAACCATAACCAGCATTTTTGTCTAAACAAACATTAGCTCCTTTATAAGAAAATTCATCTCGTTCCCGCGACCACTTGGCCTGATAGGTATAACCACTATCAAGTACCAGCGAGTCTAACTCATCGAGACTAATATTTACCAACTCTTCAAATTCAATTCTCTTTACTGTGTTTTCGCTAGTACCTTCATCAATTGAAGCTTTCACTACCAGCAGTACCTGGTCATCTTTTTGTCTGGTACGAACCGAAAATTTTGTACCTCGGTCGGTTACTGACTTAAACTTATCGTGCTGTTCCCCTTCAAAAAGATGTTCGGTTTTTTCGTACAACTGATGAATATCGCCACCTTCAAAATAGTGATTTAGTTGCTTGTTACTAGCTAAGTAAGAAAAATTTGGGTCTAGAGACTGCATTTTTTCTTTTAGGGCAGTTGCCTTAGTATCTTCTCCTAGTAAGCTTTTTATTTCGATTTCAAATTGAGACATATAATAAAACTGATTATTTTCTATCATTATAGCGCTGTAATCAGCGACTGCCAAAAGACACCAACGACTGCCTATGGCATAATCATTGGATGAACAATCCACCGTTAGTCATCGTTTCAGCTATGAGCCGAAAAGACCGGGCCATTGGTAACAAAAATCAGTTGCTTTGGCATTTACCCTCAGACCTAAAACACTTTAAAGAATTGACCCTTGGACACCCAATAATCATCGGTCGAAATACCTATGAGTCAATTATAAAAATTCTCGGTAAACCTCTTCCTGGCCGAACCAACATAGTCTTGGCCAAAAGTGGCGAAGAAATTACTCCCGGAGCAAAAGTCGCTCACTCTCTCGAGGAAGGCATCGCTCTAGCGAAAGCCGAAAACCCCACCGAGATACACATCGGTGGTGGTGCCATGCTCTACCGTGAGGCTCTACCACTAGTAGATCATCTACACCTCACCTTGGTAGACGACGAGCCAGAAGCCGACACTTTCTTTCCAGAGTATCTAGAAGATTTTAAACTAATAAAAGAAAGCGAAACAATGACCGAAAATGGAATCAGTTTCAGCTGGTTAGACTATGTGCGAACGAAATAAAAGCCTAATCCCGCAGAATAACCGTCATTCTGCGGGATTAGAGATTTTTGCATAATAACTAAAATGGCCTTAAAGACCCCGTTTGTTAACGAAATTGCACACTGCCCTGCATTTGAACGGAGCCTCGGAGCTGGAAGGATGAGGCGGAGAGAATGCCGGCTTCGGACATAAGAACATAAACTCGTCCTTGGTCGTTTGGAGCATCGTAGCGAGGAGCTCCGATAATGAGGTCGTCAACTCCGTTATCGTTTATATCTGTCACTAGTAGACTATCGCCAAAAGAAGAGCTTGTGCTCTCGCCAGTGATAATCAAGTCTGCATCAGTAGCGTTTTCTGTCCTTAAATTTTTTCCGTAAAAGACGTAGGTGCGGCCTTGGAAGGAGTTGTATATGTAGGCACCAACAATGAGATCATCCGTACCATCGGTGTTGAGGTCGCCGGTGGTGAGAGAGTTTCCGAATTGGTTACCGGTCGCTTCGCCAGTTAAGGTGACGTCGGCGGCACTGGCGTTTTTGGAGGTCAGGCTGCCACCGTAGAAGATGTAGGCGCCGCCTTGTAAAGAGCTGTATAGAACACCGACAATTAGGTCGGTGAGGCCGTCGTTGTTGAGGTCAGCAGTGGCGAATGATCGGCCAAAGTAGTTTGAGGTCGCTTCGCCAGTTAAGGTGACGTCAGCTCCGGTAGCGTTTTCGGTGACCATACTACCACCGTAGAAGACGTAGGCGCGGCCCTTGGTCGGTATTATAGCCCCAAGCAGCGACGATGAGGTCTGTCAGGCCGTCGTTGTTGAGGTCAGCAGTGGTGAGGGAGTCGCCGAATTGGTTACCGGTCGCTTCGCCAGTTAAGGTGACGTCAGCTCCGGTGGCGTTTTCGGTGACCATACTAACACCGTAGAAGACGTAGGCTCGGCCTTGGCTGGAGTTGTATCCGTAGGCTCCGACCACTAAGTCAGCTTGGCCGTCGTTGTTGAGGTCGCCGGTGGTGAGGGATACACCGAAATAATCACTAGTAGCTTCCCCAGTCAGCACACTCACCTCACCACTTGTACCAGGCGCAGTAAATTGCAGGGTTGGATCGAGCGCAAGCGGGTAGCTCATGATGTCCGCTTTTAATGAAAACAGTCAGAGTAGAAGCATCGTCTGAGACTTCCCATTCATAAGTAGCCAAGCGTCCAAAAGAGTCGATGGTATAAGGGGCAGGAATAGTAAAATCGGGTGGACTATTGGTATCTACAGTAGAGCTCAAATCTGAGCCGAGTACCGCTTGTGCCCTAGCCCACAGGTCGCTATCGACTTCTGTTTGGACGGTTTGATTTTGCTCGGCTTTGGCTTGGTCGTAGTAGCGCACTTCTGCTTCACCTCGATCATTGACTGTAAGGTGAGCGTTGGTAAAAGAATATGAACGCTCTTCGGTGCCGTCACCACTCTCGAAAATGGTCCAGTGCTTTAGGTTTCGGAAGCCTTTGGCTTGGTCTTTTTGGTAGGCGTAGTAGGTTTCGATGCGGTTATCTTCAGAGGTGTATTTTATGTATTGAGGTATCGCTCCATTAGATACATTTCCCGTAAAATCGCTCCAACGTGAATCAGCCTCCCAGTCTGATTCACCCAGCCCGGTCTTACCCTCTTCAGTGAAAGTATCTAATTCCGGAGGTTGACCACTTAAGAGTTCGTTTCGGTATGATTCTTCACCGTTGTTAATGATAGTAATGACTCTATCTCCTCCAAGATTGATACTCATGGGTTCACTTAAGCTCTCTGGGAAGGATAAAGAAAGAGTACGCTCTGGCTCCGGGTTTACTAAAGTGCTCGTAGCACTGTTTTTAAATTCTATGTCGATTCCGTCTTTGAGGGTGTCGGTTAGAGTGAGATCGTTGTTGAAAGCGACCAAGGGGTAGGTTTGAAAATCGCTTAATACCCTATCGCCAATGATAGGGTGCTTTTCTAGAGAGTCGGCAATGGTGGTGAGAGGTTGGCCAAAATACCAATACAAACCAGCAATAAACAGCGAAGCGATGAGGGCTCCAAAGCTAAAGAATTTGATTGCTTTTGGGGACATAAATAAAACCAACCTTGAGCGGATTGGGTTAATTATATCATTTGCTGGCTGAGCTATTGATCTTTATAAAAAGGTTTGAGAAGTGGGTAGAAAATGTCTTCTTGGTAGGAGCGAAACAGCTCGTGTCGAGTATCTACTTTAGTGAATCGGAGATTGGGTACCCCACGGACAATAGTGATGGGGGTAGATTCGGCACTCTCGCCACAGACCGCTCCAGCTCCAGCGGACAAGCAGTCGACGATATTGGTGGTAGAAAAAGATAAAGGTCGACCAAATAAATCTGGCTTGCCTTGGTGGCTTTCGCTTGGATGTATCCCCCACCAACCAAGTGACACGCCGACCGCTCCAGCTCGCAAGGGTCCCGAGTGACTATCCGTAATTATGACACCAAGTTTTTTAAGGCCGTGTTTACTAGTCAAAAAATCCCAAATGCGTTCGGCTTCATCGAAAGGCTTGCGGGGCAAAAGAATATAGTGGCCGTCGGCATTTGATTCATCGATGCCAGCGGCATAAAAAAGAGCGTTGTGTTTAATGGCCAATGGTGACAAGCGATAGTTATCGTGCCCATCTATTAAATAATCAGCTTCTTCACGGATTAACTTTTGTTTATCTACCTCCTTTACTGGGATACACAAACCTTGGTGAATTGAAATTATTTTTGAAGTCACTAAAACCACGTCGCCCTCCTCTAGATCAGTGATGGCTTCTCCTAGAACTCCATATAAATCATCTTGCGGTGGATTAAGTCGTCGGGTTTTAATGGATAAATACTGCATATAATCACTATACTTAAATTTAGAAAAAGAAAAAGGCCGGCGCCCTTGGCGCCGGCCTTTTTCTACACTGATGGTTTAATCAGTTACTGTAATTCCCATTGAATAACAAGAACCCTCGACAATCTTCATTGCTGCTTCAATTGAAGCTGCGTTTAGATCGGGCATTTTTTCTTCAGCCACTTCTCTAATTTGAGCTTTGGTAATAGTTCCTACTTTTGAAACTAAGTTCTTACCAGAACCTTTTTGCTTACCCAGCTTTTTTAGAATCAATCGTGACATTGGAGACACCTTGACCACAAAATCAAAACTTCGATCATCGTAAACGTTTATGATGGTTGGGACAATCTCCCCCATTCTTTCTCTAGTCTGTTCGTTGAATTGGTTTACGAACTCACCAATATTGATACCAGCTTGTCCAAGTACTGGTCCCAAAGGAGGAGCAGGAGTGGCCTTACCACCAACTGCTTGAACTTTTACTTGTTTGATTAATTTTTTTGCCATGTTTATTTAGTTAAATTTGTGACGATGAGAGTGTTCCATAACCACCCACATCTAGAAGCTTCGATAGAGTACAAGATAAAACGTTGTTTTGCAAGAGAAAAGACCCGCTCTGGTCTTTTTAAAAAAGTTTAGATTTACGTCAGATACGCGGCGCAAGCGGAAAATTTTTCGAGTTGTACGTCTGTACGGTGAAAAGATTTTCCGTGAAGCTAGACTTTTCAAGAAAGTGGAAAATTACTTTAGATACTAGGAAGTCAAACAAAAAAGTCCAAGTGGGGCTAGTGCCCAGCGAGGACTTTTTTGTGAATTCTGACAACGTAGATGAAGTGATTTTACACTTTCTTTACTTGGAGGAAGTCTAGTTCGACTGGAGTTTCCCTACCAAACATAGAGACCAACACCTTTACCTTTCCACTACCCTCATCGACGTCACCGACTTTACCCTCAAGATCTTTGAATGGACCATCGGCAATAGTCACTAAGTCTCCCTTAGACAAATCTACCTTGTGCTTTACAGTATCACTAGACATCTGCTTCATAAGAGCATTGTATTCCGCTTCAGTTAGGGGTACTGGTTGAGTTCCACTGCCAACAAAACCAGTTACTCGAGGGGTGTTTCGTACTACGAACCATGACTCATCATCTACGATCATGTCTACCAGTACGTATCCTGGGTAGATTCGCTCTTCTTCAGTTACTCTTTTACCTCCCTTTACTCGAATCTTCTTTTCGGTTGGCACCACCACAGCAAAAATCTTATCGTTCATGTTTAGTGAGTCGATTCGTTGCTTGAGGTTTCGGGTAACGGCGTTTTCATAACCTGAATAAGTATGAATTGCGTACCAGTTTCTTTCGCCTGAACTATGTTGTTTAGCCATAAATTTGACGATTAAAAATTATTAACGACGATGTTGATTCCTTGTGAAAACAAGTAGTCAAACGCTCCGACAAACATCGATACTAGGATAGAAATAGCAATAACTAAAGCGGTGTATAGCATTGCTTGTTTTTGAGTTGGCCATGATACTTGCTTTAGTTCTCCAGCAGTATCACGGAAATATTTTATAAGATTGTCCATAAATAATAAGTTAGATGATGATTGGTTGTATTTTTAGCCCGCTACAGCCAGCTTCTCCCTTGGAGGTCGAATCTGACCAGGCGTCTGTCTAAGCAAAAATTAGTCGCGCTCTTTGATTGCTCAATATTTTGCTTAAAAAAACACCCCCTCGGGTGATTCTCCATTATAGTACGCCTTTAAAAATAAAAGTAAAGAGCCGGACCCCTGGTCCGGCTCTTTACCAAATTTTAACCTCTACTTCACCTGATAGGTCACGTTGACTCTAACCATGGTACCGTTTTCTCCCATTGGTAGCTCTGGTCCAGCAAAATCTCCGCCCATACCCTCTTCCATAGCCATCATACGATTATCGTAGTAAGGTTCGTAACGATTATTTTCTTCATAGTAAGAAGATAACTGTACTAATTCTACCCCCAAGTCATTCGCTAGAATTTTAGCTTTCTCTTTGGCGTCTTCAATTGCCAGAGTCCTGGCTTCCGCCTTAAGCACCTCGGTATCATCAGTGGTGAAAGCCAAATTACTGATATTAGTCGCTCCCAAGTCACCCACTCCAGAAATCACCTCTCCTGCGATTTTAGTATCTCGCACTTTTACCATGATTGATTGGTTTACCGTAAAGCCATCTTGGACTCGCTCTCCCTGACAAAAGCTACCCACCGGACAAACTCTGTCTTCATACCGCCACTTTGGATATAGATTATAATTTTGGGTTTTTATATCCTTGTCTTCAATCCCTCTATCTTTTAGATAAGCGATAATTTCATTAACTTTGGTACCGGAAGCTTCTTGGGCTTCGGTAGCGTTTTCTCCTTCTGCCTCTACTGCGAAGGAGAACTGTCCGATGTCGGGCACGGCCATCACCTCGCCAGTACCGGTTACAGAAATAGTCGCTGGTATAGGGTTAATAAAATCAACTTTTTTTAGATTAATATAGGCGTAAGAACCAAGGGCAAAAATTAAAGCCACTAGTGCAAAAGAACCTAAAAACCGACCACATTTACTGCTGAACAAACCAGATTCCATAAATATTTAAATTAAAATTTTGTTAAAAGATCTCTAATGATTCGGCGCACCTTGTGCGCGAGAGTATCTTCTTGACCACAAACTTCATAATACAGTTGTAAATCAGCAGTCGATATTTCGGGCAAGCTATTAGGATCTTCAAGTAAATAATACATCAGTGCTGTCTGGTCTTCAACATGGTCTAGACCCAGAGCATGACCAAATTCATGCGCCAAGACAGTAATAACCTCATTATCGGTCGAAAATTTATAGATATTAATACTATCACCCTGGTAATCGCCCTGGGTAAATTCTCCAGCGTGGCCGAAGCGAGAGTTGTAGACCTGAACCTCGTTGTTGTAGTTATCAACTAACTCATTACCCCGTTCACCCAGACGATTAATTTTAGTAGCCAAATGATTGAGTTCGTTAGCGGTTTCGTTAAGCTGACGAGACACTCCATTCAAGTCTTTTCTCTCTTCTTCTAGCTCAGCGAAAACATCTGATGGTGCCCCGCCTTGATCATTATATTGGCTAACCCTTTGATTGTAGGCAGTAAGTCGGGCCTCGTAAGCTTCTATATCAGCAGAGTGGGCACTAGCTAATTCATCATAACTGACTTGGAGTTGTTCAATTGTCTCTTTCACCTCCTCACTCTCCACCCACTTTGCATCTAACTCTGCCCTTGAGACGGCTTGCTCGTTCACCCCTTCCTGTCGCTCATCAAACACGAAGTCTATGGTGAAGTCGGCTTCTTCGTTATAGATAAATAAGTCTCTTTCCATTGCCTCCTCCCAGTATTTTTCAGCTTCGGTTACATAACTTATGGCTGTACTTGAAGAAATACCAAACTCAACATCCAAATTACCCAAACGGTACTCTAATGGGGTCGGACAGATATAAGCAGTCGACTGGTACCAATAAGTACCAGCCAAAGCTATGGTTATAAATAGAAAAACTAAATATGAGCTTCGCATGATGTAGTAAAGATAATCATACCAGAGACAGAAACACAAACGGCACCCAGCGGGGACTGCGTAGTCGCGATACGTAGTCCCTGACAGGTGCCGTTTATTAGAGGTAAACCTCTTATAAAAACATGTCGCAAGAGATTGTCTCTTACTTACCTATCACTATACCCTATTATCAGTCACTCAATCAAAAGATTTCAACAGTCTTACACAGTACTCTATAATTGAGAAATCTATTAACAAAATCACGAGGAGGTAGAAGACGACGGTATTTTACTTAGACAGACGCCTGGTCAGATTCGACCTCCAAGGGAGAAGGTGACTTGTGGTGGGCTACCAAGTGAATACCAAACCGGCGGAACCAAAGGTTCCGCCGGTTTTTAAGATAAAATTACTTCCCTTCTGTCAGCTTCCTTCTCACTAGTTGCTGGGCTGCGTTCATGCTGTGCTGGTAGTAGAGAGATTTAACTCCCTCCTTCCAAGCTTTGATGTACAGTTGGTTAATATCCTTTACTGGAGTGTCCGGAGCCACCATCACGTTTAGTGACTGACCTTGGTCAATGAACTTCTGTCTTTCTCCGGCTTGTTCGATAATCTTGATTTGGTCGATTTCAGCAAAAGTACGAAATACTGCCTTTTCCTTATCAGTAAGACATTCTAAATGCTGAACTGAACCATCATTATCGCGGATAGTATCCCAGACAATCTTATTGTCCTCGCCTTTTTCTTCTAAAAGTAGCTTTAAGGTTGGATTCTTGATGGTCACCTTCATCTTAGCTACATCCTTGATGTAACAGTTAGACCAGATTGGCTCGATTCCTTGTGATACCTGACCAAGAATAAACGCTGATGAGGTGGTTGGAGCTATTGCTAGTAAGGTGGTATTTCTTCGTCCGTAACCCTTTAGTACTTCTGGCTCACCTAATTCTTCGGCCAAAGCTTTAGTTTCAGCTTCGGCCTTTTTATGGATATCTGCAAAAACTACCTTATTTAATTTGGCAGCTTCGTCGCTTTCGAAAGGCAGATTCTTTGCCTGGAGGAGAGAGTGGTACCCAAGGACACCTAAGCCGAGAGCTCTGTTTGCTTTCGCAAAATTGTACGCACGTTCCATAAATCGGAACGCGTCTTGTTTTTCTTTTTCTTTATGATCACGCATTGCTTCTAACTTGACAATGAAGTCTTCCATTACTGCGTCCAGGAAAGCAATCATGGTCTCTACTAAGTCTGTATCCTTCCAGTCATCGTAGTGAAGTAGATTAATAGATGACAGACAACAAACAAAGGACCAGTCTTCTTTGCTTGGAAGCATAATCTCACTACACATATTACTGGCGTGAATGGTGAGCTTTTTGTCTTTATATACGTCTACGGTGTTTTTGT
>Ga0136604_1001475_pt1 | contig 10542 bp, 6 predicted proteins | sample AntRauFillE10628_FD_104928 | JGI IMG/M metagenome (GOLD analysis project Ga0136604, IMG submission 104928) | Saline lake microbial communities from Rauer Islands, Antarctica - Metagenome Filla E10 #628 | ecosystem: Environmental > Aquatic > Non-marine Saline and Alkaline > Saline | place... | reverse complement strand
GCGACTAGCCGAAGAGCAGCGACTCGATAAACTGGAAGAGCAAAAGCGCGAACAGGAAAGACTTGCTGAAGAGAGAAGGAGACAAGAGCAGGAGGAGCGCGACCGAGAGAGAGAGCTGTTGAGTAATGTAGATGTCTCGAAAGAGGATCAGGTAGAGAAGTTTTTCAGTGATGCACGCAAGAGCGATTTACAAAAGCGAGATCGCGAAGTGGAACGCAAGAAAGAGCAGTATCAGGAAGATCTAGCCTCTTACAATGAAACTGCGGAGTCGAATCTTGAACAAGAACGCCAAAAGATTTCGGATCAGAGAGCTAAGAAAGAAGAGATTCACCGTCAAGGCGATGTAGTACTTGAAGAGAAACGGGCTGACAACCGCGACCTGAAGGAAATGGATCGTGAAAATCAAGAGCAGTATACCGACATTTCAGAGCGCAGCCGAAGCTTCAACCTTGGTGAGGCACAGCGCAAAGCTGATCAGTACCAGGCTCTCGGAGCCAATGATGAAAGACGTCAGGAAGAAATAGAGGAAACGCAGCAGCGTCAGCAGACTTACCGTGATCAGGCGAAAGAACGCAGTGAACGCGGTCAGGATTTACGGAATGGAAATGAAGAGCGTGTTGAGGATTATCGTGAGCGTCAAAACAATATGAAGTCGAATGGCGAGGATGTGAGACAGGAAAACATTGCTAATGCTGATACCAGAGAAGAACAATATCGCGATCAGCAGCAGAGTTACGCTAAACTTGCAGAAGACCGCAGACAACAGCAATACGAAGAACTTCAGAGAAAGCGGGAGCAGAGTGAGAGAGAAACAAAGAAGGGTGCTAAAGAGATTTCGAATGACAATTATGATGAAATTCAGCGAATAAAGGACCGGGAAGAAAACCAAAAGGAAACGCAATCACGTGAATCAGAACTGAGGAGAAGTGTAAACTACAACGAGCAGCATCAGAAGGAAGGCGCTGAAGCTCCAGACTATGATGACTTCAACTTACCTGAAGGATCAGAGGACCTGGCTGAAGGAGTTACCGAAACATCATATGACATGATGGGTGGCAAAATGACTGTCATCGAAAGAAAGGTTCGTATCGGAAATAAAGTAGACGTTTATAAGAAAGTGATCTCGAAATATTCAACCTACTACTTCAAAAACGATAGCAGCATTACTGAGTCAACCTGGCGTCAGAATACTTTGCAGTAAGCGTTATCGAAAACACTCCTGAGATCCTTATGGAAGAAATTTGCATAATCAACGGTCCCAATTTAAACTTACTGGGTAAGCGCCAGCCTGAAATTTACGGCAGCTTATCATTCGACAAGTTTTTTGATCAACTCGAAAAAATATTCCCGGACAACAAGATTCATTTTTTTCAGAGTAATTCTGAAGGATCCATCATCGATAGAATCCACGAGTTTGGGTTTTCAGAAAACACGGGATTGGTGCTGAACGCAGCTGGATACAGTCACACATCGGTGGCGATAGCTGATGCTGTGGCAGCAGTTAATTCTCCGGTTGTTGAGGTTCACATTTCCAATGTTTTTGCAAGAGAAGATTTCCGACACAAGTCCCTGATTGCTCCAAATTGTGTTGCTACCCTTTCGGGCATGGGACTCTACGGTTACCAGGCGGCAATAAATTTCCTGCTACAAAGGAGCTAAGAGTCAACTTTGTTTTTTGGCTTTCTGCGGAATTCGGAAATACCTTTGTCAATCAACATTGCCAATTGACGAGCTTCTTTTTCTTCTAGTTGTTTGCCTACACGAAGCTCTTTTTTCATGTACTTAATTGCAATGTTTTCTCCACCTACAACCCAGAATGAGCGATCGAGTGATTGCATGAAATTCTTGGGGTCGACAGGGATGAGGCTCACTTCTTTCACATTGTCAAGGAAATAGCTTTTAGCTTTTCCATATTTCCACCAGCCGTTTTTTATGGTGAGCTCTCTTGGTGAAATCCGAATCATTTCGCGACCTCCTTTTCGCCAGAGATAAGCTTTGCCAATGCGCACCATGAAGAATGCCCAAAAAGCTATAACAACGGTGAAAAAGAGCCGCTCTTGCTGATCAGTGCGCTGAGTTAATTCGAGGATAAATAGGATGCCGCAAAAAACCCAGGCAAGAATCCATGCGAGAAGTAAAGACTCTTTCCAACGAGGGATTTCCTGAGTGATAATGATCGAAAGTTGATCCTTGGTTTTTGCGAAGCTGATGCGCTCTCCGATAAACTTTGGTGATGGGTTTTTCATTGACTGTGCCACTTTAGGCTAGGAGGATGCCACGGTTTTTGAATTCAATACTGAGGCGTAAACTTTTTCATACATCGGTAGAATTCGCTCAATGTCGAATTCTTGTGCTCTCTTGTAGGCGTTTTCTTTAAAAGTCTTCAAACGGGCTTCATCTTCGAGCACGTAGATTGTGTTCTTCGTCATGTCCTCGATGTCGCCCACATTGCTCATCATGCCAGAAACGCCATGGCGATTTACTTCTGGCAGACCGCCTGTGTTTGTAGATATCACTGGCACGTGCGCAGCCATTGCTTCAAGTGCAGCCAGTCCAAAACTCTCAGATTCTGAGGGCAGCATGAACAAGTCGGCAATGCTCAGTACCTCTGTCGGGTTTTTCAGCTTTCCAAGCATGATGACATCGCTACAAGTGCCCATTTCTCTGCAAAGTTGCTCTATGCGATTTCTCTCTGGTCCGTCACCAACGAGGAGCAGTCTCACAGGAAGTTTCTCTCTCACTTTGGAAAAAACACGAACGATGTCTTCAATGCGCTTCACCTTTCTAAAATTGGAAATATGAACGATTAGTTTCTCTCCTTTTGGCGCGTGTAATTGTCTCAAGTCCTCATTGTTGTCAAACTTAAGACTATCCATTGTTACAAAATTGGGAATGACAGTGATGTCCTTGTCCACCCCAAATAACTTGTAAGTGTCGTTTTTCAAACTATTGGATACGGCCGTAACTGCATCACTCTGATTGATAGCGAAACTAATCACGGGCTCGAAGCTCGCATCTTTTCCAAGTAAAGTGATGTCGGTACCGTGTAAGGTGGTTATCACTGGGAGAGAAATACCGTGCGATTCGAGTATTTTTTTTGCCGTGTAGGCTGCAGAAGCGTGTGGGATGGCGTAGTGAACGTGAAGCAAATCAAGCTCTTCGTATTTCACTACATCGACCATTTTGCTCGCCAAAACAAGCTCGTAAGGCGGATAGTCAAAGAGCGGATAGTCAGAAACATTTACCTCGTGGTAATAGATGTTTTTCCTGAAAGACCCGAGACGAACGGGTTGATTGTATGTGATAAAATGGATTTCGTGTCCTTTTTTGGCCAGGGCTTTTCCAAGCTCAGTGGCTACCACACCGCTTCCCCCAAAAGTGGGATAACAGACTATTCCTATTTTCATTTCTTAGCCAATTCTTTTTGTTCTGATGCATCTATCGCATCGTAAACCACCTGGTGGATTCTTGTTCTGATGTCCATGTCAATCAGTTTTCTGTTTTCCGCATTTGGGTAAACCCTATTGGAAAGGAAAACAAAAACTAAATCGTACTCTGGATCTGCCCACACAACAATGCCTGTGAAGCCCGAGTGACCAAAGCTAGACTTGCTAGCGCTTTTGGCCGAAGGACCGGGACCTTCGATGGCCGGTTTGTCAAATCCAATTCCTCTGCGATTGTCCTGATCGCAGTAGTGACAGGTAGTGAAGTACTCAACTGTTTCCGGCTCAATGTAGTTCACTCCACCGTAACTTCCTTTATTCAAGAACATCTGCATCATCACAGCTGCGTCTTGAGCATTGGAGAAAAGTCCTGCGTGGCCTGCAACACCACCGAGCATAGCCGCTCCCGGGTCATGGACATGGCCGTGAACCAGCTCCTTCCGAAACATCATATCGAATTCGGTAGGTGCGATTCTATCAAGGTCGATACGCTTTTTGGGCAGATAGCCCATAGTTTCGAGCTTGAGAGGACTATAAAAATTCTCCTTCACGAAATCCTCAAGAGGCTGTCCAGAAATATCTTCAATAATACGTTTGATAAAGTAGAAACCAAGATCGCTGTAGCGGTATTCCAGAGTTGGCCTCAGGGCTGAACTTGCAATATTGTTGAAGATCGAGTCGGCATAGGTATTATTGATGTAAAGCTCGTCAGTAACCTGCGTGGTAAACCCATCTTCTGGAGAAGATCTGTACAGCTCGGGATCCAACTTACCTTTGTCGAGAGTCTCCATATAAAATGGAATCCACGGTTTTAATCGGGCAAAGTGCGACATCATCTCTTTGAGGTTGACGTTGTAGCAAGCGGCAGTGTCTGAAATGTCCAGATAATCGCAAAGGTTGTAGTCAACACTGAGCTCTCCTTCATCCTGAAGCTTCATGATTGAAGCAGTGGAAGCGAAGATTTTGGTGACACTGGCCAGATCGTACACCGTGTTTCTATCGACTGCAATTTTTTCTTCGTAGGTCTGATGACCGTAAGCCTTGTCCCAGATAATTCTGCCACTCCTGGCAACGAGCACTCTGCATCCTGGATAGGCTTGCTCTGTGACTCCTTCAATTGCGATTGTATCGATAGCCAAAAGTGAGTCGGACGAAATGCCTACGAACTCGGGTTCTGAGTGCATCAATCGCTGTTGTCCACTTGTGACAAGTCCAAACCCAGCTACAAAACGATCGGAGACAGACACCGGTAAAACTCCACTTGCTCCAAAAGCTCCTGCGAGCATGTTAGCTGCGGAGCTTTGTGTAGTTTGATCATCCTGATAGGCGATCACCAAACCGTCTAGTTTGTGTAGGCCTTTAAATTCTTTTAGGGAGTAAGGATTTGCAAAAACATTAGCAACGACCTTGGTACGGCCGTTTATAGATTGCACGATTCTCATGGCTTGCTCGCTGATACCAAAGTTGATGGATGTACGATTGCTCGTGTTTAAAAAATTGAAGATCACAAGATCGTACTTGCTGAGGTCGCTGGTCATCGACTTGATGGTGGCAAAGTCAGGGATTCTTTCTACAAAGAATTCATCGAAGTCAAAGTGCTGTCCAAACGTTTCGCTGAAGTGATCCGACTTTTCTACTCCAATATTCACAACAGCCATGTCCTTTTCGAAGTGGTCGGTGATTGGGATGAGGTTGTTTTTATTGGTCAACACCGTGAGAGATTGCTCAATCATTTTTCTGCGGTTAGCCAGGAATGCAGAACTATTGAGATCCGAATAAAGACGCTCTGTTTTTATGGGAGAAATACTATCCAGGCCAGTCCATTTTTTGGCCATTAGAATCCGCTTGCAGTGCTCGTCAACCTCTTTTTCATCGAGTTTCCCAGACAATACAGCCTCTTCAATTTTGTCCACAGCCACTGGCACATCTTCCGGAAAGAGCAAAACGTCATTACCCGCCATCAGAGCCTTGAGATCTAGCTCTCCGGGTTCAAAATATTTCGAAACGCCTTTCATGTTCAAGGCATCCGTGAAGACGAGCCCTTCATATTGCATGTTGTTTCGCAACAAGTCCGTAACGATTCTTTTCGAAAGGGTAGAGGCGAGTTCTTCCGTTGAGTCGAGGGCTGGAATATTGAGGTGGGCTACCATGATGCTTCCAAGGCCTTTGTCCATCAGCTGGCGAAAGGGATAGAGCTCAAGGCTGTCGAGTCGGGCGATGTCGTGGTCGATTACAGGAAGGTCTTTATGGCTGTCTGTATCGGTATCACCATGACCGGGGAAGTGCTTTCCGTTGGCAAGTACAAAGTTGTTCTGAAGACCGTGCATGTAGGCCAGGCCTTTTTCCGCCACTTCATACTTGTCTTCGCCAAATGAGCGGTTGTTTATGACAGGATTGTCGGGATTGTTGTTGACGTCAATAACGGGGGAGAAACTAATTTGAACACCCAACCTCTTTAGCTGAGCAGCCATGTCGGCTCCAAATTGATAAATCAGCCCATTGTCTTTTAGTGCGCCCAGTGTCATTTGCCTTGGGTAGGTAATAACGCTATCGAGCCGCATGCCGAGACCCCATTCGGCATCCATTGCAACAAATAGGGGAGTCTTTGAAATCGACTGGTAGTGGTTCGTTAATTGAGCCTGGCGAACTGGCCCGCCCTGGAAGAAAATTAATCCACCGATGTGATAGTTTGTGATTAGAGAGTCAAGCTCTTCTTTGTTTTCTCTGTGATCGCTCCAGGCGGCCACCATAAAAAGTTGTCCAATTTTCTCTCGAAGAGTCATGCTGTTAAGCACGCTATCTGACCAGGAGTTGTTGTCGTTGTGAAGAAATGGGGGAGGAATGGATGGACGGAATTCGTTACAGTCTGCATTGAGCAGCGAACTTCCCAAAATCAATAATCCAAGCCAGGTTAAAAAAATCTTGCTCATGTACCCACCAGTTTTTCAATTGTCTTCACGGATGTGGTCATCCTAAAATCAGAAGGCAAATCTATGGATAATCAAAACGGTGCTTTGTAGGAATTTATTGAAATGTCAACATCAAAAGTTGTGCAGCTCATGAAAGCCCTAAGAACCTCGACTAATTGCTGTTTGCTGTCGTTTCCGTCCTGGCTTTTTCGCCAGAAATTTCGAAGATGTGCTTCATCATAAAATTGAACTGCTCTTCGATAGTCAGATCGGTGTTATCCAAAACGATTGCATCTTCGGACTGTCTCAACGGATCAGTCGCACGGTTCGAGTCAGTGTGGTCGCGAGAGGTGATATTTTCCATCACTTCATCAAATGTCACGTCCATTCCTTTTTGCTTCAGCTCTTCAAACCTTCTTTTCGCTCGCACTTCGGGAGCGGCATTCATGAAAAATTTAACTTCAGCGTGTGGTAGAACCACGGTGCCAATATCTCTTCCATCCATCACCACACCTTTAGATTCTGCCATGCGCTTTTGAAGCCTCACCAGTTTTGAACGTACTTCCCGAATATTGCTAACCAGGCTGACGCTGCGTGAAACCTGCATGCTCCGAATGGCCTTCTCCACATTTTGCGCGTTGAGATAGGTCTCACTCTGCATGGATTCGGTATTGTACTTAAAAGTGATGTAAACGTTGTCGAGAGATCGGACGAGAGCTTCGGTGTCAACCTCTTTGTTTTTGATGAGGTTGTTTTGAAGCGCATAGAGCGTCATTGCTCTGTACATTGCCCCGGAGTCGATGTAGATGTAGTTCAGTGCTTTTGCTAAAGCCTTTGCAAGTGTACTCTTACCACAGCTGGAATAGCCGTCTATAGCAATGTTGATTTTCTTTTTCACCGGAACCGCGTTTTGGAAGGTAAATATACCTGAATTGATGGCTCAGGCCAAAATGAATTGAATGTCAATTGAAGGAATTCCTGATAAATCACACGTTACCAACTACTGAGGTTGGTAGTGAGAGTGAAGTGATTGGAAGGTCCAGCAAGGTGATAACTCGCCCTTCCGTAGCTAATCTCAAAGCGAGAAATTTTGAAGCCAACTCCCCAGCTTAGACCAGCTGTACCCGGTCGGTCGTTGATCTTCAGTTCTTGTCTTCTGCGGTAGTTGTAGCCGAGTCTGATGTTGATATTATCTGAAATCAACAACTCAGCACCCAGAACGATGTGGCGCATCAACATATCGCCAAACTCAAATGAATTGTCATCTACAACTTCACCAGAAACGGGATCCACTTCTGGTTGATCGTTGGGATTGTCGTAAGTGAGATCCCATTGTTGCAGGTTTTCTGCAATTACTGAAAACCTAAATGGAGCATGTTTCAATTTTTTTGAGATGCCCAATTGAATTTCGAAAGGCAGTTCCTCTAGGTTGTCGTCTGTGTAATTATCAAACTGATACCCGATGTTTTTCATGAGAAGTGCTGCAGTGAATCTGCGTTTCTTGGAGTGATAAACCCCCGCGAGATCCACAGCTCCGCCAACAGCTGAATAATCTACCAATGTGGAGTAGATCACTTTTGCGTTAGCACCTACTGTAAAGTTCGTGTCAATTTTGTAGCCCGCACCTAAAATCAAGGCGTAGTCGCCAGCGGTGAATGTACCTGTCTGCTCACCAATGTAGTTGGTCTCCGCAAACTCACCAAAACTCGCATATTGAATAGTAGCGGCCACAGTCCAGGAAGTATCCAGGTTTTTGGCATAACTGGCAAAACCAAAGTTGACGTCAGAGAAATAGTTGACGTAACTAAGAGCAACCTGATTTGAGGTAGCGCTGTCGAGCAGAGCCGGATTGTAGATGGCGAGATTCAGATCGCTGTCTTTCACCGCAATGTTGTTTCCGCCCAGGGCTGCAACTCTAGCAGAACTCGGAATATTCAGAGATTGAAAAATGGATTGACCCCCCAACTGAGCGTGGGAGACAAATGAAAGAAGGGCAAAAACAGTAGAAAGAAATATAGTCCGCACTAACTTTAGTTTTGGTTATAATCTCGGTTGTTGATCAGCAAATGAACGCACGCATTCAATCAATATTTTGCACGCTGACGGTTATAAATAAATAATCCCCGAAGATCTTAAATCTCCGGGGATCTATAAGTTTAGAATTCGAATTTTATTACATCACCTTCACCGGGTTGGTCACTTTCTCGTTGAGCAGTGCCAGTTCGATGACATCTATCATCTCGTCTACGTAGTGAAAACTGAGGCCTTCGAGGTAACGCTGATTAATTTCTTCTATGTCCATTCTGTTGCGCTCCGAAAGGATGATCTCCTTTATTCCGGCTCGCTTGGCTGCAAGAATTTTCTCTTTGACACCACCCACCGGCAAGACTTTTCCGCGAAGTGTGATCTCACCAGTCATGGCAAGGTATTTTTTCACCTTACGTTGTGTAAATGCCGATGCGAGGGCAGTAAGAATCGTGATCCCGGCAGAAGGTCCATCTTTAGGAATTGCTCCCTGCGGCACGTGAATATGTACATTCCATTTGTCGAAGGTTTCCTGATCGAGGTTGAGTCGGTCATTGTGTCCTTTTAAATACTCAAGCGCGATCATTGCCGACTCTTTCATCACATCACCTAAATTACCGGTGAGTGTGAGTTTGCCTTTCCCTTTAGTCAGGCTGGTTTCGATAAATAGAATGTCACCGCCAGTGGGGGTCCACGCTAACCCGGTTACAACCCCGGCCACATCGTTGTTTTGGTATTTATCTTTTTCGTGTGAAGGACCAAGAATAGAAGGCAGCTCTTCAGTTTTTACCTCCACTTTGTACTTCTCGTCCATTGCGATCTGCTTCGCGCGATTCCTCACTAATTTGGAAATTCTTTTCTCCAAGCCTCTCACTCCAGATTCGTTGGTGTAAGTCTCAACAAGCTGTTCAAGAGTGTCGGTACCGATTTTAATTTGCTTTTCTTCCAAACCGTTTTCACGCAGTTGCTTTGGAATCAGGTGGCGCTTGGCTATTTCTATCTTTTCTTCGACCGTGTAGCCCGTCACATCAATGATTTCCATTCGATCTCGCAGAGCGGGCTGGATGGTGTTGAGCGAATTGCAAGTGGCGATGAACATGACCTTTGACAAGTCGTATTCCAACTCCACATAATTATCGTAGAAAGATGTATTTTGCTCTGGATCCAAAACTTCTAGAAGAGCTGAGGAAGGATCACCCTGGTGGCTTTTTCCGAGCTTGTCGATTTCATCCAAAACGAAAAGGGGATTTGAAGTACCGGCTTTTTTAAGGTTCTGCATGATTCTACCTGGAAGCGCTCCAATGTACGTTTTCCGGTGCCCGCGAATTTCCGCTTCATCGCGCACTCCACCTAGCGACATTCGAAGGTACTTTCTTCCCAATGCCTCTGCAATTGATTTTCCCAGCGATGTTTTACCAACTCCGGGAGGTCCGTGCAGGCAGATAATAGGCGCTTTCATGTCGCCTTTCAACTTCAAAACTGCAAGGTGCTCGAGAATTCTCTCTTTTACTTTTTCCAGACCGTAATGGTCGCGATCCAGGATTTCTTCTGCTCGTTTGAGGTCAAAATTGTCTTGAGAATATTCCTCCCATGGCAGGTCGAGTAGCATGTCGACATAGTTTGCCTGCACCGAAAATTCCGCGCCCTGAGGGTTGGTACGTTCCAACCTGGATATTTCTTTTTCAAAGGCTTTGGCTACATGTTTCGGCCACTTTTTCTTCTTTCCTTTTGCTCTCTTTTCTTTTATTTCTTCCTGAATAGGATTGTTCCCAAGCTCTTGTTGGATGGTCTTCATCTGCTGATGAAGGTAGTACTCACGCTGTTGCTTGTCGATGTCTGTTTTAACTTTCGACTGGATGTCAGTCTTGAGCTCAAGCATCTGAATTTCTTTGTTCAGATGTTTCAGAACTTGTTTCGCGCGTTCTTCAAGATCGGTCAGCTCGAGGAGTTTTTGCTTGTCTTTCACCGAAGCATTCATGTTGCTCGAAATGAAGTTTACAAGGAACGAAAGACTCTCGATGTTCTGAATGGCGAAGTTCGCCTCCGATGGAATATTCGGTGAGAGTTTGATGATTTTTTGCGAAAGCTCCATCAGCGCCTGCTGCATCGCTTCCAGACTATCAGATTTTTGAATCTTGATGTCCGGGTGCGACTTCACTTTGGCT
>Ga0136604_1001474_pt1 | contig 10548 bp, 12 predicted proteins | sample AntRauFillE10628_FD_104928 | JGI IMG/M metagenome (GOLD analysis project Ga0136604, IMG submission 104928) | Saline lake microbial communities from Rauer Islands, Antarctica - Metagenome Filla E10 #628 | ecosystem: Environmental > Aquatic > Non-marine Saline and Alkaline > Saline | place... | reverse complement strand
CAACGCCGGATCGCCCCGGAGCCGTGGCAAGTGCGTAAATTGTATCTGTGGTAAAATTTTCTGGCATATATCAATCTGGCATATATCAATAAGTGAAAGGCTATGGATTTGATTTACATAATGCGCTTTGTGGTGTTTTGCGGCTATGCTTTTATGTTTTTGTTGTGTTGTTGCTGTGGCGGGGCATTTAAAAATTCAAATATACCCCCTATAACCGCATTAACTGTCCTCGTTATCCGCCTCATCGCTGCCCGGAACTTTTATGCCCATTTGAGACCAGAACATTTTCTGCATATCACCCATATTCTGCATCGTTAATGGCAGCCATGTCTTCATAAATGTCTCCGGATCAAGATTTTGAATATTTTCGCGCATTTTCTCTTCCATATCCTGCATTATTTTGTCTTGCAGGACAGAGACATTGGGAAGACCCAAAAACTGGCGCGCTTCTTCGGGTGTGCAATCAATATTAAATGTAACTTTCATTTTTCAGACTCCTGTTAAGCTCAAATGCTTAAATCTTGTTTTTAATGTTTCACCGTGTTAATACAGTAAGACAAATCGTTCATAATTAAAAAATAATTCTATAGCGAAATGAAACAGCAAATGAGCATAAAAGACAAGCATTCAGATGAAATTAAGCAAATCATTTTAGAAGATGCGCCTTCTGCGCTTTATAAAGCGCTGGCATCTGTGCAGACCAACAAGGACATGAAAGCCTTGATGATTGATCTATGCACGCCGCAAGAGCTGGACGCATTGGCGGAGCGGTGGCTGATTGCGCGGCTGTTATCACGCGGGGACCTGTCATATCGCGATATTAACGGTTTAACCGGCGCAAGCACGACAACAATCGGGCGCGTTGCGCGGTTTTTGGACAAAGAGCCGTATGAGGGCTATAAAAAAGCGCTCGGAGAGCAGGCCTAGAAAGACAATAAGACTAGCTTTTATATTTAACGTTCACAATCACGGCGCGCACGGACAGATACAGCACAAGGCCATTTAGAATATGCCACATGTAATGAACCCCCATCGGGAAGCTGTAGCAGACGGCATTATCAATGGAGCGGAAGGTGAGCGAGACGGCAAAGGCCGCGGCTGCAAATAATAATATACGCGGCTCTGTTTTGCCCGATTTGAAATGATATATTCCAAAGCCAAGCACGAAAATAAGCGCAGGCGCATAGCCAAGCGACCCGTTAAGCCAGTCATAGGGGAAAAATCCGCTGCCGATTGAGAGGGCAAAAAATACAGCAATCAAACCAAGAATTTTGATTTTCGAAAGCTTCATAATGCGGCTTGCATATATGGCGATAAAGCCAAGCTGGAATATTAAAATAGGGATGACATCGGCAAATTTGGACCAGAGTGTGGCGTAGCTGTGAAACAAGGCAGAGCCCATACCGATAATGGCGACAAAGGCGATCAAAAAGAAAATGTCATAGCTTTGCGCCCTATGTTCAGGGGATATGTGTTTACGGGATAAAAGCAAGAGCGTATACGCGGCTATCAAAAAAGCAGCATTGCTGATTAAATTCAAAGGCTCGTCAAACAATCCTGCAAAAACGCGTTCGCAATAAATATCAATTTCGGGTGGCTGCTGTGTCATTCGGGCTTGCTTTCTGTTTTAGGTCGGACTTCGATATGCCTTATAAGACAATCACCTCCGACAATTATATGTTCTATACCCTCGCGTGTTATGTGCTGCGCTTCAGATGGAGTATCAGGCAAAGCGGCCTGCATCCCTTTGAAGGTAAAATCGAAGCCGATGATGGAGGAATTAACCTCCCAAATTGAGTTCACATGCCAGCGGCGCGTTTGATAAGAAGCGAAAAACTCTTGCATCATCGCCATGATTGCCTCGCGGCCGAAATATAGACCTGTATGCGCGGAGCTATAGGTTGCATCTTTGGCGAATAAAAGCGCGATAGCGTCAAGATCCCCCTGGTTGGACAAATCGAAATAATGTTTTGCAATGTCGATGGGCGCGGCGTTGCCCGCATTAAAGCCCGTGTCAGAAGATATGCCAGAGGATATGTTAGAAGATGTCATAGCACTGATCTTTCCTGAAAGTGCGTTTTATATTAGGCATTATTATATAATCTAAGGTAAAATCCCGAAAACGCAAGCCGCAGACATAGATATCGCGGCCACTTTATAGAGAAAAGAGACACAAAATGTCAGATTTATTGTTCGAATATTATAACTGGATCAAAGCCTTGCACGTGATTTCGGTGATCGCATGGATGGCCGGATTGCTGTATTTGCCGCGTCTGTATGTATATCACGCCAATGCGGAAAAAGGATCGGATGTGTCCGAACAGTTTAAAATCATGGAACGTAAATTACTGCGCTTTATTATGAATCCTGCGATGATAGCCACGTGGATTTTCGGGATCTTGCTGATCGTTGCCAATACGACTTTATTTGAGTTCGGATGGATGCATTTGAAAATAACGCTCGTTATTTTAATGAGTGTCTTGCATATGGTTTTTTCAAAATGGCGCAAAGTTTTTGAACGCGATGAAAATACGCGCAGTCATAAATTTTATCGCTGGTGGAATGAGGCGCCGACAATTTTAATGATTTTGATCGTTATTGCGGCCATTGCCGAGCCGTTTTAAGCTGCGCGCCGTTGAATAAACATTTTCCTACGGCTTGAATTGAGGAGGCTTGTCTTCAGGCATTACAGATTCATCGTTAAATGCGTCTTCAATCATTTCAAGCTGGTCGGGTGACAGATCCTCATATTGCGCGGCAAAATCATTCATCTCTGTTATGATTTTTTGTGTTTCAATCTCGTTAAGCCCCATATTTGTAAGGTTTTCTGTCATAAGCGCATTACGCTCTGCCGATATTTCGGCAAGACGGCCCATTCTGTTGAATATCTGGTAGATATACTGGACACCGAAACGCTCGCGTTCTAAGCCTATAAGTTCATTTACCAAATTATCCTTGAAATTATGCTGATGGGCCATTTTTTATCTCCTTATATAAAGATGTTCTATTTTTCAAAAAGCAAACTAGCACAATTAAAACTATATGTAAAGATAATATGCAAATGTATATGCGGTGTTATAAAAAGCGCTTGACTTTAATTGCTTCTGTCTATAAGAAGGGGAGGTCTTTTTAAAAACCCCCGCGCCATCATTTAAGTTTTTTGCACAAAAGTGCGTGTTCTTCAAAGGGTTTTAAAATGACATAAAACACCCTTAACGATAATTAGAGATTTAAAATCATTATATAAATAGAGCCTTTTAAAAGGCGTCCGCGCAGATCGAAGGATCGCGCCAGCATGATAGATAACCAAAAAAGATCCCAATTGAACACACATCCCCCACAACAAAATTTAAAATCAGAACAAGAAACAGGATAATCCCATGAATTTGCAGGATTTAAAAACCAGATCACCAGCAGAGCTTCTCGCGTTCGCAGAAGAATTAGGCATCGAAAATTGTGCCAGCATGCGAAAACAGGACATGATGTTTGCTATTTTGAAAAATCTGGCCGAGCAAGATGTACCAATATCGGGCACAGGGGTTTTGGAAGTATTGCAAGACGGATTTGGATTTTTACGCTCACCGGAAGAAAACTATCTTCCCGGCCCTGATGATATTTATGTTTCACCCTCACAAGTGCGCCGCTTTGGTTTGCGTACCGGCGATATTGTCGAAGGCGGCATTCGCGCCCCGAAAGACAATGAGCGTTATTTTGCGCTGCTGCGTGTTAGTTCCATTAACGGCGAAACACCCGACCGCATCAAGCACCGCATCAATTTTGATAATTTAACACCGCTATATCCGGAGCGCAAAATCAATCTGGAATATGATGACCCGACAAAACGCATGATGACACAGCGTATTATCGAACTGGTCTCGCCGATTGGTTTCGGACAGCGTGCGCTGGTTGTTGCGCCGCCCAGAACCGGTAAAACAGTGATGCTTCAAGACATCGCCAAATCAATTTCAACCAATCACCCCGATGCATATTTAATTGTACTGCTGATTGACGAGCGTCCCGAAGAAGTAACCGACATGGCCCGCAGCGTACGCGGCGAAGTTGTATCATCAACATTTGATGAACCCGCAGCCCGCCACGTGCAAGTTGCCGAAATGGTCATGGAAAAAGCAAAGCGTCTTGTAGAACACAAGCGCGACGTTATTATCTTGCTCGACTCGATCACACGTCTGGCGCGTGCCTATAATACGGTTGTCCCAAGCTCGGGCAAAGTTTTGACAGGCGGCGTAGACGCCAACGCCCTCCAGCGCCCGAAACGCTTTTTTGGCGCGGCGCGTAACATTGAACAAGGTGGCTCGCTAACGATTATTGCAACGGCTTTGATTGACACCGGCTCCCGTATGGACGAGGTAATCTTTGAAGAATTCAAAGGTACAGGTAACGCAGAAATTGTGCTTGATCGTAAATTGTCAGACAAGCGTGTTTATCCTGCGATTGATATTCAAAAATCAGGCACGCGTAAAGAAGAGCTGCTTGTCAGCAAAGATGTATTGTCGAAAATGTGGGTTCTGCGTCGTATTCTTAATCCGATGGGCACCGTCGAAGCTGTTGAGTTTTTGCAAACCAAGATGAAAGATACGAAATCAAATGATGACTTCTTCAATTCAATGAACCAATAAGATACGTTACTGAAATAAGATATAGCCTTGAAAATAAAGATTTCTGGGCTTTAAACATCCTTAAGCTTTATCTTTTATAATAAACCAGATGATTGATACTCAAAAATTCAGAGACACCCTTCAGACATTTACCAATTTTTTGGTTGCGTTTATTATTGCGCTGCTGATTGCGCTTATGATCAATAACGTCAATGTCACCACAGCATATTCAGAAAGTGTGGACGCGCCCATCACTAGCAGCGAAACTGCGGACATACAAGATGAGCCAGTCGCAGACACACAAAATAATGACAAATTATCTAAACCCTCTGATCTTGAACTCACTGATCCCGAGCCTATCGATCCTGAGCCCACTGATACTGAGCTTACCGATCCTGAACTCTCTAATTTCACAGCCTCCGATTCCGTAGTCGCCCCTCCTATTGATAAAAAGGAAACTCTGCGCTGCGGTTATACAGCTTGGGCGCCTGCCTTTATTATTGATCCGCAAACAAAAGAAATGTCGGGTTATGCGCATGATGTTATCCAAAAAATTGCAAAAGATTTGGAATGGACCATTGAGTGGGTTGAGCATCCGGCAGGAACATCGCCCGAAGAGCAGATTAAAGCAGGGCTTTACGATGTATTATGCAGCGGCTCTTGTTCGCCAACCGGAAAACCGCAATATGACGGGCTTATTTATACAAGCGATGACATATGGATGTCGCAAACCTACATGGAAACGACGCTTTATGAGTATCCTGAAGCCGAAAACAAAAACAATCAAAGCTATGCTTTATCGACCATGGGCACACAATTAATTGATAAAATTGCGCAGCTTAACAGCCCTTCATCTATTGATAATGGTTACAATATTAAAATGGAATCCTCCGGAAATAGAAAAAGATTTGATAAATGTAAAAACGCTTTTGTTCTACCTGCCAGCGATATGAAGTTTAAATTTATGATTGATAATTTGCTGCGCAATATGGGCGAAGACGGCACGCTAGAGCGCATTGCAAAGCACTATATGGATACGAACACAGACTGGCGTATTGAAAAATATATGACATATATTGGTACAAAAAGCCTGGATGGCATGCTCAGGGGGCCGGCATCCGGAGGTAGTGGATGCTCATTTATTGAGGACTTAAAATCTGCAGAACAACTAACGCAGCCCAAGGCCCCAGACGAAACCGACATGTAAAATCATCATACATACATTGCTTTACGATAGATTTTCAGCCAGAAAATCGGCAGTACGCGTGTTTGCAAGTGTTGCCGCACCCTTGTTGTAATGCGCGCCCTCATGGCGGGCAAAGGCATGGTCACATTCTTCATATAAATATGTTACTGCAAGCGCGTAATCCGCGAGCGTATCGATAATTTCTTTTTGAGCTTCCGGCGGGACAAATTCGTCCTTGCCTGCGATGTGGAGCATGAGAGGTTTTTTGATGTTTTTAGCCTCATCCAGCATTTCATTGATACGAACGCCGTAATACCCGACGGAACAATCCGCATCCGTGCGCGTTGCCGCCATATAGGCAAGCTGACCACCCAGGCAATAGCCAACAGCGCCGACCTTGCCGTTACTGCGGTCATGGCCGCGCACATGGTCAATAGTGGCCTGAATATCTTCGGTGCCTTTGTCGGTGTCAAACAAGCCGAACAATTCAAAAGCGCGTTCCCATTCAGCCTCTGTTTTATCGGTGAGCTGGATATTTGGCTCGATACGCCAGAACAAATCAGGAGATACCGCGATATAGCCTTCTGCGGCCATCTCGTCGCATTTTTTGCGCATATCGCCGTTTACGCCGAAAATTTCCTGTATCATCACAACAACAGGCGCTTTGTCTTCACCCTTCGGCAGCGCAATATAAGCGCCAAAGCTTTCGCCTTTGTTTGTTACAATTTCAATATCCGGCATGATTTATTCCTTTCTTTTTATTTTTTATCTTAAACATCTATCTTAGAAGATTATCCGGTGTTTGTTCCCGTGTTTTTTAGAGAACACGAGCGAGCGCAGCAGCGGCGGAAATCTTTGGGGCATACTGATCCGCTTTGTTTTGCGCCGACTGCGCCTGATTTTGTGCGCCCGGGGCCAAGCAGCGCATTTGTGTCCATATAATCACGTACCATTGCCGCAAGACCCGAAATAAAGGTGCGGCCTGTGCTGACGGTGGGAACGCGCAGCATATACGGCACGCCCATTTCCTCGGCTTCTTCGCGGTACTCGATTTCAATTTCAACCAATGTTTCAACATGTTCCTGCGTGAAGGCATGCGGATAAACAACAACCGCTTTTTTATCATGGGCTGCGCGTTCCAGCTCTGCTTCGGTGCTGGGGCCAATCCATTTTTGCGGGCCGACCTTGCTCTGGTAACAAATTGTCCAGTCCAGACCCTTCATGCCATATTCCTCGCCCATATATTTGACGATGGCTTTGGCGGATTGTTCGCATTGCCATTGGTACGGGTCACCGTCTTTTATCACGCTTTCGGGAAGGCCGTGCGCGGAAAAGAGAATACGCGGTTTTTTCTGACCAGATTCCTTAATTGCTTTTTCGTATTGTTTTTTTACATTTTTCGCCGATGTTTTCACGTAACCATCATCAGTCGGGTAACAGCAAAGCATCGATGATGGCACTTTGTAATCCGCGTCTTTGATGGCCTCGTTCCAGACCTCGATAGAAGAGCGCGTTGTTGTTGTCGAAAATTGCGGATAAAGCGGAAGCAACATAATTTGATCCGGCTTGACCTTGTCTTTCATCTCCGCAACAACTTCCGGCGCCATCGGATGCCAGTAGCGCATGCAAATATGAACGCTGTAGCTGTTCGGATCCGATTTTTTACTATTGAGCAGTTTTTCAAGCGCCTCTGCCTGTGCTGTTGAGTTTTCAAGCAATGGTGATTTATCACCAAGCTCGTGATAGCTTTCCCCCGCCTCGCGTTTTGTGCGGCGGATTGAAATAAGCTTGGCAACAAAGTAACGTACAAAAATCGGCGCGCGGATAATGTTTTTATCCATAAAGAAATTAAACAAGAACGGTTTGATAGATTCTTTTTTATCAGGCCCGCCAAGGTTAAATAATATAACCGCTACTTTCTTACCTTTTTCTTTTTTAATTGTTGGTTTTTTAGGTGCTGTCTTTGCAGCTTTTTTCACGCTTTTATTTACGGTTTTTTTGTTAGTTTTTTTAGCAGCGCTTTTTTTGGTTTTGATCGCTGTTTTCGCTGTGGCCGCTTTTTTTGGCGCAGTTTTTTTAGCGGCTGTTTTCGCAGTTGTCTTTTTTGCCGCCTGTTTCTTTGGCGCCTTCTTTACGGTTTTTTCTGCGGATTTGTCGTCTGTTTTCTTTTTCGGCATTTGGTATCCCTCGCTCTATTCTCTGATAAGTTGCATCATTTTTTCAACATGTGCAATTGGTGTATCTTTGTTAATTCCGTGCCCAAGATTAAATATGTAGGCACCATCCGCAAGATCATATTTAATACGGCGCACAGCTTTGTCCAGTGTCGCGCCCCCTGCAAGTAAACAAAACGGGTCAAGATTTCCCTGAACAGGGCAAATGGGCTGCAGGTTTTTTGCAGCCCATGAAGTTTTAAGCGTTTGATCAATCGCGAGCGCGGTTACGCCCGTCTGCGCCGCATAATCAGGATATAAAACCCCTGCCCCGCGTGGAAAGCCGATAATAGGAATTTGCGGATAATCAATGCGGATACGCTGGACTATTTGCTTGGCAGGACGAATAACATAGCGCTCGAAAAGATCCTCGTCCAAAATACCGGCCCAGCTGTCAAATAATTTTAAAACTTCCGCGCCCGCATCGGCCTGCGCGATCAAGTAATCGGCTGTTGCGTTTGTAACAAGGTCGATCAAGGCATCAAACCCTTTGGGATCGGCATACGCCCAGCGCTTTGTGTTCATGAAATCGCGGCTGCCCTGCCCTTCGACCATATAACACGCGACCGTCCACGGCGCCCCTGCAAAACCGATCAAGGCTGTGTCGTTAAATCCCTCATTGTCCAGCATGGCGCGCACGGTTTTTACGGTTTCGTAAATAGGCTCAAGCGTTTGGTGAATATCAGCATCGAAAAACGGTTTGATTTCCTCCAGGCTTTGTACGGGCGGCAATTTTGGCCCCTCGCCTTTTACAAATTCCAGCCCTTGTCCCAGCGCTTGCGGAATAACCAGAATATCGGAAAACAAAATAGCGGCGTCCATGTTAAAACGGCGAATAGGCTGCATTGTTACCTCGGCCGCAAAATCGGGATTATAAACCAGATCCAGAAAACCGCCTGCTTTGCTGCGAAGCGCCCTGTATTCAGGAAGGTAACGGCCAGCTTGGCGCATCATCCAAACAGGAGGTGTTTTTTGTATCTTGCCTTGCAGGCTATCAAGTATCGGTTTCATGTTTGTCTTTCTCTTTTTTGTTTTTTTATCGCTTCGCTTTTTTTCCGCTTCGCGCCTCACGCTTGTTCGGTACAATTTTATAATCTCTCTACCAAGCGTTAACCGATTATTAACCATTGGAATGATAATTAAAAATAGAGCATTTCACTTTTTCAAGATCACTATCTAAGCATACTCAATTAAAATAAAAAGAATTATTTAAGAGGTTATAGTAGATAGTAGGGGCTGTGAGTCATGGGGATTAAACCTTATCCTTTGATTCGCTCACAGGCACGCATATCTCTGTATGGCTATGAAATCTGTCGATTCGCCTTTTTTTGTTCTTTGCCCTTTTGTATAAAGTGGATATCTGTTTCACACAGGGACTATCCCTGTCTAAAGAAAAAGAGCGGAATCTGCATAACTTGTAGATAGCACTTATGCAGAGAGTACACCGCCCAGTTACGCACATTGTTGTTAACAGGATTTTGGTGTAAAATCGGGCTGTAAAATCAATTTTATCGTATTTATTTCGAATCGATTCGTTTTTTAACTGATTTAAAAAATAGCTATGTTACACTCTGCATAGACTATAAGATTTAAGGGATTTCAATATGAGTTTAGCGTCCAAAGATGCATTTAAAAAGCTGACGGAAAAAGACCGGTCCAAAGTTTTGGAGAAAGTTGTTCCGCATCTTGATCGTCCGTCACTGGATGCAAAAAAGTCAGCGATACTGAGTTATGCGCCGTCTTTTTATCCGGACTGCACACTTTATGAAATAACCGATATGACGCAGGTACCGCCAGTGTTACGCGTGGCGCTCTTTAGTAACAAGAACAAGGAAGTCACCGTTTTAGACTGGACGCAAGAGCCTATATACACCCTTAATAAAAAATTGCCTATTGCTCTGGATGATCAAAATATCACATCTTATGTCCGGTTCTTCTTTCAATATATCAAAGGCCCGCGAGGAAAATTTAAAATTGCGGAAACAGTTGATGATATTAAATGGAAAGATGATCCAGCGCCTGCCGGCCGCAAAGCAATGGCGGAAATGCTGGAGCCTTTGACGCTTTTAGAAAAAAGTGATGGCGGCGAGTATAAGCTCTCGGGTTGTCTTTTATATCGCGGTTCTTTATTTTCCGCAGATATATATGTATCAGCCGACGGCAGCGTAAATGTTAAAAACGAAGCCGTTTTGATCGAAAACATTCCGGTTATGGATGATGTTTTAGGACAATAAAAAGCGAAACCCTATCGTTTTAAATCTCATATAAGTTTACATAACAATATGCGGCTCGATTATGAGCACGCAATCTTTACCTTTGCTTTAGTCTTTCTTAAGGGTTTATTTACAAAAACGCGCGGAATTCTGCGGTTTTTCAACTTTCTTCAAAAAAAAGATAAAATCCAATCTTTTGGTAGCAAAACGTTAATCATATGTCCTCATAATGGTAAATGTCAGATGTAGGAAAACGTATTTTTACAGACGGCACGGTCATAGAAGTGGGGAACACGCAATTTATCTTCTGCGATAATTTT
>Ga0136604_1001472_pt1 | contig 10551 bp, 10 predicted proteins | sample AntRauFillE10628_FD_104928 | JGI IMG/M metagenome (GOLD analysis project Ga0136604, IMG submission 104928) | Saline lake microbial communities from Rauer Islands, Antarctica - Metagenome Filla E10 #628 | ecosystem: Environmental > Aquatic > Non-marine Saline and Alkaline > Saline | place... | reverse complement strand
GGGGACTTTTATGGGAGATATGCTCATGGGAAATAGTCGCTCATGTTCGTGGGTTGGAGCAAATAGTCTAGCTTCGATCTATTCTGTTGAAGCATCAAATATGTTTTTGATGTAGCCGAAGCCCTTAGGCTTTGGAGTGCGCTTCGACCGTTCAGACCAAAAGCTAAGGCTTTCGGCTACGGGCGAGCGTTAAAATGCTTTTCTTGTAGCCGAAGCCCTTAGGCTTTAGGAGTGCGCTTCGAACTTTCGGACCGTTCAGACCAAAAGCTAAGGCTTTCGGCTACGGGTAAATCGAGATGTAAAAACTTATTTGAGGGGATACTGTTGAAGAGACCTTCGAACATATTTGCATTTTTCATAGTCAAAAAGCAAATTATGGGTAGTAATCCGATTTATCGATGACAGAATTGCATAAAGAATCAACTGATCTACTTGAGGTGCGCGACTTAAAAGTGCACTTCCCGTTGCTGGGTGGTATTTTACAGCGCACGGTTGACCACGTGAAGGCGGTCGATGGGATCAGCTTTACCGTGCCGCGTGGCAAAACAGTCGGCCTTGTCGGGGAAAGCGGCAGTGGGAAAACCACCACAGGCCGCGCCATTGCCCGCCTCGTGCCCCTGACTGCTGGCTCTATCGCCTATGAGGGCGTCGAACTCACCGCACTCAGCAACAGCGCGTTTCAGCCTTACCGTAAGAAAATGCAGGTCATCTTTCAGGACCCCTTCGGCTCGCTCAATCCGCGCATGACGATCTTTAGCATCATTGCGGAGCCCCTCGATATTCATTTTAAGGATTGGTCGCGCAGTCAAAAGGAGCACCGCGTGGCCGATTTACTACAAAGAGTGGGGCTCGGTGCCGACTTCATGCAGCGCTACCCGCACCAGTTTAGCGGCGGCCAGCGTCAGCGCATCGGTATCGCGCGGGCCCTTGCTGTCGAGCCGGAGTTCATTATCTGCGACGAGCCCGTCAGCGCACTCGACGTCTCTGTGCAGGCGCAAATCGTCAACCTTTTGCAGGATCTACAGGACGAGTTCGGGCTCACTTACTTGTTTATTGCGCACGATCTCGCCGTGGTGGAACACATTAGCGACGATGTGCTCGTGATGTCGGAGGGGAAGATAGTCGAACAAGCCAGCTCTGAAGCCATTTACAGTAACCCTCAACACCCCTACACCAAGAAGTTGCTTGCGGCTGTGCCACAATTATAAAACTCTGCTTATGGACGATTTTGATACATTTAAAGCTTCGCGGGAGAAGATCGATCCTTCTGCCCGAAAGTTCTCCAAACGTCAGTGGGATAAGGCCTACGCCGCTTACCGCAGTTCCCGGGAGCGCGTAATGGAGGGGAAGTCGGACCAATCGGACCAATCGGACCAATCGGATAATGGGCATTCCTCCAAGCGGCGTAGAAGTTCATCCAGAGGGAGCGCCACTTACCGCTCTTCCGGCCAGAGTTTCCCCGCGAACCTACGGAGCGAGGTGCGCCACAAATCAGCTTACAGCGATCTGCGCATGATGGTGGATTTGCTGGCATGGATCGCGATCGCGCTGGTTGTTCTGGTAGGTGCGTTGAAACTGGTTTACTACACCAATGTATCGGTGGCCCTAGTCGCTATTTTGGAGGCGGTGATCATGGTGATCGCAGTGGTGGCGCTTCGTCTCCTCGCACATGTCGTTATCGATATCCCCGACATCGCCCTCCAAAAGGGACTTTCCAAAGTGCCAGACACCGGTGAGTGATGCTTAGAACCTGTCCCCGCTGAATCCCAGCAGTTCGATCTTCAACGTTTTCGCCTTTTCGAGCAGTTGCTCTTTATTGAGCATGATGACGCGCCCGGCCTCTAAGGCCGCCGTTTGGATGCCGCTGGCGTGCATGACGTCGAGTGTGCGCTCACCGAAGACCGGCACATCGAAGCGGTAATCCTGGTTACGTTTGACGGTTTTGACAAAGATCAAGCCGTCCGTTTTAAAGGTTCCGGCGCGTTGCAGCATCGGGTCGGTGCCTTCGTAAGCTTCGACGGCAAGCACGGTGCCTTTGCGCACGACGCAGCCCTGGCCGACATCCAGTTCGCTGATGCCTTTGGCAATCCGGATGCCGTGTTCGATGTAGTCGTATTTGGCTCTTAGCTTGCCGGGAGTCATCAGCCCCTCGCTGGCGAGTTGATCATCAAGAAAGCTGCGGGCGTCGAGCATCTGGATGCCGAGTGCTTCGATTTCCGAGGCAATCGCACCGAAAATGGTTTCGGCATTCTTGAGCTTCAGGCTATTGAGAATTTTCAGGGCCTTGATATCCGGATGCAAACCATGGAAGAGCCGCTTCGGTGTGAGTTGTCCGGCCATCAAGGCGTAGCCACAGCCCATTTTATCAAGTGACTTCAGTAACTTACCCAGCTGGCCGACTTTGACCTGGCAATGCTCCCTCGCCGGAAAGCCTTCGATCAGTTCGGCTTCGGTCTCTCCGTAAAAGGAAACCAGCCGGACCGGCAGGCCAGCCCGGCGGATTAGCTCCGCCGCGAGAATGGGGTAGCGCCCCTTGCCAGCAATGAGGCCGATGGGTTGTCGGGCGTAATCATTCGGGAGAAAGTCAGAAGCTTGGGCAGCCATTAGTCGAGATAACGATAGGGGCGGGGGGAGGGTTGTTGCAAGGTCTCGGGTTTGGCAACGAGAACCGGCTGTGGAATGGAGGCTTCCTCTGAAGCGACTCGAAACACCACGCGTTCGCTGGCATAGCGCGCGGCGTCAACGAGATGCTTAGTCAGTTCGCTGGAAGGATCGGATGCAATATTATTTGATTCGGCGATACGCCCAAGCATGGCACTTTGATCGCTGATCCGCACCCGGTTCGGTGCGTGAATGAAAGCCTGCTCCGCCGGGTTTGGATAATCGTAAGTGACAATACCGCTGGTAATACTGAGGTGGGCACCGCTTTCGTCATAGAGCACCCGGCCGGATGCCCGGTGGATCCGGACCTGTCCCATCGGCAGTTTAATCACGATCTCGGACAGAGGCGAGAGGCGCTCTGCCGAAAAGATGAGGCTACCTTCCAACAGTTCGACGTCTAACTTCGAGAACGTCGGTTCATATTCGAGGCTTTCCTTTTCAGCTGGGAACGGTCGCTGTTGGTAGCGTTTAAATCGCACACGGGAATTTTCGTAAACGCCTAAACCAATCCCATTGGATAAGGAGAAAAAGATGTAATCACCGCCTCTGCAGATGACCTCTAGGCCCGAAAGGGTCTCCACTGCGTGAAGCTCGGCATCACGTTTTTTTTCATCCGTCGATTTTAGCGTCACCTTACCTTTTCGGGAGGTGACCAGGGCGATGCCGTCTTCCAAGTCATCCTTGAGGGCCTGTCCAGAAAGTGGCTGGCCGAGGCTAAACAGGGCGCAGCTAAGAAGCAGAATACGAAGGCAGGCCACCATGGTTAAACCGCGACAATATTGACGATCCTTCCGGGAACGTAAATTTCTTTCTTGATGGTTTTTCCTTCGATGAAGTTCTGCACGCGCTCGCAGGCTTTGGCCGCCGCGATGGCATCCTCCTTTGTGTGGTCGGCGGGCAGTTCGGCATCGCCACGATATTTACCATTCACTTGGAAGACGATTTTGACCGTGTTTTTGACCAGCTTGCTCTCGTCGTAAACGGGCCAGCCTGCTGCGACGATACTCCCGGCATGGGCAAGACGCGCCCACAACTCTTCAGCGAGGTGGGGGGCGAGGGGCGCGATCAGTTTGAGGAGTGTTTCCACGGACTCGCGTGTGAGGGCATCGACCTTTGCGAGTTGGTTGGTGCAGATCATCATCTCGGAAATCGCGGTGTTAAAGCCGAGCGAATCGTAATCCTCGGTCACTTTCTTGATGGTGGCATGGAGCACCCGCTCGGTTTCTTCATCGAGTTTATCCGTCCCACCGATTTTGGAACTGACACCGCCGTTGTCATCGACCACCAGACGCCAGATCTTGCGAAGGAATCGCGCGATGCCTTCGATGCCCTTCGTATTCCAGGGCTTCATGGCTTCGAGCGGACCGAGGAACATCAGGTAGAGGCGCAGCGCATCGGCCCCATAACCTTCGATGATGGTTTCCGGGCTGACCACGTTGCCGCGGCTTTTGGACATCTTTTCGCCGTCCTCCCCGAGGATGATACCTTGGTGGAAGAGCTTCTTGAAGGGTTCCGGATCACTGACTACACCGAGGTCGAATAAAACCTGGTGCCAGAATCGGGCGTAGAGTAGGTGAAGCACGGCATGCTCCGCGCCGCCGATATAGAGATCAGGCGTGCCCCAGTATTTTTCTTTTTCTGGATCGATCAGCGCTTCCGTATTTTTCGGGTCAACGTAGCGGAGGTAATACCAGCAGGAGCCGGCCCATTGCGGCATTGTATTGGTTTCGCGGATACCGGGCACCCAGCCCTCTTTGGCTTCGGCAGCAGTTTCACCGGTTGCAGGATCGATAAACACGTGCAGCCATGCGCCGGCTTTGGAGAGGGGGCTTTGGCCGTCGGGCGAAGGGGTGTAGCTCTCGACTACGGGCACCTCAAGCGGAAGCTCGGCCTCGGGTAAGATGATGGCGTGGCGTAGCTCGCCGTCGATCTCGAAGGTCACGGGGCGCTCGACGGATTTAAGGGAGTCGTCCACTTTGGCGTAGTCGCTTTCGCTGACCCAGACGACGGGGAAGGGTTCGCCCCAGTAGCGCTGGCGGGAGAAGAGCCAGTCGCGGAGCTTGAAGTTGACGGCGGCCTTGCCGCGGTTGTCCGCCGCGAGTTGCTCGATCACGGCGGCTTTGGCCGCATCGGAGTCTTTATCGCTCTGCTCGCCGGAGTTGATCAACTTACCGGGGCCGGTATAGGCCTCGATGAGTGCTCCGTTGGCATCTTTATCTGCTTGGCCGCCATCGTCGATAACTTGGATGATTTCGAGCCCGAATTCTTTGGCGAATTCAAAGTCGCGCACATCGTGGGCTGGCACGGCCATGATGGCGCCAGTGCCGTAAGTGATGAGCACGTAGTCGGCGACCCAGATCGGGATTTCCTTGCCGTTGACGGGATTGATCGCCGTCGCGCCGGTCCATTCGCCAGTCTTTTCTTTAGAGAGCTCCGCGCGTTCGAGGTCGGACTTGCTCTTGGCTTTGTCCAAATAGGATTCGACGGCTTCCTTTTTGTCGGCAGTCGTGATTTGGGCAACCAGCGGGTGCTCGGGAGCGATCACCATATAAGTGGCACCGTAGAGTGTATCAGGACGTGTTGTGAAGACAGTCAGTTGTGCGTCGTGGCCTGATACGTCGAAGGTGATTTCGCCACCTTCGGAGCGGCCGATCCAGTTTTCCTGAAGGCGCTTGGTGGAGTCGGGCCAGTCGAGGTCCTTCAGTCCCGCGATCAGGCGCTCGGCATACTCAGTGATGCGGAGCACCCATTGACGGATCGGGCGGCGCTCGACGGGAAAGCTGCCGCGCTCGGAGCGGGGGCCTTCAGGCGTGTTGAGCACTTCTTCATTGGCGAGAACGGTGCCGAGGTCGGGGCAGAACCAGACGGGCTTCTCATCCACGTAGGCGAGGCCCTTCTTGAAAAGCTGCATAAAGATCCACTGCGTCCACTTAAAGTAACCGGGATCGGTGGTGTTGACCTCCCGGTTCCAATCGTAGGCAAAACCGAGCTGCTTGAGCTGTTTGGTAAAGTTGGCGACGTTTTGCTTCGTCGTGATGGCCGGGTGGGTGCCAGTCTTGATCGCATACTGCTCGGTCGGCAGGCCAAAGGCGTCCCAGCCCATCGGGTGCAGCACGTTGAAGCCCTGCGCCTTTTTGAAACGTTTCAGTGCATCGCTGGCCGTGTAGCCTTCCGGGTGGCCAATGTGCAAGCCCGCGCCGGAGGGATAGGGGAACATATCGAGCACATAGAATGTGGGCTGATCCACGAAGTCTTTGGCCTCGTAGGTCTTGTTCTCGGCCCAATAGGCCTGCCACTTCGGCTCGATCGCCGCGAAATCGTATTCTTTATTTGGAGTCGCCATTTTTTAAGATGGCGGATTTATAGGCTTTGGGGAGATGCCGTCAATGTCGTAGGCAAAATCCGAGGTGATGAGTAATTCCGTCGCTTTGGTGGCGGTGAATTGAAAATTTCCTGAAGCTGGGAGCAGGGCATTATCGCCTCGCTGGAGGGTCGATCCATCGTCTTCCAAAAGCGAGCCGTTCAACATGCTGATGATCGTGGGTGAGCCACTGGAGAAGGTGAGCGTATCGCCCGGATGCAGCACTTCTTTGCGGAGCTTGAAGACGCCACTCTCGGCTAGGATTTGCGACGTCCCTGAGGGCTTGATCGTTTGCGGCTCAAAGTCGTCAAAATTAGTGCTCTTCAGGGATTCTGGGATGTGCAACTGACGCGGTTTGCCGTCGAGCCCGACTCGGCTCCAGTCGTAAACCCGGTAGGTGGTGTCGGAGTTTTGCTGAATTTCAAGAATGAGGTTGCCGCCTCCGATGGCGTGCAGGCGGCCACTGGGAATAAATATGGATTCGCCTGCCTGCACGGAAAATGTGTGCACAAGGGGTTCCAGCGCGTCGTCTTTAAGCGCCTGCTCAAAGTCCTCTTTGCGGACGCCTTTTTTCAAGCCAGCCATGAGTGTGGCACCTGGCTCGGCATCAGCGATATACCAATTTTCTGTTTTCGGTTCGCCGCCCAGCTCAGCGGCAATCTCCTTAGGCGGGTGCACCTGAAGGCTCAGCTTTTCCTGACAATCCAGCCACTTGACCAAAATTGGGAAGGGACGCACCGCAGGCCAGCCTTCGCCCATGATCCCCTCAGGGTCGGCTTCGATCAGCTCGCGGATGGTTCTCCCGTCGGCGGCCACGGATTGTGCTTCCGGTCGGTCCACGATCTCCCAGCTCTCTCCGATGACTTTATCCTCCGGCAGTTGACGGCCGAGTTTCTGCTCAAGATTCCGTCCGCCCCAGACGCGCTCCTGATAAATAGGTTTAAAGACAATTGCTCTCATAATGCTTCGATTGCGGGTTTAAATGAGAATTGATGCTGGCAGGCCCTATTTTTAAGGGAAAACACCCCGCGTTTTATAAACTTTGCTGATGTGTTGCAGGGCTGCGGCGTAGGAGGCTAATCGCATATTGCAGTCGAGCTCTTTTGCCGTGTCGAGCACGCGCTGGGCGGCCCTTCGCATCACCTTCCTCAATCGTTCATCGACCAGTTCTTCATCCCAGGTTTCGGATTGGCGGTTTTGTTTCCATTCAAAATAGCTGACAGTTACCCCGCCTGTGTTGCAAAGAATCGCAGGGAGCACTTCGACACCTTTCTCCAGCAGGTGACGCTCTGCGTTGGGTGTCGTGGGCGCATTTGCCGCTTCGACAAGCACTCTACACTGAATTTTTTTGGCATGTTCGAGATCAACCATTTGTTCAAGTGCGGCCGGGATGAAGAGGTCAACCGGCGTCGAGTAGAAGCTGTCTTCAGATATTTTTTGAGCATCAGGATATCCGGCCACGCCGCCATTATTCCGCACATAGGCGGCGAGTTGTTCGGCATCGATGCCACTTTCATTTAAAATAGCACCAGTGTGGTCCAAAACTGCTTTTAGTTTTGATCCTTTGGCTTGGAGGAGGCGGCCCGTCCAGGAGCCTACGTTACCATAGCCGATCAAGCTAAAGCTTTGAGTCGAAAGGTCGATGCCGATACCAGGAAGGATGGTTTCCAGCACATAAACCAGACCCTGACCAGTGGCTTTCTCCCGGCCTGCGGAGCCACCGAACTCCAGCGGCTTTCCGGTGACAACGCCCCGCGCAGTCACCTTCTTGGATGATTCGGCAAAGTTGATGTAGGTGTCAGCCATCCAAGCCATGATTTGGGCATTGGTGCCGACATCCGGTGCAGGAATGTCGTAATCGGGGCCGATGTTATTTTCGAGTGCAGCAGTGAACCTTCGGGTGACGCGTTCGAGCTCGCGCGGGCTGACAGCGTGCGGGTCAATTTTAAGCGCACCTTTGGCACCACCGTAGGGCAGACGTGCGAGGGCGCATTTCATCGTCATGAGGAGCGCGAGTGTCTTGACCTCGTCGAGCTTGACCTCGTGGTGGTAGCGGATCCCGCCCTTGTAGGGGCCGAGCACATTATTGTGCTGCACGCGGTAGCCCTTAAAAAGTTGCCAGGTGCCGTCATCCATTTGAACCGGGCAGTGGACCATGATCTCGTTTTTCGGCTGCGAGATGATGAGCTTTAGATAATGCGGTATATCAAGTATATCAGCGGCCTCTAGGACCGAGCCGATGGTTTGAAAATACAGGTTATGCTCGTCGTAGTATTCTTCCAGCTCTTGGAAGATTTCACGTGCAGATTGGCAGGCAGTAGTATTACAGGAGTCCATGCGTGGGACAGTATTGATCACATTGCTGGGGGCAAGCCCTCACTGCGAACGGGTTTTGTTCGAGGTAAAATTCGCGGCGTTGAGGGTGGCTCGGCCAAAGCCGAAGGGCTTCGGCTACGTCTCGGGTGTTCGCGGCGTTGAGGGTTGGTGAAAGCCTAGTCCTCAGTCTGAGAGACGAGCAGTTTTTTTAGCTCGTCTTTTTTGCCCTCATCGAGTTTCGGGCGCTGGCTGTTGAGTTCTTCTTCATGCTCATGGTAGCACCGGCACATGTCCTGAGACTCCATCACCTGCCGGTTGAATTTGCCGCAAAATATGCAGAGTTTAACGTGCAGTTTAAGGAAAAAACGCTTGAGCGGGGAGAGCTTTTCGTAGTCCTCCTTGGATAGTGCGTTCGAGACTTGCTTGCAGGTGAGCATGGGGTGGAGCATCGGGTGGTGAATCACTTATTATCTGAGTTTAACCAGTTTTGTTCGAGTAAAGTTTTTAGCTGGGATCTCGCGCGGTGAAGGAGAACCCAGAGATAGTTCGGTTTAATATCCATTACCTTACAGACCTCTTCCGTTGTTTGGTCTTCTAGGACACGGAGAACAAAGGCCTGACGTGCAGGATTCTTAACTTGATCGATGCAGGTTTCAAAAACTTTCCAAAATTCGCCATTATCGTAAGATTTTCTGGGATTAAACTGCCAGGGGTCCGGATTGGTGGTGACGATACCGCTGTATTTAAACCAAAAGCTTTCCAGTATGGCCTCGTCTTCGGCTTCGATATCAACCTTGTTCTCTTTTATGGATTTCCGGATCTGGTCGACGATCTTATTGCGCATGATGCCGCGCAGCCAAAATTTGATATCACGGCTCCCGTCGAAGCGGTCGAGCGCTTTAATGCCGGCCAGGAAAGTATCCTGCACGCAGTCGGCTGCGGCGTCCGGGTTTCTCAGTCGGGACATGGCAAAGCCATAGAGATAATCCCCGTAAAGGTCGACCCACTGCTCGGGTGGGGTGATGGGTACCTTCGGTTCTGTTTGTTCCATAATCATGGCTTATCCTGCAATCGATAAACAACAGCCTTCTCGCTCGAATCCAAAAGAGCAAGTGCTTCTTGTTCGGCGGCCCTCATTTTTAGCCGGTCGGCTTCGTCGTGGTCGTCGTATCCTGCGAGATGGAGCCACCCGTGGATGAGGTAAAGTGAGAGTTCTCGGCTGAAAGGTTCGTTCAGCTCGACGGCTCGGCTGCGGGCGTGATCGACGGAGACGATGATCTCCCCAGCAGAATCCATGGTGGCATCTGCTGGAAAGGTAATGACATCAGTCGGGCTCGGGTCGCCCATGAAATCGGCGTGGACCTGCGCAATCGTCTCGTCGTCGACAAAAGCGATCGATAGCTCGCCGTCTCCAATCGGGAACTTCCCGGACTGCACAATCGCCTCGAAAAGGCACTCGGTTGCCGATTTGGGGGATTTGAGGCAACTATACCGGTTACTGATTTCCAGATGCAGCTCCTTCATGTTTGGTGGCGTCAGTTTGTGTGGTGGCGTCAGTTACGTTCTCATCATCATCGGCTTCATCCTTGGGATATTCGATCCGGGCGTGAAGCATGTTCAATACCGTGTAGATAAAGCTCTTACGAATCTTGTCCAATTCTTGGAAAGTAAGGGGGCACTCGTCGAGTTGACCGTCTTTAATCCGGCTTTGGAACATGTTATCGATGAGTTCTTCGACATTTGGTTGTGTCACTTTCTTGAGTGTCCGGCTGGCTGCCTCGATGCCGTCAGCGAAGAAGATAATGGCACTTTCTTTGAAGGCAGGTCGCGGGCCATCGTAGCGGTAAGTGCTTTCGTCGATGCGTGTCTGCTCCGTCTTATTTGAGCTGGGCGACTTTGCACTGCCATTTTTCTCGTCTTTCTTTTCGCGCTGTTGGGCCTGATAGTAAAAATACTGAATCAGGCTGGTGCCGTGGTGCTGGCGGATCACATCAGTGATGACACGTGGTAACTTATTCTTGCGTGCCATTTCGACGCCTTCCTTCACATGTGCCTTGATGACGAGGGCGCTCATGGAGGGGTTTTTCTCGTCGTGTGGATTGATCCCATCGCGCTGATTTTCGACAAAATACTCCGGTTTAACCAGCTTGCCGATATCATGGAAGAAGGAGCAGACACGGCAGAGCAGGGGGCTGGCTCCGATCTCGGCGGCG
>Ga0136604_1001468_pt1 | contig 10567 bp, 8 predicted proteins | sample AntRauFillE10628_FD_104928 | JGI IMG/M metagenome (GOLD analysis project Ga0136604, IMG submission 104928) | Saline lake microbial communities from Rauer Islands, Antarctica - Metagenome Filla E10 #628 | ecosystem: Environmental > Aquatic > Non-marine Saline and Alkaline > Saline | place... | reverse complement strand
GGAATGGATTTTTGTTGTTTCCAACGCTTCGTGCAAACTCAGTGGTGGAAGAATGGTTGGCAACCTTTTGGCCAGCATGGTTTTACCCGCGCCCGGAGGTCCGATTAAAATCACGTTGTGGCCACCGGCTGCTGCAATTTCGAATGCGCGCTTGATGTTTTCCTGGCCTTTCACATCGGCAAAATCAACCGGAAACTCGTTAAGCCTCATGTAAAATTCTTCCCGGGTGTTTACGATCGTTTTCTCAATCTCTCCTTTCCCCTCAAAAAAGTCGATCACTTCCGAAATAGTCTCCACACCGTAAACATCGAGCCCGTCTACGATGGCGGCCTCCTTGGCATTTCCCGCAGGTACGATCATGCCTTTAAATCCCTCTTCCCTGGCCTGAACGGCAATCGGCAAAACTCCTTTTATCGGTCGCAAACTTCCGTCCAGCGACATCTCTCCCATGATGATAAATTCATCCAACCCATTTGCTGTCATCTGCTCTGATGCCGCCAAAATCCCAATGGCTAGCGGAAGGTCGTAAGCCGACCCTTCTTTCCTGATGTCAGCCGGAGCCATGTTGATGGTGATTGCTTTTCCGGGAAGTGAGTATCCGGTGTTGCTGAGTGCAGCCGCTATTCGCTGCTGGCTTTCTTTCACAGCACTGTCGGGTAGTCCAACAAGCAGGAAATTGATCCCTTTGTCGATGTTGACTTCAATCGTTACGGTTGTAGCAGAAATGCCAAAAACAGCAGATCCATAGGTTTTTACTAGCATTTGTTAAGGTGTTTAAAAAAAGAAGAGTCGGACCGCTAGTCCAGGTGCTCTTCGATATAATCAATCAGGGAGTGGATCACTTTGATGTGCACTTCCTGAATTCGGTCGGCATATCCCGACCATGGTACTCGTACTTCTGCATCGCAAAGTGGTGCGAGCTTTCCTCCGTCTTTGCCGGTAAGCCCGACAACTTTTATCCCTTTGTCTTTGGCAACTTTTGCGGCTTCCAACACATTCGCAGAATTTCCGCTGGTGCTGATTCCGAGAAGTACATCTCCCTCTCTTCCAACGCCTTCAAGATAGCGCGAAAAAATGAATTCAAAGCCATAGTCGTTTCCTACACAACTGATGTGTGAAGGATCGGAAATAGAAAGAGCTGCTATCGAAGGTCGGTTGTCACGGTAGCGCCCGGTAAGCTCTTCGGCAAAATGCATGGCATCGCACATCGAACCACCATTCCCGCAAGAGACAATTTTACCACCGTTTTTCAGGGATTCCACCATTAGCTTTCCGGCAGCTTCAATCGCCTGGAAATTCGACTCGTCCGAATTGAACTTCTCGATCAGCTGCTGAGCTTCTTCAAAATGTTTCCTGATACCTTGTGACATTCAGCGGTGGTTTTGAGAGCTAAGATGGGAAAATAAAATACATGGCGGAAATAGCAGTAGGCACAGAGTTCAATTATGAATCAGGACTGGTGTGCAGCCAAGCTATTGAAACATGAAGGCATTAAGGTCAAATCAAGAAGACCTTACAGCTCTTGACATTTTCACTTTGATGTTATGACAATTCCCATCAATCCTCCTTCACCGTCTCGAATGCATTGATTCCACAGCGCAACCAGGCCCTGTACTCGTCCACATCTGGCGTGTAGCCAACAGGTTTGTTGAGCAAGACTTCATCTGGCGAGATCAACGCGTAGAATGGTTGAGAGTTGGAGTTGAACGTTTCAATCTCGAAGGCCGACCACTTGTCGCCATAAGTTTCAATGATCTTTGTGTTGCCGGTGCGCTCCATCTTGATCGTGTCTTTCATGGCTTCTGGCAATTCCTTGCGATCGTCTACATAAAGCGAAACCACGATGTACTCATCCTTCAGCATGTCGTAAACTCCGGGTTTGTCCCAAACGTTTTCCTCCATTTTTCGGCAGTTCACACAGGCATAGCCAGTGAAATCTACCATGATCGGTTTGTTCTCGCGTTTGGCTCTTTCGAGGGCCATCATGTAGTCTTTCTCACAATCGAGCATGAGCGGGCAATCTTTGGGGTAAACCCAACTGTAGCCCACAGGCGGAGCCAGTCCACTTAGCATTCCGAGTGTTGTGAAGCTCTCTGTTTTATCGTTGTAACGGAAACCTGAAGCCAGGTAAGCCACAAAAGCGAAGATCAAAATTCCGAAAGAAATGCGTGAGAACGACAGTTTCTTGAGTGGGCTGTCGTGTGGGAATTTTATCACTCCAAAAATATAGAGTCCCATAAGGGCAAAGATGATGATCCACAGCCCGAGGAAGACCTCGATTTTCAGGATTCCCCAGTGCTCAACGAGGTCGGCATTGCTCAGGAACTTGAGTGCCAGTGCGAGTTCGGCAAAACCGAGCACGACCTTCACCGTGTTGAGCCAGCCTCCGGACTTAGGAAGCGAATTCAGCATTCCGGGAAAAGCTGCGAAAATGGCAAAAGGAATTCCCAGTGCAAACCCAAAGCCTCCCATTCCAGCAGTGAGCTGCATGGCTCCACCGCTGCTAGTTAAAGACCCTGCGAGCAACGACCCGAGAATCGGACCGGTGCAAGAGAATGAAACGATCGCCAATGTAAGAGCCATGAAAAAGGTTCCTACAAGTCCGCCTGTGTTAGACGCAGAATCTGCTCTGTTGGCAAACTTACTTGGGATGGTGATTTCAAAGTATCCGAAGAATGAAATCGCAAAGACGATAAAAATCGTAAAGAAAATCACGTTCAAAATCGGATCTGTAGAAATCGTATTCAGAATATTTTCATCGATCTGATCCAACAGGTGGAACGGAATCGAAAGAATCAGATAAATCAAAAAGATGAACAGCCCATAGGTTCCAGCACGAAGTAGTCCTTTTCTTCTACTGCCAGATCCTTTGGTGAAAAAGCTCACCGTTAGAGGAATCATCGGGAAAACGCAAGGAGTTAAAAGTGCGACCAGACCTCCTAAAAAGCCTAGAATAAAAAGATTCAAAAGGCTGGTATTCTCATCCGTATCGGTGGTTTTGGTTACTCCTGAGCATTCTCCGGCTTCCACTACAGGGTCTTTCAAATCGAGGGCGCTTCGCAAATACTCAAAGCTGGCCGGACCCGTAGGCGCGTTATCAAACTCTTCTTGAGCGAGTCCGCCAGATCCGGTGTTGAGATTCACATAAAATTCTTCGAGTGTTGGCGGCAGACACATTTTGTCGTTACACACCATGTAGTAAACCGACCCTTCAATTTTGTTGGTGCCTTCGGGAACTTTCACTTTCTGGCGAAAGGCCACCTCACCTTCAAAAAAGCTGAGATCCATCATGAAGTTGGGATCGTACTCGAGGTGCGGTTCTGGTTCAGAAAATCCTCCGATGAACTCCATCCCTTCGAGTGTGTCGAGCAGAAGCTCAGTGGGAACGGGCCCCTGATCGCTCGGCAGTGTTTGCGAGTAGAGGTGCCAACCTTCGTCAATACTTGCCTGAACTGTAATCGTATATTCCTCTTCTCCGGTCTTTGCAGACGAGATTTGCCATTTCACAGGTTCTTGAATTCCTTGCTCCTCTTTGGTTTGCTGGCCACCGTTAGCCGCCAAAGAAAACCTGTACGGATCGAGCATGATGCACTTTTCTTCGTTGCACACCATCCCTTCGATGTGACCTTCAACCTGAACACCATCGGTCGTCTGCAGATCAACTACCTGGCGGAAAGTCGCATCTCCATCAAAGTAGTTTACATCGATTTCGAAAATAGGATCGTACTCAGTGACAAACTCAGAACTTGTTGGCTTTGCAATAATATCGTAGTCGTTGCTTTCCTCGAAAACAAACTGCGTTGGGAGCGGCCCCATGTCATCCGGATCGGGAGTAGCCTCCAAACCGTAAATGTGCCAGCCTTCTTCTACACTGGCCTTTGCAACGACTTCTACCTTGTTGCCTTCGAGTTCTTCCAAACTAACTTCCCAGGTTACTGGATTCTCGATCTGCGCCAGTAGTGAACCAGCGAAAAACAAGAAAAAGGATAACAAGAATAAATTTTTTGCTTTGAATCTCAACATAGTCCTTTTGGTTTTATCAGCTTCAAAAATAGCCAATACGTCTGTAGCGGTATTTTATTTTACCTCTTAAAATTGGACGCCTATCTCTTAGAGTTCAATCTCTTCACCCATTTTTAGGTTGAAGTGTTTTCGGGCCCACCACGAAGTAAGGTAAAAGATTGGAGTATCGAGCAATGCCACCAGCACTTTAAACAGAAAGCCGTTTAGCAAAAGCATCCAAAACTTATCCCATGGAATGGCGTCAGCGAGACAAAGCAGGGCAAGAACTATGAAGGTATCAATGAATTGAGAAAAGATAGTTGAGAAATTGTTTCGTAGCCACAGGTGCTTGCCTTTTGTGAGGTTTTTCCAAAAATGGAAAATGCGGATATCGACAAACTGAGCTCCGAGGTAGGCGAGCATTGAGGCGAGCACAGCTATTCCCGTTCGCCCAAAAACATTGGTAAACTGCTCGTCACTCACCGGAGAGTATTCCACAGCGGGAACAGCATCGGCAACAATTACGATGAAATAGGTGAAAAGGCTGGCTACCAATCCGGCCATCACGACCTGGTTGGCGCGCTTTCTCCCAAAGAGTTCCGAAATCAGGTCGGTGATTAAAAAGGTGATTGGGTAAGGCAAAATGCCCACACTCAATTCGAAAATAAAATCGATTTCGCCCAGAGGCTGCCAGTAGCAGAACTTGGCAAAAATCAAGTTACAGGTGACCAGACTCGCGATGAAAAGCGCAGCCAAAATAAGGTAGAGCAAGAAGCCCGATCTTCTTTTCTCCTCCGTTTGTGACTTCTCCAGGTCCAAAATCTTATCCTGTTCCGATGCCATTTATTCGTCTTCGATTTAATTGATTCTCTTGAGAGTTGGCGAATATAATTTCCATTCTACAATTGGAATCGAAATAGGTTTTCAATATCGGATTTTAGGAATTCTTCACAGTCCTGAAACAGCAGGCTCTCCAGAAGTACTTTTGGATTTGGTTAGCTGATCGAAAGCCGATTGCAAATTCGGAAAATGGAACTCATAACCTTGCTTTTGGAGTCTTTCGGGAAGCACCCAGCGACTTTTCAAAATCAGCTCGCTTTCGGTGCGCAAAAGAAAAGTTCCAATTTCGACCATCCATGCCGCGGCTGGCAAACCCATGGGGATCCCTACAGATTTTCTGAGCTGTTGCATAAATTCGTGGTTGTCTACTGGCTCCGGGGCTGCTGCGTTGAAAGTTCCCTCGAGATGCTCCTTTTCCAAAAGAAACATCACGATCTCACAAAAATCGCGTTCGTGAATCCAACTCATCATTTGCTTTCCGCTGCCCTGAGCTCCACCCAGACCAATTTTCGTGAGTTGCTTCAATCGCTCAAAAACACCTCCTCCTTCTCCTAGAACCAGCGCGGTGCGCAAAGCTATCTTCCTCGTCTCTGGCGTTGGAATATCCCCAAAAGTCTTTTCCCAGGCTTTGCAGATTTCAACGCTAAAACCTTCACCGATCTCACCTTCTGCCTCGGTCATGGGCCGATCTTCGGCATGTCGATAGATCGTGGCACTCGCAGCATTCAGCCACAGCTCCGGGGGCTTTTGAGCCATAATCACTCCTGTGCCCAGCGCTGTTGTACTCTCCACCCTGGAGTCGAGTATGAGTTTTTTATTGCGCTCGTTGTAGCGGCAGTCAACACTCTTTCCGCAGAGGTTCAGTAATAAGTCGGCCCCTTCGAGTTCTCTAACCCAGTCAGCCGGTGTAACTCCATCCCAATGAACGTACCTCACGTTTCCATCCTGCGATTCACCACCTCGTGTCAGAACCACAATTTCTTCAAACTGGCTACCGCAGTGCTGGATAAAGCTCTGCCCCATAAACCCACTACCACCTGCTAGTACCACTTTTTTATACTTTTTCGTTTTCATGATTTCTAGTTTTAGTCGTTTGGAAAATCGAGAATACTGAAGTTGCCTCTGCGTCTCATTCGGGTTTCGCCTTCCATAATTCGGTAAGAAAGCCAGGTGAAGTAAATGGCGATTCCGCCAGTGAAAACCATCGTTCCGGTATACCACCCTTCTGGGAGATATAAGAAAATAGCGAGGTAGAATGAGATCGCTGTGAGTACTACTAGTGCCCAGTAGATAATTATTCCGGTGCGAACCGTCTTGCTCCATTTGTTAAACTGAACAAGCACGACAAGAGCAGAGAACAATTGAACGCCCCCAAGGACAACGTGAGCTACCATTCCGGGAAAAATCCACAGGTATAAAAATGCCACGGTGATAACCGCGACTAACTGGAAATAGAAATTAAACTTTTTCATAATCCTTGTATTTTATTTTCAATATTTATTGAAAGTTATTTTTCAAATTTTTTTAATCCTCGTCATCGATAAACATGAACCCACCTTGATCGGACTCTTCCATTTCCGGAATCTCCTCCTTTTCCTCTTTTACAAAGAACAGCTCAAGTAAATGAACAAGGAGACAAATCACGGGAGCAGCCGTCAAGTATATTTTGAACACGAATTTGTAATCCAGTCCAAACCCACCGGCCCACACTTCCGGGAAAAAGGGAATGAAAATCATCCCAAGTGCAATTACCAGAAAAGCTATTTTGAAAGTTGGTTGAGAAGTTCGAGAAGCCCTGATGATAGTCCATACAATCTGAAAACCTCCTAGCAACATCCACCAGGCTCTGGCTATCAAAACAGGGAAATCAATAAAAGCCCCGACAATGACTCCGATCACAAAAATGACTTGTATGGCAATTGCCCAATTTCTCATTTTACTTTTTTACAATTTTCAAAAGAGTACCTGTAAACCAATGTTTGTCGGCCTTTGTCATTCGTTCAAATGCTGAATCAATCTTTTTGCTGAAGCTCTCAATGTTGTCAACGGTTTCTAAAAACTGACTTACCTCAGCAGCATCACCACTCTCAGGGTCCACATCCTTCACCTGCTCAAGCACTCTGAGCACGGGAGCCAATTCTCTCTTTCTTCTTTCGTGGGCGATTTTTGTGGCCACATTCCAAATGTCTTTTTCAGCCACAAAAAACTCCTTGCGTTCACCGATTTTACTCTCCCTTTCAACCAGTTCCCAATCTATCAGCGATCGCAAATTCAGATTTGCATTACCTCTGCTAATCCCCAACTGCTTCATCACATCTTCTGCACTCTGGGGCTCGTTGCTTACGAGAAGCAATGCGTGAACCTGGGCCATAGTTTTACTTATTCCCCAGCTAGAGCCCAATGCTCCCCAGCTTTCAATAAACTTCTCTTTTGCTTTCGATAATTCCATCAACATGTTCTTTGTGAAGCTAAACTACAATAAATTCACATACTTTCAATATTTATTGAAAGTTAATTTTCTAATGATACTAAATGACTACTTTTCTATCTTTGATGCACCAACACCTACCGAGAAATGAATGCTTACTTCCATCGGAAAGCCATTGCGATTTGCGTATTAACCCTCTCTATTTGTTTCGTCCTGTGTAACACTTCCACACGCGCCCAGAAAACGACCAATGACTCAATCCGTGTTTATGAGTTGATGGAGAAATCCAAAACACCGTCTATTGACTCTGCCCTGGCCTACCTGGACACGGCCCTAGCACTGAGTGAAGAAAAAGAGATGCGACAGGCTCTGGCAAAAACCTATCATGAAATCGGCTCGGTTCACAAGTCGATCAGCGTTTACGACAAGGCACTTGACAACTACTTCAAGAGTCTGCGCATTGCCGAATCGACAAATGACTCTGCGCAGATTTCTGATGTTTATAGCAGCATTGGAAATGTTTATCTCGTTACCCAGGAATTGGACGATGCGTTGGAGTACTTCGAAAAGTCCCGAAATATCAGCCAGGCCATGAACGACAGTCTCGGTGTTATGGTCAGCTACATCAACACGGGGGCGGCCAATCAAAAAAAGCGAAACCTGGATGTCGCATTGGACTACTACAATCTGGCCCTCAAGACTGCCAAAGCAAAAGGCTACACCGGAGACATTGCCATTCTCAATGGCAACATCGGCAGCACTTACATGATTAAAGGTGAACTTGATTCGGCTAAGCTCTATCTGGAAAAAACACTTGAACTGAAGAAGAAGATAGGTAAGGACAGGAGTACCGCCCACACTTTGAACGATTTGGCGCAACTCATGAAATTGAGGAAAGAGCCGGAAAAAGGCGTCCTCTACGCTCAAAAAGCTATTGAAATAGCTGAGCGGATCAAGAACGGAAGACACTTAAAGTACGGCTATTTGTACCTATCTCAAAATCAGGAGTTACTCGGTGATTTCGAAAACGCGTATAAAAGCCTGAACTTCTACACAGCCTTGAACGACAGCCTTTTTGGTGTAGAAAAAGCAGAACAATTTAAAGAGCTACAGGTAAAGTACAAGTCTGAGAAAAAGGATGCTGCCATACAATCTCTCGAACGAGAACAGGAGATTGCAGAGTTCCGAACGAGAATCTACCTTTTAGTTGGTTTTCTTATACTGCTCGTTGCTGTAATCCTAATCTATTGGCAGTGGCAAAAAGCCAAAAAGAACAGGGAGCTACTGGAAAAAGAAAAAGAAGTGGAACGATTGAAGGCAGACTTCTTTGCCAACATCTCCCACGAGTTCAGAACTCCCCTCACCCTAATCCTCAGTCCTGTTGAGTCGATGCTCGAAAAAGAAGATGATCCTCAAAAAGTCAAAAACCTCCGTGGTCTTCAAAAAAACGCAGAAAGGCTGCTCAACCTCATCAATCAAATTTTGGACTTGTCACGGATTGAGGCAGGCCAACTGACTTTGATGACTCAGAAAACAAATCTTGTTCCCCTGGCAAAAGGGGTGACCATGTCGTTTGAATCTCTTGCAGAATCCAATAAAATCGAAGTTGAATTTGAAGCCTCTGAAGACTCCCTTGATATTTACTGCAACGTATCGCAATTCGAAACTATACTCATCAACATTGTTTCTAATGCACTAAAGTTTACACCCACTGGTGGTATGGTCAAGGTGAAACTCACAAAAGAGGCCGGGGTCTCTCAGCTTCAAGGGTCACCTGCTGTGGAAATAGAGGTTTCGGACAACGGACCGGGAATACCTGCAGAAAAGTTGCCTTATATATTTGACAGATACTATCAGGTTGAAAACGCAAACGAAAACACCCAGGGTTCGGGAATTGGCCTGGCGCTCGCAAGGGAGCTCGTTCTGCTACATAAAGGCCATATCGAAGTCGAAAGTGAAATCGGTAAAGGCACGACTTTTAAAATTTGGCTTCCGTTGGGAAAAGAACATCTGAGTGAAAGTCAAATTGGACCTGAACAAGAGTACAGTCTCCGGGCATCTGAGAATGGTACCGATTTAACTCTGGAGAATTCGATCACAAGAAATACCGGTCCTGGGCTTCCGGTTTTGCTTCTGGTTGAAGACAATGAAGACGTTCGCGACTACGTGAAGAGCATTTTGGAAGCTGAATATCAAATTCTGGAAGCCGAAAACGGCAAAACAGGGCTGGCACTGGCTCTTGAAACTATTCCCGATTTGGTAATCAGCGATGTCATGATGCCAGAAATGGATGGTTACGAATTGAGTGAGGCGTTAAAAAAGGATGAGCGTACCAGCCACGTCCCCGTGATCCTTCTCACTGCCAAAGCATCTGCTGAAAGTAGAATTGCAGGTCTGGAAACTGAGGCCGACATCTATTTAAGTAAACCCTTTGTGCCCAGGGAGCTCAAACTTTCTGCTAAAAACCTGATCAACTCAAGAAGAAAGCTACGAGAGAAATACAAGTCTGGCTTGAGATTCGAACCCTCAGAGATTTCAGTGAACTCAATTGACGAACAGTTTCTCAATCGATTGATAAAAGCGATCGAAGAAAACTATGCTCAGCCGGAGTTCAACGTAGAAAAACTGGCCTCGGAAATAGGCATGAGCCGATCTCAACTCCACCGAAAACTTCAGGCTCTTACAAATGAGTCTGCCAGTAGTTTCATTCGATCTTTCAGACTTCAAAGGGCGCATCAGCTTCTGGAAAAAAACGCAGGAACTATTTCAGAAGTTTGCTATCAGGTTGGCTTCAACAACCACAGCTACTTCACTAAATGCTTTCTTGAAGAGTTTGGTTTTAAACCATCGGAAATAAATCCTGTAGGCTGAGAACAATCTCGAACTCTGATAAACTTCTCTTTCCAAAACCCTCATTAGCAGCAAATACAACATTTGTTTTACTCTTTGCAACATGAGTTCTATACCCTGTTGATTGATTCATCCCACCTTTGCAGTGCTGACACAGAAAACACCAGGAGATGAGAAACACTAACAACACAGGAAATCAAAGTTTGGCTAATACAAGAAGGCAGAGTAATACTGGAAAAGCATTCACAAAAAGCCTGGCGACCTTTTTAGGCTCCTTTCGTCAGGAGCTAAAAGCATGAAGCAGAAAAGATTAAACCCTGTATTGGTTTGATAATTGGATATTTTTGCATATACTTAACTCTTTAAGAGTCAAATGATTCTATCAACTACTCCCGCGATCAAAAACATTTAACGTGTTAGACGGCAGAAGTCAACAGGGCGGGGGCT
>Ga0136604_1001461_pt1 | contig 10616 bp, 9 predicted proteins | sample AntRauFillE10628_FD_104928 | JGI IMG/M metagenome (GOLD analysis project Ga0136604, IMG submission 104928) | Saline lake microbial communities from Rauer Islands, Antarctica - Metagenome Filla E10 #628 | ecosystem: Environmental > Aquatic > Non-marine Saline and Alkaline > Saline | place... | reverse complement strand
TGGATAGCGATTAATGCTGACTCAATGTTCACTGCGAACTACTATATGGATTACCAATTTACAGGTGCATTCGAAGATTTGGAATTTCTAAACGATACTTTATACGCGTGTGGTAGCTTTTTCCGATTTAATAATGATACTGTTAGAGGTGTAGCTAAACTCAACAAAAATCTCACAACTGATTTCCCCCCTCCGGCAACTAATACAGAAGAACATGAATTTGAATCATTCAACTTCAATCTGTATCCCAATCCTTCGCCTGGTAGTTTAACTTTTTCCTGTTGGCAGCCGGCAGCAGGTGAGGTGAGTTATCGCATTACCGATGCGAGAGGTCGGTTGGTTGAGCACTCACCTCCAGTTGTTTATCAATCGGGCAAGCACGAAGAAAATCTTTCGCTCGGTCACCTAACAGCGGGAACGTATTTCATTCGGTTAATCACACCGAGTGGAGTTGCTACAAAACCATGGGTGAGGTTGGAGTAAGCGTTGTTTCTTATCTTCATCGCTCAAAAAACCACTCCCACATGTCCGACAAAACCTTCAAAGCGCTGTTAGTTAAAGAAAACCAGGACGGCTCTTTTTCCAGATCAATCGAAGACAAAAAAATCAGCGAGCTCCCAGATCACGAAGTTCTGATTCGTGTTAAATATGCAGGCCTCAACTACAAAGACGCACTTTCTGCTTCCGGTCATAAAGGTGTTACCAGGAAATTTCCTCACACTCCAGGAGTGGACGCCTGCGGTGTTGTAGAACACGATTCCAGCGGCAATTTCAAAGAAGGAGAGGAAGTGATTTGCACTTCTTACGACCTCGGCATGAACACCGATGGTGGATTCTCGGAATACATTCGAGTGCCTGCTGCCTGGGTGGTAAAGCTTCCGCCAGTACTGTCTCTTGAAGAAAGCATGGTGATGGGCACTGCGGCCTACACAGCCGGACTGGCACTCTACAAAATGCAGCAGTCGGGCCAAATTCCCGAATTGGGTGAAGTTGTGGTCACTGGTGCTTCCGGAGGTGTTGGATCGATGGCGGTGTCCATCCTGGCCAAAGCCGGTTTTGAAGTGATTGCTTCTTCAGGAAAAGAAGATCAGTACGAGTTTTTGAAGTCGATAGGAGCCAAGCGCTGCGTGGGAAGAGAAGAAACCGATGACGAGTCTGGGAAGCCACTGATAAAACCGAAATGGGCAGGAGGCATCGACACCGTTGGTGGCAACACGCTGGCGACTCTGCTCAAAGCCTGCGACAGAAACGGAAGCATCGCCACATGCGGACTGGTAGCTTCGCCAAAACTCGAGACGACTGTCTACCCGTTTATCCTCAACGGAGTCAACTTGCTGGGCGTGGATTCGGCAGAAACACCAATGACTATCCGCCAGCTCATCTGGGACCGACTGGCCAACGAGTGGAAAATCGATCACCTCGACAAACTGAAAACAATCACTACCCTCGAAGAAATTCCCGGTTGGATGGACAAAATTCTGAAAGGTGAAACAGTGGGTAGAGTTGTGGCGAAGTTTAACTAGGAGATTAAGAGTGGTCCTCCCCCGCCTTTCAGGCACCCCCTCCAGAGGGGGACAACGTAGCTGCAAGCTATCCCCCTTCGGAGGGGGTGCCGTAGGCGGGGGAGGACCGATGCATCTGGTTCAGAATATCCGAGCAATTTCCATATCCCCGACATTTTCCTAAACTTGTTAATCCAAAACCCATGACCATGAAAAATTTTCTCTCCGCCAACATACTCTTTATTTTGGCCTGCAGCTTCACTTTTGCTCAAGACAGCACCCTCACAATCGGAGTAAAAGAAGCCCCGCCTTTTGTGCAGTTCAATGCCGCTGGCAATGCCACAGGCCTCAGCATCGATTTCTGGGATTTGGTGGACGACAACCTCGGAGTCTCTGTCGAGTACAAGCGCTACGAAACACTTCAGGCACTAATGGATGGTGTGCAAAGCAATGAAGTTGACCTGAGTATTAACCCGATTACTGTCACTGATCAGCGCATGGAAACCATGGACTTTTCACAGCCATTTTTTATCTCGGGCACCGCCATGGTGCGGACATCGGGAAACAAGTGGCTCTCTTTCTTTGACAATCTTTTTAGCAAACAGTTTTTCTCGGCCGTGGCCGTTTTAATTGTGGTGATCTTCATCTTCGGTTTTCTCATCTGGATTTTCGAGAGGAGGGCAAACCCAGATCAATTTGGAAAAGGCTGGAAAGGAATTGGAGACGGATTTTGGTGGAGTGCCGTGACAATGACCACAGTCGGTTACGGTGACAAGGCCCCGGTGAGCAAGGGCGGCCGAACGATCGGCTTCATCTGGATGTTCGCAGCGATACTCATGATTTCCGGACTCACTGCAAGTATCGCATCGGCTCTTACCGTCTCATCGCTCGAGAGCAATATCGAGAGTGTAGAAGACCTCAGGAAGTTTAATGTCGGTACGATCGGAGGCTCGAGCAGCTCAGATTATCTCGGGATTTTTGATGTCGAAGCCGCAAACTATACCTCTGTGGAGAATGGTTTAAATGCACTCGAGAACGGAGAGCTCGATGTGTTTGTCTACGACCGTCCTATTTTGCGTCACTTTATGAGAGAAGGCGACTTTTCAGATCTGACCATCGCACCGGAAAACCTCAAAACGGACTACTACAGTCTGAGCTTCCCGAAAGGCTCGCCACTTGTAGACGTGCTCAATCCAATCATCGTTCGCGAACTCAAATCCTCCCGCTGGAACCGCAAGCTGCGATCAATGGAACAATGAAATCAATGAAGAATGCGACAATTATCAATTATGAATGGCTTTACAACAACGGGAAGTGAAACATGAAGTTAGTTAAGAGATGAAGGTTCATTAAGACTTTCTTAATCAACTTAATGAAAACCTTAACTGCTTAATGTTAAAACCCGTAGGTGCAGGAATTGAAAATTGATAATTCACACATTGATAATTTAACCCTTGGCTGCACGCTTTGCGCCTTACGCGTCTTAGCGAGCAACTTTCCATAGCTTGGCGCTCCGTGTTCTCTGCGTTTTTTCTCTGTGCGCCCCGTGAGAAACATTCCATTGCTGAGTAGCTTTCTGGAGTGCTTTCCACAAGTTCACCTCTTCTAATTCAAATCCAGCTTTCAACGAAAATTCTTCTTAGGCATTACGCACTGATCTATGTGCCTTTGTCTTTCCTATTGTGCCTACTGTGTTTTATTTACCGTAGCTGTATGCCATTGAAAATTCATAATTCACATATTGATAATTTAACCCTTAGCTGAACGCTTTGCGCCTTATGCGCCTCTGCGTGAAACTTTCTCTCAAAAATCATCATCCTCTTTCTTGGGCTCCGGCTTTTTCTCTTCCTCTTTCTTCTCTTCTTTTTTGTCGTTCAGTTTGAACTTATCGCGCCAGCTTTGCTTTTTCTGCTCTTCTTCAGTCTTTGGGGCAGCGTCCTTTTTCTCCTGATCCTCGCCCGAAGTCGAATCTCCACCCCATTCCACTTCCACCGAAACACCACCCTCATTGCTGTCTGATGAGTTCGGGTTACCCACTTCTTCAGAATCGGCAGTTTTGTTTCTGCCAAACTCTTCCTTCAGCATATTTTTGAAATTCTCTTTTTCCTGCTGGAAGTTTTCTCTCCGGTTTTCCCGGGCTGCCACCTGGTCGTAGCCAAACTCCGGGTTTTCAGTGGTGCCGGTCATCGATAGGAAAAAGTTCGTTCCGAGACCGTCATCGGCCACCGGTCCAAACTCCGATTCTCGATTGCTCTTTGCCAAAACCTGTCGAAGGTTGAATTTGAGCGAATAGTCGATCGCATTTTGGAAAGAGTGGGTTCCATTCACGCTTAGATCGAGAGCAGAAGATTCGATGTCCATAGCCGGAATAAAGATCTTTTTGTTCTTGATCTCAATTTGATTTTCGATCGTGGAGAAGCGAATGTGACGGAGGCTGTTGTCGAGCTTGTCGACATCGATAAAACTCGCCAGCAGGCGCTTGTGTCGTAGGTAATCGCTAATATTTTCCATCGATCGCAAATTGGCGAGCTCTCCGTTTTCCAACTTAATGTCAATCAGGCTGTAGATCTTGTCTTCATCAAATTGCAGAGCGCTGTTGAGCTGCGACCTAAAAGTGACATCTGCTGTGGCCGTGCCTTTCAGATGATCGTCTCGAATAAAATCCTGACCGAAGTTTTCGAAAGAGTAGAACAGTTTTTTCACGTCCATCCCATCGAGATGTGCCGAGCAGTTGAGGACAAAAAGATTATTGGTTTTCCCGTTTGCTGTCAGTGTTGCGTCAAAGGAGCCCTCGGAAGTTTTGAGGTGAATCGGGTCGATCGTCAGCACCTGATTTTTGAGCCTCGCATCGCCATAAATTTCCGTTGCCTCAAATGTTCGAAACTGCAGGTGACTGATGTTAAAGTCGATGTTGAAATTCAGGGTTTTTGGAAAAGCGAGTCTGTAGGGTTCGTCACTTTCATTACTCGCATCGGTGTTCGCCAGTAGTTGGTCCCAGTTGAGGTTTTCCGAAAGCAGGTTGGCCTCAATGGTGATCGCCTCGCCTTCCACCAAAAGGAACGGCATAAAGTTGCGGAAGAATCCCTCGAGCTTGAGGTCGGAGTCGCCAATGTAAGCCTCGAAACTTCGAATGGCGGCATCGGAGTCATCGAGCAAAATGGTGCCGTTGATGTTTTCCGCCAGGTGAGGACTTCCGCGCCACTGCAGCTGGCCATCGGTCACGGTGATTTTCCCGCTGGTTTTAGCATTGTTGAGTTCCGCCTTGGTGATGTTGCTCCAGTCGTGGATCTTCCCTTTGAAATTGGCATTCAACTCACAGTCTCCCCGGAAAACCTCCAGCGTTTCGATCTTGGCAAACTGGCGAAGATTGTCGAGGTCAAACTGGCCATCGACCTGCACATTCATCCAGGGCTGATCGAGGTCTTCCATGGCTCCCGAAAAAGTAAATTCTCCACCTTCGAAATTTGCCGACCCTTCGGCCACGCGGAGCACTTCCGGCTTTCCAGGATCTTTCTGAAAGCTTCCCGAACCGTTGATGTCGCTGATGGCAATTCCCGTAGAGAGTTGGTGAAAATCACCATCGCGAACAGTAAAATCTGCTTTCACTTGCGGCTCTGAACCGCTCCCCGCCAGTCCAAATATTTTTCCTTTGATATCCGCATAGCCGTCTACCTCGTAGTCGGTGAGTGCTTCGTGATAGGCCTTCGGTAAAGCCGAGATCAGAGCCGGCAGGTTTACAGAAGGTGCATCGATGCTCAGGTCGCAGTAGACAAAGCTGGCTTTCTGCTCAAATCCACCCGAAGCTGTAAACGGAACTCCTTCTACTTCGAGCGAAGCTGATTTGATGAGGTAAGCCTCTTTTTTGGTATCGATGGAAAGTTCGAAATCGCCACCAATGTTTTTCTCAGAAAGATAGTTTGTGGTACCGACCTGAAGCTGCCTGGCAAAGAGTGTCGCCTCCCCGGTCAGGTCGAAAACACTCTGTTCAAAATTTCCCGAAAGGGCCAGCTGTTCTGCGTCAATGTCCAGAGTAAAGTCTGCCGACTGATCTCCGTAGTAAACTCGTGCTTGCTTGAGGTTTACAGCACTGAGCTCAAAAGCAAAGTTGCCACCATCGCCCTCGCCAGGCTTCCAAAAGTGGTAATTGTCTTCGCCTTGCTTATTCCTTTTGAGGTAGAGCACAGCTTCGTTAATGTCGACTTCCTTCACCACGTAGTTGCTGCGGATCAGATCCCAGAGGCTAAACTCTAGGTAAACCTTATTGGCATGCAAAAGTGTGTCTGCTTCAGGGAAAGTTTCTCTGATGAGAACGTTGGAGAAAGCTAGAGAAGCATTGGGAAACTGGCGAAAGACTGTGAGATCTACTTTTTCAACATCGGCTTCGGTTTTGAGCCCTTCGTTGATTTTTTCCAGTGCAAAAGCCTTTACCTCATCTTCGTAGAAATGCACGACCAGAAAGCCTCCCACACCGGCCAGCACGCCCAGCACCACGAGGACAATCAAAATACGTTTGAGGATTTTTTTCAGTCTTTTCACCAAGATGCAAAAATTAGGATAATGGCAATTCAATCAACTCAACTAACGGGCCAGTGCGAACAGCTCTGTGTTAATTGGTTATGTATCAACGAGAATGTGAAGTGGAAATTTTCAAGACAAGAGTATGGATAAATTTAAATTTTGAAAGTGAAATAATGACCACTCTTTTTTGTTCCTTTAGGTCGGATAGCAGAGTGCTGTTCCTGTCGCTCAAAGGAGGTCGTAAGTTGTTCGATGCTCGGTTCGGCAATGTCGAATTAAAGAAAGGAGGTGTGTAATGTCAAATTGTAGTAATCCTTCAGAGAAACACATGGTTTCTCTAACTCAAAAAGAAAATTCAGGAATCACCAAAACTAAAGGTGAGATGTAAGGCTTCGGCCTATACCTTGTCCTTTAGTAGGTGTCTGTCTATAAAGCCCGATAGCTGCGTTACGCTTATTTTGAAAGCAGTTGTTTACGAAAGTAAACGCCTTGTCTTTCAAAACTGCGCAAGCCTTGCTCTCGAACTTTCTAGATCAGTCACTAGACTGAAAAGATAGACATCGATAAGTAGGTGATTGAATATCTTTCACTGAATTAAAGGATTCAGAGCCCGGCCGCTTGTGATAAGCTGCCGGGTTTTTCTTTTTAACCCCATTGAATACCTTACTTTTATCTTTCATGACTAAATCACAAGAATATTCCATATTGTACCTTGTTGGAGATTCAGGAATAATCAGTTGTCCCGCAGTGACAACCAAAAAAGATTCCTCTGGGAGCAACATCAATCATGAGCTAGGCGGTTTTCTAGATGGCCTAAGCTTAAACACCTGTCAGAGCCATCTCGAAGATCTGACGGAGCTCAATGTAATGGATAGTTTTGGGGTAAGAGAATTTCAAAATGATAGATCTGACATAGCGGAAGTTTATTCTCAACCCAAGCGAATAGTTTTTAATGAGGGTAGGGATGATTTAGTGATTCCTCTGGCTGATGTTATCCAAATCCTAAAGGAATTAATAGACTTCCTAAATAACTATCCTGGAGGATTACCTATTACAAAAAGTTAGTACATGTCATCAACACAAACTCCCACAGAAAGATTTCTCAAACCTGAGAAAATACGATAAGTTGCCGGGTTTTTCTTTTTTATGAAGCATGAGCCAGGAGATTCTAAATAAATACAAAATCAAATTTAAAGTAACGGGTTGGGGCCGAAGCAAGTTGGCAATGGTGAGTCAGCAAGAACCGGACTTGAAAAACTACTGCTTATGCGGATTTTTTATAGGCAACGATGTCGGGATGTTAAAAAACAGCTTGCTCTGTGAAATTGACAAATGCCTACAGGGAGAAGAGTATGATGGTGAGTGGTTAGGAACTTGTGTGGATCTACAATTTGATGCTTCAACAGCCACTCTTTCAGATGAGAGTAATAAAGACGGAGAGTTGCCCTTGGAAGATTTTAAAGAGATAGTAACTTTATGGATTGACTGGGTGGAGAAGAATAATTTAGAACAGAAGATTCTGTAGAAAGCAAAAAGTCATTTTTTCCGCATCTTAGTAAGCATGAAAAAAGAAGTCCTCGACCGGTACAACATTCACTTCCGAAAAAGAAGTGATGGTAGAAAGATGATGAATTCTCATGAAAATTGGCTAAGTACTTATTTTTCTAAGTTTAGGGAGAATGGCGATTTAAATGAATTCATCCGTGATGTAGACTTAGCACAGGAAAACTCTTTTAATGAAATAGAAGATCCTGATTATACCATAACAGTTGCGAGTGCATTTTACGCATATATGGAACCTTCAGGGTTTAAAGTTTGGCAAACCAGTACAGAAGTTATTATTATTCCTTATCCAGACCTAAAAGTAATTCTCGAATCATGGAAGGAGTTTCTTTTGTCTTAATGGATTTTCTCTTCCCCTCCGAACAATTTCCCGCTTTCTCCCTTTTAAATTTTGATACCTCCCTCAAAAGAGGCAATTTTAACGCAAATCAGAATCAGATACTGCTATGAAGAAAAGAGAATTTCTACGCTTGTCGGGCATTGTTGGTGCCGGAATCGTGGTGAGTCCATTTCTCGCCTGCGATGAAGCTTCCAAGTCTGGAGGAAGCGATGCCTCCGACAAAACCGATAATAAAGATGATGGAGCTGACAAGGCGCCAATGACTTTTGAACTCCCTGCTTTGGGCTATGGATACACGGCACTGGCTCCGGCTATCGATGCCGAAACAATGGAGATTCACCACAGTAAGCACCACGCTGGCTATGTGAGAAAACTCAACAACGCCCTCAAAGAAACTTCCGGTTACGGTGGAATGTCGCTTGACGAAATCGTCATGAACGTGAATGAAGGCGATACCGGAGTGAGAAACAACGGTGGTGGTCACTGGAATCACAGCATGTTCTGGGACGTGATGAAACCAGGCGGAGCTAGCGAGCCTTCAGGAAAACTCAAGGAAGCAATGATGGGTGCTTTTGGAAGTCTTAAAGACTGCGAAGAGCAATTTTACAGCGCGGCCAAAGGAGTCTTCGGTAGCGGATGGGCCTGGATTTGTGCCAACGATGATGGAAGTCTTTTCATCACCAGCACAGAGAATCAGGACAACCCAATGATGAAAAATGTAGTTGAGAAAACCGGCCGCCCAATTCTCGGTATCGATGTTTGGGAACACGCCTACTACCTCAACTATCAAAACGAACGCGGTGAGTACATCAAATCCTGGATGGATCTCATCAACTGGGATGTGGTTGCAGCCAACTACGATGCAGCAACAATGTCTTAAGCACTTCGGAAAATATTCAACGTAAATTTGTTCCCTGCGGCAGTTGCCGTGGGGAATTTTTTTTGGACAAAAGAATGCGGAAAGTAAAGTTTCAGGATCTGGGAAAGATGGACTACAAGGCCTGCTGGGATTATCAGGAAGAGCTGTTTAAAAAAACTGTCGACCTGAAAATCGAAAACCGGAAAGGCCTGCCTGAAGGCGAAAAACCTACAGAAAACCACTTGCTTTTTGTGGAACACCCGCATGTTTACACGCTCGGCAAAAGCGGGAAAAAAGAAAACTTGCTGATTAGCACCGATCGTCTCGAAGAGGTAGAAGCTACCTACTACAAAATCAACCGCGGGGGAGACATCACTTATCACGGCCCGGGGCAGATTGTGGGTTACCCAATTTTCGATCTCGACAATTTCTTCACCGACATCCACAAGTATCTGCGATTTCTCGAAGAAGCGATAATTCTCACTTTATCCGATTACGGAATTAAAGCCGGCAGACTGGAAGGCTTCACCGGTGTGTGGCTCGATGTTGACGACATGAGCAAAGCTCGAAAAATTTGCGCGATGGGTGTGAAATGCTCCCGTTGGGTGACTATGCACGGACTGGCGTTCAACGTGAACACGGATCTTAGTTACTTCGACTACATCGTTCCCTGCGGAATAGATGACAAGGCGGTAACGTCTATGGAAAAAGAGTTGGGAGAAAAGGTAGATGTAGAAAAAGTAAAGGCGAAGCTCAAAGAGAACCTCGCCAATCTTTTTGATGTGGAATATATTTCTGTGTGATTATACCGTTCGAAAGTACTTTGCTTTAAGAATTCCTGGATTTCGCGTAGGCCGTTTGTCGAGCGGAGTCGAGACAAGGAGGGGGGCAATCAAAATCTCCCTTCTCTTCGGATCTATTAGAATGCAGCGCGGGTTCTTCTACGCTCTCTCTCGGCTCCCTTTCGACTGAGCTCAAGGACCGCGCTCGAGAACCTCCAGCCGCAAGGGTTTGAGTTCTGTGGGAGTGTCGCCAATGATTTTCTAATTATTCCTGTGTGATTAGAATGCAGCACGCGTTCTCCTGCGCTCTGGCATTTTGTCTTTGTTTTTCTTGCAAATCGATTTAAATGCTTTTTCAGCTTCTTCATCTCCAAGAGCTGCTGCTTCAGATAGAGCCTGGCAAGCACCTTCTTTGTCATTTAGTGAAAGCTTGGCTTCTGCAGTGAAGTAAAACACTTCCGCTTTAAAGTCGATGACTTCGAGAGTGAGTTGTTTCAGTCTTTCCAAAGCGACTTCAAAATCTCCCTGATCCATGTAAACCAGTGCCAGGTTCAAAACCGTTCTGCGATATTCGGGCTTCAACTTCAATGCTTTTTTGTAATCGGTGATGGCCAATTCGAAATTTCCAATTTCCGATGCGGCAGCAGCTCTCAGGTAGTAGGCTTCCATGTACTCGTCATCGAGGTCGATGGCAACGCCCAACTTTTGAATAGCAGCTTCCTGCTCAAACTTTTCGTAGTCGATTTCTGCCTGGTAGTAGTAAATCATCGGGTTGTCTGGTTCGAGTTTCATACATTCTTCCAGATCTCTCGATGCGGCATCCAGATCGCCCAGCCCGTAGTAACAGATTCCTCTGTGGAGCAGAGCCGTGGCATTTTTAGATTCTTTTTCCAGTGCCTCGTTATAAGTAGGCAATGCTTCGTTGAGAGCTCCCAGCTTGTGATAGCAGTCCGCTTGCAGACGGAGTGCATCAGCGCTTTGGTTTTCGCTCATAACCTCTTCGAGACCTTCCAGGCAGGCCTCAAACTTTTCTTGATCGTAAAGTGCTTGCA
>Ga0136604_1001454_pt1 | contig 10654 bp, 6 predicted proteins | sample AntRauFillE10628_FD_104928 | JGI IMG/M metagenome (GOLD analysis project Ga0136604, IMG submission 104928) | Saline lake microbial communities from Rauer Islands, Antarctica - Metagenome Filla E10 #628 | ecosystem: Environmental > Aquatic > Non-marine Saline and Alkaline > Saline | place... | reverse complement strand
TCACAATAACAGATATGTCTAGACATGAGTAATACTAATCAACATCATCGACTATCTGAACTCGTGGAAAACTACCCACAGGTCTGTCGTTGACACCCTGCTTGCATCAACGTATTGTCTGCAGTCCGCACGAGGCGGAAATAATGAAAAACTAGGAAAGTACAAGAACAAATGTCAGATCTTTCGGGCACCGAGCCCTCTATTCGAGCACACAAATCAGCAGCTTGGTCGCAAAAACTGCTAGCTCTCTGGACCGAGTGGAAACAAAAGCGTGATAACAAAACGCAAAGTATCACAATGGTAGAGCTGCGTCGTTACCTGGCCGCAGAATGCAATTGCAGACACGGTCACTGCGACCACTGCAACATTCGGCTCGATGATATGTATCACTAGACAAATCAGCCCACATAATGAAACAGACTGAGCAAAGAATTGCTCAGTTTTTATATAGAGTCTGGTGACTATTGTCAGATTAAACCTACCTCCAAAACGTACTCTTGATTAAAATAAGTGACGACAGTATCAACAGCTAGCTTCACCTCTTTTGATACAAGTGCATCTAAATTTTGTGCTTTATGACTGATAAGTTAACTATGGCACGTTGAAGATTACCACCAATGAATAATTTTCTTATGACCTAAATTTCTGAAGTTAAACCCTGAAGGACGAACCTTCAAAGTGAGTCTTACCCCTGAGCTAGCTGATCGATCACTATTTGAGCTCCAAGGGACTGACCTCCCGAATCTGTAATCCAGCAGAATGCCCGTCATTCTGCTGGATTAGCCGGTATTAGTCACTCAAAATCAATACGTCTGGTGGTTGTATTGTATACTTATTATATGCAAATTAACGCTCGTACCGTTACCATCGTTGGTTTGACTCTGATAGCCGTTGGAGTTGCTGTTTTTGCTGTTTCAGTGTATTACCTCACCCCAGAACCAAAAGTAGCTGAACCGGCTGCGCCTGAAAAAATGACATTAGTTGTGTATCTCCAAGACAAGGAAGCGGCCCGCACAACTGACTGCGGTATTACCTACCCAGTAGAGCACCAAGTAGCTCAAACTTTGGCTGTGGCTGACGTGTCATTGCAAATACTGTTTACCAATGAACTAGCGCAGTACGGCCGGTACGATTCGGTTAAAATAAATGACGGGGTTGCCCAAATACTGCTACAAGGTGACAGACTTGCACTAGGCGCACTCTCGAGTTGTGAGGGTGCCCATTTGATGAATGTACTAACAGACACCCTAACGCAATACCAAAGTATTACCACCATCGAACTCTACACCAGTGCCGGCAAGGTTGAGTTTTAATACTTGAATAATGATACACCTATGATTATTAATATATAATAAGCCATAGGCGGCACATCATAGCTGGACAACACGACTGCTTAGCTTTATATATACACATACAAAAAACCCAGCGCTACGCGCTGGGTTTTTGTGCTTAATACTGATGTAGGCGCTAAGAGTCTATTCTGTATACCAATCAAGCATCTTGACTGCAATATTCTCACTACCAGCTTCAACCAACTCTTTGAAGCGCTCTACATCACTAAACCCGTCTGGGGTCCGGAAGTGGTACGGGTAGACCGTCTGTGGGGCAAACCCGAGGACAGCTTCTGCGGCCGCTTCTACATCCATAGTGTACGGCAGGTTCATAGAGATAAACGCCACGTCGATGTTTTGTAGTGCTAACATTTCTGGTGTCCCTTCTGTATCACCAGAGAAGTACACCCGCGAAGTGCCATCGTCTAGCACCACACCAATATCACCTCGTGACTGGGGGTGGAAGTCTTGAGCTTCTGGCCGGGTGTTGTACGCCGCTACGGCTTCGAGTGTCAGCGGATTAATGGTGGCTGTTTCACCTGGTGCCATCACCACTACATTGGCCACAATCCCCTCTGGTAGCTGGTCTACTACGTCTTGTGGTGCAATCAGGGTCGTAGACTCGCTCAGCATCGCTGGTAGATTGTCTTTATCAAAGTGATCACCATGCCGGTGGGTAATAAACACAATGTCTGGGGTGCCATACTCGGTATACACACTAGCCTCGCCGATCGGATCAGCAAAGATCAACGTGTCTTCCCACTGCACCACAGCCGAGGCGTGCGAAATCGGTACGATAGATACTCCTGGCGCAATCTCCACGGCCTCTGCGTTGGCCAGGGCCATATCATCGTCGTGGGAATGATCCTCGTACCGGTGATCTTTGTGACCGTCATTTCCGTACTGTCGTGCTTCGTCCATAAGGTTCGTACCTACCACGCCAATAAATAGTCCAATAATTCCTCCAATGATGTATTTCTGCATAAAGATAAATAAACTTGTATGTAGTACATAGTAGCATTAGTGGTGTGGGTGTGAAGTTCGGCCCGACAGGGATTCGGTCACCTTTGCATCAGTAATTCAATAACTGCTATGTAGGTATCAAGCACACAAGGGTCTTGTCTAACTCCGGAGACTTTGCACATTTTTTTGTAAAGTGTAAATGGATTTTTATGTATTAAATCCATAGGTTTACTCAACCCAAGTAATGAAAAATCTCTAGCCATAGCCGGGCCGACATTTGGAATATCTTGAAAGATTTTTATCTCTTTAAAGTTTTTTGCTTTCACTCAAAAATTATATCAAAAAGTTCGATTGCTAACTGTTTAGGATGATGTTCGAACTTGTGTTTTTCACCAAAACACTGCCTCAACATTGTTACCATCTGGGTCAATAACAAAAGCTCCGTAATAAGTTTCTCCATATTCTGGTCTTAAGCCAGGAGCTCCATTATCTTTCGCTCCTGCAGCCAAAGCTGCACTATAAAACTCATCGACTTCATCTTTTGCCGAAGCTTTCCAGGCAACATGAACAGGACCACTTATCTCTTTTGCTGTTATGAACCAGGTGTCTGGTACGCCCTCTTTACCGAGTCCAATAAATTCATTGTCACCCATTATCAGTTCATACCCCAATGGCTTGAGTGCCTGTAAATAAAATGCCTTAGTTGTTTCTAAGTCTCTGACTCTGATGGTCACGTGATCAATCATGTCAAAAGTATATCATACCTGGAACTCGAACTGAATCCAAGTAGATAAATAAAGCTAAAATTGATTAGCTGGCGGACAGGGACTCGTCCCGCTTTTTCTAATTCGCTTCGCTCATAAGAACGCTGGACGCGGCTCGCAGACCCAGAGGGTCCCCTGCTCCGCCGTTCGAGTCCCTGTCCGCCGAGCAACGGCAAACGGCGCAAACACTTTCGTGTTTGCGCCGTGCCGATTGCTGGCTGTATGGGATGATGTTCGAACTATTATGCTAGAATTGAAAGCAGAGGATTGGCAACAAGAGGACGATAAATGCTCGATTATATATTCGGACACCTTAGGAAGTGGTGGATTCTGGCAACCACCAAGAAAATGACTGAACAACAGTCGGAAGTGCTGGATAATTATCTCAAAGAGAAAGGCCTATATCCGAAAGAATAAATTCGCCCACCACGGAATTCCTGCCGTTGGTGGGTTTTCTGTTACTATTTCCTGAAACCTTTTTTTGTTTTGTGTTCAGAGCTGGCGGACAGGGACTCGAAGCTTACAGCTTCAGTACACCTTTTGGCTAGATTGTTTCGCTTTGCTCACAATCTAGCTCAAAAGCTTTTCGAGTCCCCCGAAACAGTCTCCCAGACTGTTTCTTGTTCGCCAGCTCGAATGAAAATATCCCCATTCGGGGCATATTTTCTCGAGCTGGCAGTTAGGGTCATGAACTAGTGACACAAGACCTGGCAACACCTAAGAGAGTACATAGTAGTCATTCGTAGATGTGTCTCGGTCATAGGTAGGTTTTTTTGAGTGTTTCAGATATGGAATGAAACACCTGTCTAGGTCGCTATTCTGACCGATTCTAAATGCCAACAAATGCCAATTTTTTAGACACCTTTCTTAAGGTGAATCATACAACTCATCCTATACCTATGAAGTAAGTAGGAGAAAAACAAAACCCACCTCCCTCTCAGGAAATGAGTTTTATATAACCTACTCAATCGTGGTCTTGTGTTTCTTCTAAAAACTAACTGTTCCTGTTCCATCAAGATCAATCACACCCTCATCACATCCGAACAAGAAGTTTGCATATCCACGAGTAGTTTTGTAGAGATTCCCTGTTGGAGCTGAGAGATTCCAAGGACTGAGGATCTTGTCAGCGTACTTCGCCTGGAAGGCTCGTATAGCGCTGTCAGTTTGAGCTCCATAGTATCCTGTAGGATTCATTTGAAGACTCAACTCTTTGTTAAGGAATATCTGCCACTTAGTGAGCTCATCTGATTGATCACCCTTAGACCAGAATCCGTTGAAGTGAGGACAGCTTGCTGCTGAGATGTCTACTCCTTGCGAGTCAGCTTGGAGGTCAGCGAGTATGTTCTTGAGAGTTTCGATCTGTGAGATCAGGTCTCCTGTGTTTTCGACTGGCTCTTCTCCTGGAGTGTATTCACATATTGATTGTTTGTGCGTACCAAAACGACTGTAATTAGTAGCTGTTTCGTCTTTACAAGTGTTAGTACGTGATGAACCTCCACTTGATGATGAACCTCCACTTGATGATGAACCTGAATTTGTCGCTACTACGACCGCTGGTCCTGAAGGGTCATTAATGATTCCGTCAGCTACGCCGTCTTCGTCGGTCCGTGGGTCTCCATCAGTTACAGTGAACGATGCAGTCGTTACCGTTGTTCCTGTTTCCGGTCCTGTTGTGTGGGTAAATGTTCCAAAGGTTACAGCACTTGTTAGGTCAGAATATACGTTTCCTGTTGAATTATATTTCTTATATGACCATGTAGAAGTGTCATAGTTTTGATCATAATAGAGCGTTATGTCTGATGAATCTCCTGGGGTTGTACATCGTACTTGGAAGTCTACGAGTCCAACTGGATATTCTGCTGTTGAATCAGATACCGCCAGAGATGATTCTGCCAAGAATGCATTTTCTGTGATAAAAGTACATGCTCCGGTCGCTTTTAAAGTTGTGTATGCTCCGGTTACAGGATTCGCTGCGCCTGATACAGATTGCTGTGTCGAGTCTGCAATACCGTCTCCATTCCCATCTCCTCCGTTAAATCCAGCATCTTCTAGAGAATTCGAAGCCCCATCACCATCTTGATCCTCATCATCAGTAATAGTGACTACTGCATTATCCATCACACCAACAACTGCACTGGCAGAGTTAGTTCCAGTAATAGTAACGTCGACTGTTTCGAAACCTTCCACATCACCATCATCGATAGGAGCTACGTCAATAAATGCCCTTGTAGCACCAATAGGAATATTAATAGTCAATGGTAGTAAGGTATAATCAGTACCATTTATCGCATTGCTTCCCCCGACAGCCAATACATAACTAACTGTGATAGCTGACCCTGTATTATTTGGACCATCTAAGTAAACTTCGAACTGTCCATTAGAAGACGGATTTTCATCAGCTGATGAATCGCTCGCTGTTATCGAAGCAGTGAGAATAGTCTCATCATCATTATTGATAATAATTGGATCAGCAACATCAGTATCCACTAATGTCTCGTATGCTGAACCAGCAGGAGCAGAGCCAATCGTTGTAACAATAGTTACATTTTGGTTTCCATCAGTCAGAGCGTCATCAATTCCTGTAATCGTTACACTATTATTTCCAGGAACATTCCAATCAGCATTTAAAATAGTAATTGATGCTGGTACGGTCGCTTCACCTGTATCACTACTTGCTAGGTTAAGAGTAATGTCATGACCCCCGGTTGGTTGAGAAACTAATTCAAACTGTATCTCGGCGGTATCACCGCTTTCCCCAGACCGATCATCAACTATTGTCACCAGAATTGCGGGAGCGTCATCGTCTTGATTTTGAAGAGTTACGTCATCTATATCTGCATCAACCAAGGCATCGTAGCTGGCATCTGCTGTTAGTCCGTCATTGATATCAGTCTGAATTGTGTACACAATAGTTCCATCTGATGGGGCGTCATCTTGGCCGGTCACAATGACTGTTTGTGGAACATTCCAGTTAGTTGGTGTGAATGTAAGTGGAGTAGCAACCGTTCCTTCGCTAGTATCAGAAGAGACTAAATCAACATACACATCACCAGTTGGCTCAGTATCCAATACAACAACAAAACTAGCGGTATCACCACCCTCATCACTCAGTAGATCAATTGGTACAATAGTGACACCAGGAGTAGCGATAATAGTATCATCATCTGTGATGGTGTAGGTATGGGTTGTATCAGTAGTTCCAGAAGAGTCCGCATCATCGATTGTTGCGTTCCCTGTTGGGTTACTCAGGACAAAGTTAATTGTCTCATCAGGTTCAACTGTCGGGTCTCCTAAAATAACAAGGTTGCCAATACTTATTCCTGTAGCAAGTGATCCGCTATAGATACCAGCTGGAATAGTAACCGTTGTAGGCGAACTATAGGTATAATCATTACCAGCACCTTCGGTTGCACTTCCTGTACCAGCATCACTAATATCAACGGTTGCAGGAGCGGTCACTTCCCCTGATACAATAATCCGAGGTAGATTTCCTCCTCCATTTTCTACGTCAGCTGAATCAGGCGATAGTTCAACTTGGAAAAAATATACCTCGTCATCGGTAATCGTATAGGTGAACGAATCCACAATTTCCAAATCGCCGTCAGCATCACCTATGGTGATACCAACACTCGGGTCTTCCAATCGAAAATCAACTGTTTCATCACTTTCCAAGACGGTATCATCCAATACCGCAATACCATTTAGGTTAATTGCCGTACCTAGCGTCCCATCATACACTCCAGCAGGAATAGTAATTGTAGTAGGGCTTGTAAAGGTATAGTCATTACCAACACCTTCTGTTGCAGTACCCGCTTGATCAACCAGATCAATTGTTTGCGAGGAAAGCAAAGTACCATTCACTAACAGTACTGGTAGATTATCCGTGGTGGCCTCATCACTTGAGACTCCAGCTAAATCTGAAAACTCAATAAGTGCAATATCTGAACGTTCAGCAATGGTAAAGAAGGTGTCATCATCAAAACTAACCCCTAACGCTTGTCCGCTAGCATTCAGCTGAATAGCCTCGACAATATCAGCACTAAAGTCTCCGTCATTACTTGTGATTAAATAGTAATCATCATTAAACCCATCAAACTGCAGATTAACATCCCCAACTGAACCGGTGTTTTCTACTCGCCATTCTCGCGTCACACGATTGGTGTGGGTTGATGCAATCTCAGTTATCTGAGTACTGGTAGCGGCACCGTTGCTTGCTACTACTAAATAATTGTTATCAGCTAACGCTGTTCTTGCACCACCATTAGCAGAAGTAAAATCAGCATCAGTAGCAATGGTCAAAATTGATCCTGCTGATTGTGATTTTGAAACGCGTTGATCAAGCCATCCCTTAATATCTCGTGCAATACCAATCACATGCTCTTGGTATGCCCCAGCAGCCGCAGTAAGGTCATAAACACTTACCCCGTCTGAATTGAGATAATCACCAATACTTGTATCCAAGGTCATTCCGTATTTCAAAGCAAAGTATGAGTTTACCCGTTGAACCTCCGTATCCGACAAATTAGTTTGAAATACCAGCATCTCTGCGATATCACCTGAGTAGAATTCACCATTAGAATTATCAGTACCAATTTTAGCAACATTGTTGCCTAAGGTGTTACTTGGCACAACGGCTAATACTGTGTCGTTCTCTATTACACCATCCAAAATACCTTCTTGTTCACCATCTCCACCAACAAGATCTCGGGCACCAACAATGTGAACCAAACCATCATTTAGGTTACCACCAATAGTAGCGCTATAGTTACCATAGGAACCATCATCCATACTTACAATACTAATTTTCATATCCGTCGTTTCACCAGAACCATCTTTGGCGGTAAATATATGTTGGCTAATTTCACCTGTTGGTGTACGTTTTACAGCAAACAATGTTGCAGCAGTAGACCCGACTAGACCAACAGTACTGCTGTCGATCAATGACCTGTCATCATTTTGAACAAAATTTAGATAATTATTAAAGTTGAAGTCTGCGGTAGAATTATTTACCAAATCAGGACCTTCGTTACCATCATTGTCTATAAACTCATGTCCATTACCCGACTGATCTGCCCATGAGTCAAGTGAGTTTCCTGTATCTAGGGTTACTCCAGCATTGGCATTAAGCCATAATGTAATATCTGTATTAACTGCACCTGGACCATAGATTGCATCGTCGAACTCAATCCCAAAGTTACTGCTGGCTGCCCCTGTCGCATTCATGATTCCTGCAGCACCAAGGGTGTTAAAGGCGGTATCATCAAAGCTAAAGGTTAGATCTGCTATAGTATCGACTTTTTCGTGAACTGCTGCGTTTCCAGTAATAGTTACAATCCCCACAACCGCATCATCACTGGTGTTCAGGGTCACTCCGTCACCATCATACAGATTAACGACCGGCGTAAGCCCAGCTGGCAAATTGGTAATTTCTACCTGCTGCCCCGCACATACTACCGCTCCACCACAAGCAGTAAGCACACCATCTGTATCTGGATCATTAAAGGTCTCGCTGTTCAAAGTAAAAGCCAGTTGACCCTCGAGTAGCCCATTATTAGCTACTGTTTCTCTGAATCCATTAAGTGGAGTACCAGGAAGATCATATTCAACAATATCTCGATCAATAAAATTTAAAATAAACATTTTACTTCCGTCTGAATTAAAAGCTATTCCTGTTGGATCATCTGATGTATTTCTCAGGTTTTTTCTTTGACCATTCCCAGCATACACCGCCGTAGAGGGGTCAAATTTTGTTCCTAGATTATACTCAAAGAGATATGTTGCAGCAATAAACATCTTACTTCCGTCTGAATTAAAAGCCATTGCCTCTGGTTTTGCTTGACCAACAAGTTGAGCGGCTACTGAGAATTCTTGTCCGCCACCAGCGTAAACCGCTGTAGATAAATCAAACGCCGCTCCTAGGTTATACCTTACAACCTTTTTGTCAGTTCCGCTAAGAAAAAATAAACTGGTCCCATCAGCACTAAAAACAGCATCTGTCCCATTTTTTACTCTATTATCCACATATAGACCTTCGTTAGTATTAAGAACCGCAGAATTCAGAGCATAGTTCACTCCCATATCATATGTGTGATACTTACCACTATCAAGACCCAGTATAAACATTTTTGTACCATCGTCGTTAAAGGATACATCTGCAGGATTATCGACAACGTCTTTGGAGCCAATGGGAGCCGCTGTAGACACATCAAAGGCCGTTCCTAGGTTGAATCTGACAACCTGATCATATTGGTACCCTACTACAAACATTTTTGTACCGTCATTGCTAAAAGCTAAGTTCGACGGACCAAGCTCAACAGGTATACTAAATTTCTCATTAGCACCAGCGGAAACTGCTGTAGACACATCGAAACCAACTGGAGCATAGAAAATTTGTGCTGGGCCAGCAGCTGAAGCTATATTTTCTGAATAGAAAAATCAAGGTTTTCAATTGCTGTAAACCCGTATGGCATCAAGGCGAATAAGAAAATAAAGAGACCTACTGATAGTTTTTTGATTGCAGGTAAGATAATTGTTTGTAAAGGATTTTTCATATAATAAATATTAGTTGTAAGCAAGATTTGTAATCCCCCCCGAAAAGGGTTAAAGTTATCTATATAATACCCATATTTGATTTTATGTATAGTTTGCTTTCAACAGAGAGATATAATTCTTGTTGAAAAAAGTAGAAGAATTACTCATTCTCGAAAAAGTTTTTGGTATTATCTTAGAACACATTCTGTTCATCTAGTGAAGAATAAGACCTCGAATGCACTCATTAGAATCAATGCACTTTACATAAACACATAGTCAAATAATATGACATAACAAAAATACCCTCATTGAGAGGATACTTTTTTGCTCAAACTAGCTATCTTCGTGCTAGCTCTTGATGGTTGCCCAACAGGGACTCGGCGCCAACTCTAATTCACTTTGTTCATAAGAGTTCGCTGCCCCGTCGGTCTCCACAGATTCTCCTTCGAAAAATCTGGCTTCGCGGAGACCTCTTTTCTCGTTCCGTTAACGCATTAAAAGAAAAAGCGCCAACACGTTGTGTTGACACTTAATCTTTTATGTTGCCCGACAGGGATTCGAACCCCAATTGACGGTACCAGAAACCGCAGTCCTACCATTAGACGATCGGGCAATGATCTGGATCATACTCGTGTCTAATGGTGGGGCGTAGGCCTCCTGGACCGAGCGAGCAACATGAGGAAACTAGTTTACTCATTGGTTGCGAGCGACGGTTCAGAAAAAAATCTGCGATTTCTTTCCATTAGACGATCGGGCAATGATCGTGGCACTATAGTGCCAGAAATTACGATAGATTCAAGTCGGTAGTTCGCACCCAGCCACAACCGCGATCAATTGGAGTATGAGTCAGCTCGATCATGTCGGTATTCTTTAGCTTAAATAGCGCTATAAATGTCCGGGCAGCAAGGACTGGGTTCATAGCACCATCGCGGCACATGTGCGCTAAAAACATATTGATAAATACTGTGTGCGAAACCACTACTACCGTAGCATCTGGTGGTAATTTTTGAATATTAGCCTGGGTGGTAGCGATACGAGTTCGCAAGTCACGGTATGACTCACCGG
>Ga0136604_1001452_pt1 | contig 10667 bp, 13 predicted proteins | sample AntRauFillE10628_FD_104928 | JGI IMG/M metagenome (GOLD analysis project Ga0136604, IMG submission 104928) | Saline lake microbial communities from Rauer Islands, Antarctica - Metagenome Filla E10 #628 | ecosystem: Environmental > Aquatic > Non-marine Saline and Alkaline > Saline | place... | reverse complement strand
GAATACGAATCATTCTCATTTGCATTCTCATTTGCAACAAATAAAAAACTTGGCATGATTATTTCCTAACCAAACTTGGCACGATTATTTCCCTAACCAAACTTGGCACAAATCTTTCCAACCATAAACCATGCCAGCTTTCAGACGAACCGAAACGAACCGTTTAACGAACCGTAAAACGAACCTTTTTCGAGTTAATTTAAACTTGTTATTTTAGTTGTTTTAAACTATAATTTACAGTCACTTACCGTTAAATATAAAAGGTTTCTAATGGCTAAAAAAACGTTTAATAAAGATAGTAAACCGCTACCGGAATTTTTTAAAAAGGATGTTAAAGCAGTAGAGAAAAAGAAAGAAGAAATAAGGGAGTTAAGAAGGGAAACATCCCGACTCGCAAGCAAAGCAAACAAAAGAATAGACCGATTAGAATCTAATAACCTGAAATCAACTCCCGCTTATCAGTCATACATAGCAGAAGGTAAAGGGAAGTTTGGGGTTAAGGGTAAAACGTATAATGAAGTTCAGTCAGAAGTAGCAAGGTTAAGAAGGTTTATCAATAGCGAAACTTCAACGGTTCGGGGGGCTAGTTCCGTTTTAAAAGAAATGGCTGCTAACACTGGTATTAAATATAAGAACTTAAAAGAGCTTAAAGCTAAATCGGCAAGGTTCTTTGAACTATCAAGTAAAGTTGAACAGTATTTAAGAACCGTTGAAGACATGGCTAGCGCCATAGGCTACCAAAAGATATGGGAAGCGGTGAACCAGTATGTAAAAGACTCTAACATTAACCTAGATCAAGGCGAGGATAATTTAGATGGTATGGTTGAAGCGATAACAGGGGCGTTAAAAGAGTATGATGAACCGGTTCCGTTATGGGCTAGTACGGGTTGGTATTCTTTAAAATAAATTCATCCAATTAAAAGCAGGTTATGATGTTTAAATATTCTGAAATAATTGGGTTATTAGACGAATTAGAATACGAAACAATAAAAACAAATAAAAAAATCAGTTATATAAATTTACCATGTGGGTTCGATATTGAAACCAGTAGTATTAAAGTTGGGGATGAAAAAGCGGCTTTTATGTATATTTGGGCGCTAGGTATCGACCACAATAAAGGGGTTTACTATGGCCGTGAATGGGGCGATTTTTTAGACGTTTGCGAACTACTACAAAAAACGTTCGGATTAAGTGAAGAAAAAAGATTAGTTATTTACATTCACAATTTAGGTTATGAATTTCAGTTCATGCGTAAATACTTTAAATGGTTACAAGTTTTCGCGGTTGCAGAAAGGAAACCAATAAAAGCGTTATGCGATTATGGTATTGAGTTTCGTTGTTCATATATTTTAAGCGGGTTTTCATTAGCTAATACGGCTAAAAATCTAGCTAAATATAAAATCAAAAAGTTAGTAGGGGATTTAGACTATTCACTAATACGAACGCCACATACGCCATTAACAGGGCCAGAAATGGACTATGTTAATAATGACATAGAAATAATAACCGCCTATATAAGCGAGCAAATAGACCTATATGGGGACGTTGTTAAAATACCCATGACAAATACAGGGAGGGTTAGAAAACACGTAAAACAAGAATGTTATTTTACCGATACAAACCACAGAAAAAGTAGTAAAGGGAAGTATTACCGCTATAGGCAAATTATGAAAGATTTAACGATAGACCCAAAAACATACGTTCAACTGAAACGCGCTTTTATGGGCGGGTTCACCCATGCGAACGCCAATTACAGCGGCCAAACTTTAAAAGACGTTTCATCAATAGATTTTACGTCTAGTTATCCGGCGGTAATGGTTTCTGAAAAATTCCCTATGTCTCGTTTTAAAGAAATAGAAGTTAAATCAATAGATGAATTAGACGAACTATGCAAAAAACACGCGGTTGTTTTTGATGTTAAATTTACAGATTTGAAATGGAAAATAACGCAAGAAACCTATATTTCAGAATCAAAATGTTTTGAAATTTCAAACCCCACTATAAACAACGGTCGAATAGTAAACGCTGATTCTCTATCTGTAACCCTTACAGAAGTTGACTACGAAATAATGAAACAGGTTTATTCATGGGATGGGATAGCCGTTGCAAACGTTCGTTATGCCCATAAAAACTATTTACCGCGATCAATTATAAAATCAATATTAGATTTGTATCAGGATAAAACTATTCTTAAAGGTGTTGATGGTTCGGAAGTTGAATATATGCTTTCTAAAGGTATGTTAAATTCCATATATGGAATGAGTGTTACAGACATAGTAAAAGATAACGCAATTTATACAGACGATTGGGAAATCGAAAAAGTAGATTTAGAAGAAGAAATAACCAACTACAACGAAAGTAAAAACAGATTTCTATATTACGCATGGGGTTTATGGGTTACAGCTTATTCACGTAAAAATCTATGGACTGGAATCATTGCAGCGGGGGATGATTATGTTTATTCAGATACAGATAGTTTAAAACTTTTTAATTATGATAAATATAAACCTTATATTGATTGGTTCGATACTCAAATAATTTTGAAAATGCAAACTATGTGCGATTATTACAAATTTGATCGTAAACTTTTATCGCCTAAAACGAAAGAGGGCCATATTAAAACAATAGGCGTATGGGATTTTGAAGGCACCTATGCACGGTTTAAAACATTAGGGGCTAAACGATACCTAACACAAGAAGGGGATGAACTATCGTTAACAGTAGCAGGGTTAAGCAAACAAAACGGGTTAGACTATATGCGCGAACTAGCAGGGGATACCGAAAACGTATTTTCTGTATTCAACGATTCTCTATATATTCCGTCTGATAGAACAGGTAAAATGACCCATACCTATATTGACGATGAATTAAAGTTCAAGTGTATAGATTATTTAGGAAATGAAGAAACAGTAAATCCATTATCAAGCGTACACTTGGAAAGTTGTGATTTCACTTTGAAAGTAGCAGATCAATATAAAGAATTTTTACAAAATCTATCTAAAGGGTACATTTATAAAGGGGTTAAACACGTATGAGTAAATTCTATAACACGGCAAAAATAGATAAGAAAAACGCAACATATAACATAATTTTTGGCGAACGTTCAAACGGTAAAACCTACGCCATGTTAAAAAAGAGCCTTAAAAACTACTTTGAAACAGGGGCGCAATTCGGTTATGTGAGACGATGGAAAGAAGACATTACAGGCAGAAGGGCGCAACGTTTATTTTCTGGTATAAACGATAATCAAGAAGTAGAAAAAATGTCTAAAGGGGCGTTTACTGGCGTCCACTATTGGGCGGGAAAATTTTACTTATGTAACTACGATGATAACGGTAAAACAATTTATTCAGATCAAGATATAATCGGTTTTACGTTTGCTCTATCAGACGGGGAACACGATAAATCAACGTCATTCCCTAACATTACTACAATAATTTTTGATGAATTTCTAACAGGGCGTTTATACCTTCAAGATGAATTCGTATTATTTATGAATACGGTTTCAACAATTGTAAGAAAAAGAGACGACGTTAAAGTGTATATGCTAGGTAATACCGTCTCTAAATTTTGCCCTTATTTTGGTGAAATGGGATTAAAACATATTACCAAAATGACTCAAGGAACTATTGATGTATACCATTACGGCAATTCAAAACTAACCGTAGCGGTTGAGTATTGCGCCTCAATTAGTAAAGGGGAAAAATCAAATAAGTATTTCGCATTTGATAACCCTAAACTAGAAATGATAACAGGGGGCGCATGGGAGCTAGATATTTACCCGCACTTACCTTTTAAATATAAGCCTAAAGATATTCTGTTAATTTACTTCATAGAATTTGATGATTCTATTTTCCAATGCGAAGTAATAGAAATAAACGGAATTTATTTTACTTACATCCATATTAAAACAACTGAAATAAAAGAAAGGGAAACGGATTTAATATATTCCCTAGACTTCAATCCCCAACTAAATTACAATCGTAATATGTACAACCCTATTAACAAGCTGCAAGAGCGAGTTCTATGGTTCTTTAAAACTGATAGGGTTTACTATCAAGATAATACTATTGGGGATGCAGTAAACAATTATCTTAAAATCTGTAAACGGGGTTAATATGGATTTCGTAGTAATCGGAGAAATGGTTGAAACGTTGGGGTTCCCTATTGTTGTCAGTGCGGCGTTGTTTTGGTCTAATAGGGAAACGGTTAAATATTACGGAAAAATAATTGCCGAGTTTAGAAAAACGTTGCACGAAAACACAAACGCAATGGAAAACCTAATAGACAAAATTGATAGGAAATAAACCATGTATGATTTCAAAAACAAACAAGCGAACGTATTACAGAACAACCGTTATATGTTTGCTAAAACGCTTTCAATGTTTGAATATATGGGATTACCTGAAACCATCCCATACCGCGAACTTGAAAAACTTTTACAAAATAATGGTTACGCTTTCATAACAGAAGTTGAAGGGGAACTTTACGCTTTCGGCGGGGGATTAGGCGGGGAACAAGACGTATATGGGAACCCGTCAAAAATAACAATCAACAACGTTGCTTTAAACTTCAACAAAACACTAGACATAAAAACTGACGGGGTTTTAATTCATAACGATGATAGCCTGATAGGTCTATTACCGCTATTCAATAAATACAATTCCCTGTTAACTGAAAACGATATTAACATGGTTCTAAACGGTTACAGTAACCGACTGCAAATTATGTTAAGCGCAAGCGACGACAAAACAAAAGCAAGTGCGGATAAATACCTTGAAAATCTAATAAATGGTGAACTAGGGGTTATAAGCTCGTCACCAATGTTTGAAGGTGTTAAAACCCACACAACGGGAAACAGCCAAGGTAGTTCAATTACAACCCTTATTGAATATCAACAATACATTAAAGCCGGTTTGTTTAATGAAATTGGTTTAGATGCAAATTTCAACATGAAACGCGAACGCCTAACCAGCGGGGAAGTTGACCAAGGGGACGACATTTTATACCCTTTCATTGATAACATGATGAAATGTCGATTAACCGCACTGGAACAAATCAACGAAAAATACGGGCTAGAAATCTTTATTGATTATGGTTCGGTTTGGAACAAAAAGAATAAAGAAATGGTCGATGGTATCGTAGACGAAACGCCAGACGAAACGCCAGACGAAACGTTAGACGAAACGTTAGACGAAACGCCAGACGAAACGTTAGACGAAACGTTGACAGAAGAACAGGAGCAACCAGAAGAAGAGGAAGCCATAGAAGAAGAAGGGGAAGAAGAAGAACCGCAAGAAACCACACTAGAAACCGATACAGAAGAAGGGGAAGAACTATCAGACAATCAACCGGAAGAATCAGACGAAATGATAGATGGTTCATCTTTGAAATCATCGTCAGAATTGTTAAACGGATTCTCAAACGAAAAGATAGAAAGTGAAATAAACGAAATTAAAGCTGCTTTAGAAAACGGCGAACTAACAGAAGAAGAAAGGGAAATTATGTTAGTTCGTCTAACTGAATTACAAGGGGCTAAAGATGAGTAATTTAAAGGAATTTTTGGCGGGAGATAGTCTTTTTTCGGCTATCGTTACCGCTGAACCGTTCCCGTTTATTGTGGATAATGAAGCGGTTTTAGATTTAATGCTGGTTACTAATTACGGGAATAAACAAGTTTTTGAACCGTTTGAAGGTAACGATATTAACAGCATTGCAACTATGTTAATTTTGAACTTTGAACAAACATGGAATAGTTACGTTAAAATGGGGGTTATACTTGAAAACCCAAACGATAGGAGGGAAGTTACAGAAACAATAGATAGAACAGAAGAAAGGTTAAACAGTAACGATTCTACAGATAAGGTTTCAGCGTTTAACTCTAATACAATGGTTGATGATAAAGGTAGTTCAACCAGTGGAACAGACGATTTAACAGGGTTAACCACTAGAACCTTGACCGACGAACAAATAAACGTTACAACTATGTTTGACCGGTTGAGTTCTACAACCAGAAACAGTATAGTAAAGTCGGTGTTAGACGATATAGCCGGTTACTTAACGTTAAGTATTTATTAAAAGGTGAATTGATATGAAAGTTCAACAGATTTATACCCTCGTAAATGCGGCAACCGCCGGTATTTTGGGAGAAACAGAAGTAGTAGAAGAAGACCTATCAAACGTTGTTAGTATCGGTAAGGCGCTTGCTAATGCCGATAAAGTTGATAATTACGTTAAAAACCTTGTTAACCACATTGGTAAAGTTGTATTTCAGGAACGTCTATATTCAGGGGCGGTTCCTTCTGTATTGATGGATTCATGGGAATTCGGTTCTATTCTTGAAAAGATTAGTGCTGATTTGCCAGCGGGAACCGAAAACGAAAGTTGGGACCTAACAGACGAAACCGAATACAACCCTAACTTTTTTTATAAACCGTCTGTTAGTGTTAAGTTTTTTAACAGTAAAACCACGTTTGAAATCCCGCTTTCATTTACTGAAATGCAGGTAAAAGAAAGTTTCTCAAATGCTAACCAGTTGAACGGTTTTCTTTCTATGCTTACAACCAGCGTAGAAAATTCAATGACGGTTAAGCTAGACGCGCTAATCATGCGAACCATCAATAACATGATGGGTGAAACGCTGTTTGAAGGGTTGAACGATGGAGCAACAACCCCGGTTATTGTACCCACTGAAACCAGCGTGAAAGCGGTTAACCTTCTAACCCTTTATAACGCTGAATTTACCGCCACACTAGACGCTAGTGAAGCCCTTACAAGTTCTGACTTCATGCGGTATGCAACGTATACAATGGGGCTATACAGCGACCGTATGGCGCGTATTTCAAAGTTGTTTAACGTTGGGGCTAAAGAACGGTTTACGCCTAAAGATAAACAACACGTTGTTTTGCTGTCTGATTTCGCAAAAGCAAGTGAAGCGTTTTTGTTGAGCAACACCCAAAACGCTGAAAGGCTACTATTACCGCAACATGAGACGGTTCCATATTGGCAAGGTTCAGGGACCGGTTACGGGTTTGACGATGTTTCCGCGATCAACGTTAAAACCAGCGGGGGGAATACAGTTGTTTTTGACGGCATTCTAGGGGTTATTTTTGACCGAGACGCGCTAGGGGTTTCAAACCTAGATAGACGGGTTACAACTAACTACAACCCTAAAGCGGAATTCTACACAAACTTTTATAAGTTTGATGCAGGGTTCTATAATGACCTTGATGAAAACTTTGTTGTTTTCTTTGTGGCCTAAATCCATTGAATAAGTAACTAAGAAAGGGGGCCATTGTGTCCCCTTTTTTATTAGGGGTTTATATGTTACTAACTCTTTATAAAACTTTAGACGGTGACAACGTTATAAATAAAACGTTAACCGAACCTGAAAGTATAACCATTTATTTAAAATCAGATACGGATATTACAAACCCTGATTTAATTCTGGAAACAATCGCGGGAGTTGATTATAAAGATTATAATTATTGTTTCATAACAGAAATTGAAAGGTTTTATTTTGTTAGAAATATTGAGGTAATGAATAACACTGTTTCAAAATTGAGTTGTGAGGTTGATTATTTAGAAACCTACAAAACCGAAATTCTAACCAGTGAAGCGTATTATCGAAGTAAAATAAATGTGGGGGATTATGGGGAGTATGAATCTGAAAGAACCGGGCGGGAAATTATCACTAATGAAATCAGTCCGGTTGTTTTAGAAGAAACTGATAATTCAATTTTGAGCGTTTACCGCTGGGGGTGATTTATGGCTGTTTCAAAGCAAACATTTATTTTCAATTCTATTGTTGGAAATGATTTTGAAATAACTTTAGAAGAGGGAATTGGAACCATAGTAAAAACATTTCAGCCTGATACTGAATTTGATATTTTAGATTCTGATATTACTTATTCCCCTGATACTTGGCTAGTAGTTAGACCGACCGGGGACAGTCCCATTGATTCGGTTTCTGATTTTTTAATAAGCCCGGCAACCGGAGCAGGTTTAAATTTTAATAATTATGCAAGTTATGGGGATGAATTTAGGGCAGAAATAAAAAGTTATTATGGGTTATTCGATTCTGATTTAGGGTTAATTTCAATTGATGTTAGTAAAATAGCAGGCGTTACAACAATCGCCCCTTTCAATAGATTGTATTTAACAACCCCTGAAAATTTAGAAGATCTGGCGCAAATCCCCGCCGACGATCCTGCAAACCCAGAGAGTAGTATTGATAAACGGGATTATGTTATTGAATTGTTAAAGATACCTTTTAAAATACCATCTGATTACTATCCTGATTCTACATTCATAGAATTGGGGGATTATGTAAGCACAATTGAAGCAAATGTTATAAATAATGATTTGTTAACGGTTGATCTGGGGGAAATCCCAATACCTGAAACCGGGAATAGTTCTGATTTTGACGGGGTTAAACTGGAAATGTTTTTCCCTTTTGTTGATTCTGTTATTGATTTGGAACCGTCGTTAGTAATTGGTAAAACAATTAGTTCAGAATATCTTATCGATTGTTATAACGGGGAAGTTACTGTTAACGTTTACAACGGTTCTGAAACCCCAATAGTGAGCCAGAAAACAAAATTAGGCCGTAAAATACCTTTCAGGTTTGGGCGGGTTATTGTTAAAGATTTTGCTAGTGATTCTGGAATGATGAATGAATTTTATTCTGTTTATGTTCGGATAACAAAACCTGAAATAGTAAATGGGTTTTTTAATAACATGGTTTCTAAAACAGGGGTTCTTATGGGTAATTCAGGGTTTGTTGAAGTTGAGAAAATAAACTTGAAATGTAAAGCTACTTTAAACGAGAAAATGAATATAATTTCTCTATTGCAAAGCGGGGTTATAATTAAATGAGAAACTTGGTTGATATTGGTTCAAAGTATTTGAAAGCGGGTGATTCTCAAAAGCGGGAGTTGATTAGTTACTACAATGAAAATTGTGTTTCGCTTGTTAAACCGTCGCGCCGGTATCGTATGAAATTTGAAGATAATTGGTGCGCTATGTTTACCAGTGTAGTTGCACATAAAGCGGGGTTAAAAAGCGGACAATTTCCATTTGAGGTTTCAGTTTTTGAACAGGTTAAAATAGCTAAAGAATGGAAAACGTTTGTTAAGGGTTCAAGCGGTATCAATGAAGGGGATTTAATTATTTACGATTGGTTTACAGACGGGACGTTAGACCATGTTGGAATTGTTGCAGAAGTTACAGGGGATTATCTAAAAGTAATTGAAGGCAACTATCAGAACACTGTGAAAACACGCTACCTGAAAGCCGCAAGCCCTGCTATTAGCGGTTACATAAGCCTACAGGGGGTTAGTGTGCCAACAAATGAAACCCGCCTTAAACGTCTCACTAGAGCGGTTCTAATGGGTGATTATGGGGATGGTATGGAACGAAAAGGACTGTTAGGGGATGATTATTTAGAAGTGCAAAACAGGGTTAATAACATTCTGAAATGATTAAAAAAGGGGCTAAATTAGCCCCTTGTTTTTTATGTCATTCCGATTACATAACCATCTAAACTATTATCATCAACTTCAACGGCTACCAATTCAGACCAACGGTTACGCCACCAAATACAGGGTTTGTGGTTTACATGGCCTTTCGTCGCAGTGAAAACGTTGTTTTTTCTTATTTCTTTAATACCTTCAACGTCTGCTAGTTCTAGCGAATAGTCATTACAGATATTATAAATGAACATTTTGAACCCCTTTCGGTTATGCGTTATTGCATGGTCTAAATATAGTTGTTTTTGACCTGAAAAGCAAGCGTAAAAAAGGGGCTAATTTCAGCCCCTTAATTACCCTATTTAAAATGGAATATCATCATCAAAATCTTCTATGATTTCCGGTTGGTTTTCAACTACTTTTTTTTTGCGGGTTTTTCGTCAATATCGACCCATTGCAAACCGTAACACAAACCATACTTATTTTCGTATGGGTAAATTTTGAAACCAGCGTAACCGTTGTTAATGGTTGAAATGCTTTCACCGTCTTTCATAATATCTTTAACGGTATTGACTAAGTGTTGAGGCGCGTTAACCAGTTCGTTATCTGTAGCGATTACAGGAGAATCCCCATACTTACCTTTAGTGTTGATGTATAGGGCGTTAACCATGTGAATCTGGTCAGTGCCATACTCAGAAACTAACTGTTTCAAGTCTTTATAATCAAACCCTTCTGGAATAGTGAAGTTAAAAAGTTTCTCGTTTTTCGCGTTGTTCTTTTTTGCAAATGACATAATTATTTAGCCCCTTTTAGTTGCATCAAAGCAATGGTATTAACATCGAAAGTTTCGGTTGCCATTTCTTTAAGAATGTAAACGTTTTTAGCGTTCATTTCTTTAACGAACTTCTGGCACTCTGGAACCGAAAGTTTACCGGTTACAGAAACTTCTTCAACGGTGTTCAGTTCTTCATTAAAGAACTTAATCAACGTGTGCTTAACCTTAACGGTTGTAGTGTGGGTTTCGGCTTCTTGCGCCAGTTGATCGGCTACCGCTTGGGTTACTTCTTCATTACTAACTTCTGATTTAGACATTTTAAAACACCTTTCTGGTTTTGGGTTTGGTAAAAGTTACCTACGAAACAAATGATACATAAAGCGGTTGGAAATTTCAACTACTTTTAACGGTTCGTTTTACGG
>Ga0136604_1001451_pt1 | contig 10670 bp, 8 predicted proteins | sample AntRauFillE10628_FD_104928 | JGI IMG/M metagenome (GOLD analysis project Ga0136604, IMG submission 104928) | Saline lake microbial communities from Rauer Islands, Antarctica - Metagenome Filla E10 #628 | ecosystem: Environmental > Aquatic > Non-marine Saline and Alkaline > Saline | place... | reverse complement strand
CTCCAGGTCTTCGGCACCCGCCCGGCCATCCGCGACGAACACCTGGCGCGGCTGGGACGGCGGACGGCTGGACCGCGCTGAACGCTGCCGGCACGCCCCACGCCGTACCGTCCCCCTCCGCCGCACCTCGGGACCTCGATGACGCAACCGGACGACCGCACCGGGACGGGTCCCGTCGACCCCGCGTCGGAGCTGGTCGACGTCGCCGCCGACGCCCCGCTGCAGGACGCCCCCGACCCCACGCTCGGGCGCACCTGGCCCGCGTCGGTCCGGCGCCTGGTCGTCGCGGTCGCGATCGCCCGGTACGTCGTGCCGATCCTCGCCATCGGCTACGCCGCACGCGTGATCGCCTCGTTCGGCGACCTCGACCCGGGCCAGGTCGTGCTGCTCACGCTGCTGCGGCCCGCCAAGGAGACGCTGCTGTTCGCCGGTGGGGTCCTGCGGGTCACCGGGGAGCCGTCCGCGCTGCTGGTGTTCGCCGCGTACGTGCCGCTGATGATCGTCGCGGTGTGGGTGTTCTTCCTGCTCGGCCGGATCTACGCCGGGTCGCTGACCGATCCCGAGCGCGACGGCTGGCTCACGCGCATGATCCCCCCGAAGTACGTGCGCGCCACCCAGCTGCTGCTGGTCGAGCGCGGACCCGCGATCGCGATCATCGCCCGCGTCGTCGCCGCCCCGCCGACGATCCTCGCGGCCGCCGCCGGCACGACCACCGTCAACGCGCTGCGCTACCTGCTGGCCGACCTCGTCGGCGCGGTGGTGTCCTTCGCGATGATGCTGGGGCTCGGCCTCGCGCTCGGCGAGGCGTACGAGCGCGCCGGTCCGTGGGTGACGGGCGGCACGTTCGTGGTGCTGTTCATCGCGATCTCCGCCGGGCAGTCGTGGTTCCAGCGCCAGCTCGAGCGCATCGACGCAGCCGAGCAGGCAGCCGGGCGCGGCGACGCCGCCCCCGACCCCGCCTGACGCCTGACGCCTGACGCCTGTCCGGTGGCGGTGCAGCGTGGCCCCACGCTCGCTCAGCGCCAGCCGGACACGCCGCCCGGCACGTCGGCGTCCGGGTCGTAGGGCGTGCGGGTGAGCACGAACGACGCGAGGTCCAGCCACGCGACCGAGCCGTCCTCGGCACGCACGACGTGCAGCCGCTCCCCCGCGTAGTAGCCGTCGAGCCCGAGCCACCCGTCGCCGTCCGGGACGAAGCGCGACGTGCGTCCGAGCCCGTCGAGCGTCCCCAGGTGCACCACGTCGCCGTCGGCGCGGACCTCGTGCGGGCGCGGCCCCCAGAACCACACCCCGACCAGCTCGTCGGCGCCGTCCGGCGGCGCCGACGCGGTCCACGGCTCGATCACGGCGAGCTCCTCGTCGGCGACCGCGAGCAGGTCGGCGACCAGCGTCGGGTCGAGCCCGGCGGTGGTGTTGGTCATCACCGCGACACCGACGCCGCTGTCCGGCGCGGTGCGCACGGTGGCGAGGAACCCCGGCATCGAGCCACCGTGGCCGACACGCAGCACGCCGTCGGTGTTGTACAGCTGCACGCCGAGCCCGTGGGCGGTCGTCCAGCGCTGGCCCGGCTGGTGGGCGACCACCGCCGGCAGGGACATCGCCCGGCGCGTCTCCGCGGCGAGCAGCGGGCCGTCGGGTGCGTCGTGCTGGCCGCCGAGGAACCGACCCCACGCCACAAGGTCGTCCAGCGTCGACCACAGCTGCCCGGCGGGGGCCATCGCACCGGCGTCGTGCTCGGGCTCGTCCAGCACGCGGTCGCTGAACGGGTGGACCGCGAGTCCCGGCGCGGCGGCGTCCTGTGGACGGGTGGTGGTCCGTCCCATCCCGAGCGGCGCGAGCAGCTCCTGTGCCACGACCCGGTCCCACGGCTGGCCCCGGTGGTGCGCCAGCACCCCACCGAGCAGCCCGAAGCCGACGTTGGAGTAGTGGAACCGACGACCCGCCGGCCCGGCCGGGTCGACCCCGCCGACGGCGCCCAGCAGCGCCGCGAGATCGCCGCCCGTCGTGCGCTCCCACCACGGCCCGGGGGTCTCGGCACCCGAGCCGGCCGCGTGCTGGAGCAGCTGGGCAACGGTGGCGCGCCCGAGCGGGTGGCCGACCAGGGGGCCGGGCTCGGCGAGGTGGTCCACGAGCCGGTCGGCGAGGTCGAGCCGACCCTCGTCGTGCAGGCGCAGCACGGCCACGGCGACGAGCGTCTTGGTGATCGAGCCGATGCGGTACTGGGTGTCGCTGGTCGGAGCGGCGCCAGCGACCAGCCCGGCCGCTCCGCTCCAGCGGCCGGCGGGCCCGTACGCGCTGGCCACGACGGACGGCAGCCGCGACGACGCCTGGGCCCGCGCGAGACGGCGGTCCAGGCGCTGCACGACGTCCGCCGGCGGCTGCTGGTCGTGCTCGCTGGTGTTCGTCACGTCGTCCCCTCGCACGTGTGGTCACGCGTGGGCGCAGTCAACCGGGCGCTGCCGCACGACCGGCCCCGGCACGACGGTGCGGGGCCGGTGAGCTCGCTGACCCGATCAGCCGGTCGGCCACTGCGGGTCGGCGTAGCGGTTGGGCGGTGCGTCGGGCAGGCCCATGTCGCGGGCCTGCTGCTCCAGCGCGGCGACGCGCTCCTCGATCGGCGGGTGGCTGGAGAACAGCTTCGCCATCGCCTGGCGGCCGCCGAACGGCGCCGTGATGTACAGGTGCGCGAACGCGTTGCTGGTCTCGGCGGGCACGGCCCCGCGACGCAGCCGTGCCGGGTCGTCCGACCCGGCCTGCAGCTTGCGCAGCGCGCTGGCCAGGCCGATCGGGTCGCCCGTCAGCTCCGCGCCGGTGCGGTCCGCCAGCGACTCGCGGCTGCGGGTCACCGCGAGCTGGATGACCATCGCGGCGATCGGCGCGAGGAACACCAGCGCGAGCTGTCCGAGGGCGTTGCCGCCGTCACGGCCACCACGCCCCCCGAAGATCGCACCGAAGTAGGCGATGCGCGCGAGGAACGTGATGGCCGTCGCGATCATCGCCGCGACGGTGCCGATGAGGATGTCACGGTTGTAGACGTGCTGCAGCTCGTGGCCGATCACGCCACGCAGCTCACGCTCGTCGAGCGCCTCGAGCAGCCCGGCGTTGACGCAGACCGCGGCGTGCTCGGGGTTGCGTCCGGTCGCGAACGCGTTGAGCTGCGGCGACGGTGACAGGTACAGCTTCGGCACGGGCTGGCCGGCTTTGTCGGACAGCTCGCGCACCATCGCGACCAGGCGCGGGTGCTGCTGCTCGTCGAGCGGCTCGGCGCGGGCCATGCGGATCGCGATCTTGTCGGACTTGAAGTAGCCGACGAGGTTCATCACCACGGCCACGCCGAGCATCAGCACGAGCCCGCCGGAGCCGCCGTAGGCCTGTCCGGCGAACAGCAGCAGGCCGGACAGGGCGGCCAGCAGCACGAAGGTCTTGGCGGATCGGAACACGACCCCTCCTCGGAGAGACGCGGGCGACGAGGACAACGTGCCACGTGCGGGGCGCGTTGCGGACCACCACGGTGGCCGACCGGCCAGACGTCCACGGCAGCCCCTGCGACGGAGCCGTCGACGGCCTGCGACGTCGGCGGCGGCCTACGACGGAGGCGTCGACGGCCTGCGACGGAGTCGTCGACGGCCCGCACGGCGCCGCTCGCCCGGCCCGCCGTGCACGACCCCCACACGACCGGGGCGACCCCGCAGGGCCGCCCCGGTCACCGCTCGCGACGGCGCTACTGCGTCGCCACGACCTGGGTCTCCACGGTGTTGTCGGTGATCAGGCCCGGCACGATGCCGAGGATGATCGTCAGCACGGTCAGGCCGGCGACCACGAACGACAGCTGCAGCCCCGGCCGAAGCGCGACCGCGGACTCCTTGGGCTCGGAGAGCCACATCAGCCCGGCGACGCGCAGGTAGTAGAACATCGCGATGACCGAGTTGAACACGATCAACGAGGCCAGCACGTAGCCGAACACCGTGGCGGCACCGACGGCCGACTGGATCACGGAGAACTTCGCCCAGAACCCGACGGTCGGCGGGATGCCCGCCAGCGACAGCAGGAACACGGTCATCGCCATCGCCATCAGTGGCGAGCGCGCGCCGAGGCCCGCGAAGTCGCTGATCGCCCGGTCGCCGCTGCGGCGGTTGACCGCGATCGCGACGCCGAACGCGCCGATGTTCATCAGTGCGTACGCCGCGAGGTAGAACACCACCGACTGCACGGCCTGGTCGTTGACCGGGCCGGCCGTGGCCTCGGCGATGCCGAACGGCACGAGCATGTAGCCGGCCTGCGCGACCGAGGAGTAGGCCAGCAGGCGCACGATGTCGCGCTGCTGCAGCGCGATCAGGTTGCCGAGCGTCATGGTCAGGCCGGCGATCACGCCCATGATCGGCGCCCACGAATCGGCCAGCGGCTGGAACGCGATGAACGTGACGCTGATCAGCCCGGCGAACCCGGCCGCCTTGGAGGCCACGGCGAGCATCGCAGCGACCGGCATCGGCGCACCGGCGTAGGTGTCCGGCGCCCAGAAGTGGAACGGCACCGCCGAGACCTTGAACCCGAACCCGACGATCACCAGCAGCACCGCGGCCAGCATCAGCGCCGGCGGGTCGGCCATCACGTCGGCGGCGGCGATGTCCGTCAGCACCGTGGTGCCGGTGAACCCGTAGACCAGGCTCAGGCCGAACAGCATCAGCGCGACCGAGAGCACGCCGATCAGGAAGAACTTGATCGCCGCCTCGGAGGAGTACAGGTCGCGCTTGCGCATCCCGGCCATGATGAAGCCGGGGATCGACACGGTCTCCAGCGCCACGAACAGCGTCAGCATGTCGCGGGCGCTCGGCATGATGACCATGCCGATGAACGAGACCAGCAGCAGGAAGTAGTACTCGCCCTGGAAGTACCGGCCCTCGGCGAAGTACCGCCACGAGACGCCGAGCACGGCGAGGAGGCTGACCAGGAACACGACCTTGAACACGATCGCGAAGTCGGTCACCGCGTACAGCACGTCACCGTCGGGGGTGATGAAGCTGGTGCGGTCGTCGCCCCACAGCGACAGGGTGAACCCCAGCGCCACCACGGCGCCGATGGTCGACAGCGGGTTGGCCAGCTGCTTGTAGTCGCCGCGGAGCACGAGGTCGGCGGCCACGACCAGCAGCGCCGTGACCACCAGGGTGATCTCGGGCGCGATTGCCAGGTAGTCGATCTGCACGGGTCAGGCCTTCCCGGCGGTCAGAGGTTGAGGTAGCCCACGAGCTGGGACACCGCGGCGTCCTGCACCCCGAAGACGACGACGGGGAAGATCCCCATCACGAGGATGATCACGGCGAGCGGCACCCACGAGACGTACTCGACGGCCATCACGTCGGCGAGCTTCTCGTCGGCCCACTTGGCGCTCGGCGTGCCGAGGTTGACGCGCTGCAGCAGCCACAGGAAGTAGCCGGCCGTCAGCACGGTGCCCACGGCGGCCCCGACGACCAGCGCCAGGTAGAGCCCGCCGTACTGGGCGTCCAGCGCCGGTGCCGGGTCGATCGCGGCCCACATGGCGGTGAACTCGCCCCAGAACCCGGCCAGGCCAGGCAGGCCCAGCGAGGCGACCGCGGCGTAGGTCAGCAGCACCCCGTACTTGGGCATCTTGGTCAGCATGCCACCGCCGATCTCGGCGATCTCGTAGGTGTGGTAGCGCTCCTTCATCGAGCCCGCGAGGAAGAACAGCAGGCCCGTCACCACCCCGTGCGCGATGTTGCCGTACAGCGCGGCCTGGATGCCCTGCTCGTTCATCGCGGCGATGCCGAGCATCACGAAGCCCATGTGGCCGACCGACGAGAACGCGATCAGGCGCTTGACCTGCGTCTGCGCGAGGCAGCACAGCGAGCCGTAGATGATGCCGATCACGGCGAGCACGCCGATGATCGGTGCGAACGCCATTGCGCCGTCGGGCAGGATCGGCAGGGCGATGCGGACGAAGCCGTAGGTGCCCATCTTCAGCAGCACGCCGGCCAGCAGGACCGAGCCGACCGTCGGCGCCTCGGTGTGGGCGTCGGGCAGCCAGGTGTGGAACGGCCACATCGGCACCTTGATGGCGAAGCCGAGGAAGATCCCGGCGAACGCCCACAGCTGGAAGGTGCGCGAGGCGCCGATGCCGACCTCGGACAGCGCCACGATGTCCCACGGGGTGGCCATGCCGGTCGACGACGCCTGGAAGTAGATCGCCAGGAACGCGATCAGCATGAACACCGAGCCGAACAGCGTGTAGAGGAAGAACTTCACGCTGGCGTACTCGCGCCGTGGACCACCCCACATCCCGATCATGAAGAACATCGGGACGAGCACAAGCTCCCAGAAGACGAAGAACAGCACCAGGTCGAAGGCGATGAACGTCCCGGCCATGCCGGTCTGCAGCAGCAGCATCAGCGCCAGGAACGCCTTGGGCTTGCCGGGTTCCGGCAGGATCTTGGTGGTGTAGACGGCACACAGCAGCGGCAGCAGGTAGGTCAGGAAGAACAGCGGGAGGCTGATCCCGTCCATGCCGATGTGGTAGCGCGCGCCGATCGCGTCGATCCACGCCACGTCGGTCTCGAACTGCAGCGAGGCGCTGGCGCCGAAGTCGAAGCTGGCGGTCATCGCCACGACCCACAGGAAGCTGACGCCCGTCAGGACGACGCCCGTGCGGCGGATCAGCTGGTCCTTGTCGGACGGCATCACCGCGAGCACGGCCGCGCCCAGGACGGGCAGGAACACCGCGATCGTGAGCGCCCAGCCGGCGGTCGTCGGGAACATGTGGTTGTCCTCCTGCGCCCGCGGTTGCGGGTGCGTCGGTCCTTGCGTGCCGCGCCCTGGGGCGGCGGCCGGCGGTCGGGTGGTCGGGTGTCAGGCGTTGGCGGCGATCACGAGCACGAGCACCACGGTCCCAGCGACGAGTGCGCCTGCGTAGCGCTGCACGTCGCCGGACTGGATGCGCTTGAGGCGCTCGGACCACCAGGCGGCCGAGAGGGCGGCGCCGTTGACGCCACCGTCGATGACCTTCTGGTCCAGCGTGCGGTAGGTCGACAGCGACAGCCGCTTGGTCAGCGTGCCGACGCCGGCGACGAGCTTGTCGATGGCGTAGCGCCCGTCGTTGGACGAGTCGGACGTCCAGCGGGCCAGGTGGTCGCGCACCGGCACGACGACGGCCGCGTAGCCGATGTCGTCGAGGTAGTACTTGCGCTCGAGCAGCGTGGTGAAGCCGCCCATGTGCAGCGTCGGGTCGCGCTCGGGCCGGCCACGTCCGTAGATCGCGAACGCCCCGCCGACGCCGATGATGAACGCCAGCAGCGCCGGGACGAACACCTCGAGGTGGAACGTCGGCGCGCCGTGCAGGACGTGGTTGGAGACCCCGCCGTCCTCGGCGGCCGCGGCCAGCGGCGCGGCGTTGACGCCCGACGCGAGCGGGGCGGCGCTGGCCTCCTCGCCCTCGCCGGTCGCCCCGTCGCCGCCGTGGTCGTCCGACGCGGGCTTGACGAACTCGCCATCGACCACCTCGCCCCACGGCTCGTAGTCGGCCAGGAACGGGTACTGCGCGTGGTCGATGACCTCGGTCGCGGTCCAGGTCTCGAAGTTCATCGCCTCCGAGCCGCCGACGTTGGTCCACAGGAACCCACCGGAGAAGCCGACCGGGAAGCTCAGCAGCGCCAGCGCGACCAGCGGCACGAGGATCTGCCTGCCCGACTCGTGCGGGTCCCCGTGGTGGTCGCCACCACCGCCGGCGCCGCCGGCCGGGACCGGCCGCTCGACGCCCTGCTCGTCGACGACCGTGGTGGGCTCGGGCGCATGCGCGTCGTCGCCGTCGTGGCCGTCGTGGCCGTGCTCGTCGTGGTGCGCGCCGCGGTGCTCGCCGAAGAAGATCAGGAAGATCGCGCGGGCCATGTAGAACGTCGTGACCAGTGCACCCGCCAGCCCGACCCAGAACACCACGTCGCCCATCACCAGGCCGTTGTCGGACCAGATGCCGGCGCCGACGAGCACCTCGTCCTTGGAGAAGAACCCGGCGGTCAGCGGGAAGCCGGCCAGCGCCAGCGAGCCGACCACGAACGTCCAGAACGTGTGCGGCATGTACTTCCGAAGGCCGCCCATGTCGGACATGTTGTTGCTGTGCACGGCGTGGATCAGCGACCCGGAGCCGAGGAACAGCAGCGCCTTGAAGAAGCCGTGGGTGAACAGGTGGAACACGCCCGCGGTGTAGGAGCCGACGCCGAGCGCGGCCATCATGTAGCCGAGCTGCGAGACCGTCGAGTAGGCCAGGACCTTCTTGATGTCGTCCTGGACCAGTGCGACGAGCCCGCCGAGGAACAGCGTGATGACGCCGACCACGGCGACGATGTTCATCACCGTCAGGCTCTGGGCGAGCACCGGGTAGAGCCGCGCGATCAGGAAGATGCCGGCGGTGACCATCGTCGCGGCGTGGATCAGCGCGGACACCGGCGTCGGGCCGGCCATCGCGTCGGGCAGCCAGACGTGCAGCGGCATCTGGCCGGACTTGGCGACGCAGCCGAGGAAGATGAACAGCATCCCGGCGACGATCGCGAACTCGGGCAGGGCGCCGGCGACGGCGGCCTGGTTGGTCAGCGTGAGGTTGAACGGCGTCTCGGCGAACTCGCCACCCAGGGAGCCGACGCCCGACGACAGGATGATCACGCCGACGATCAGGCCGACGTCCGCGAACTTGGTGGTCAGGAACGCCTTGTTGGCCGCGTCCGCGTTCGACTTCTCCTGCCAGTAGAAGCCGATCAGCAGGTACGAGCAGAGGCCGACGAGCTCCCAGCCGACCACGCCCTGCAGCGTGTTGTTCGCCAGCACCAGCACCAGCATCGAGAACGTGAACAGGCTGAGCATCGCGTAGAAGTAGGTGAAGCGTTCCTCGCCGTGCATGTACTCGCGCGAGTAGACGTGCACCATCAGCGACACCGTGGTGACCAGCACCAGCATCATGCCGGTCAGCCCGTCCACGAGCATCCCGAGCTCCAGCGTGATGCCGCCGCCGAGCGGCGCCCACGCGAGGCTGTTCTCGTAGAAGTACACCGGGTTGGTGAAGGTCTCCCAGCCGACCCCGAGCGCCATGACCCACATCACGGCGAGCGTGCCGATGCCGACCTCGGCGCCCTTCATCGGCATGAGGCGACCGAACGCCGCGATCACCGCTGCGGACAGCAGCGGGAGGACCACGATGATCCAGGAGCTTCGCACCAGCGCGCTGGGCTCGCCGGTGAACGGCTCGAGACCCTCGGCGGCGAGGAGGAGGAAGGACGACATCTGGGAGGCTCCTGTCACCAGCGCATCAGGTCGACGTCGTCGACGTTGACCGACGCGCGGTTGCGGAACATGTTCAGGACGATCGCCAGGCCGACACCGACCTCGGCGGCCGCCACGGCGATCACGAACAGGGCGAGCACCTGCCCGGAGACGTTGATGTCACCGGGGTAGAACAGGCCCTGGAACGCCACGAGGTTGATGTTGACCGCGTTGAGCATCAGCTCGACGCTCATCAGCACGAGTACCGAATTGCGGCGTGCCATCACGCCGTACAGGCCCGTGCAGAACAGGAACGTCGACAGCGCCAGCGGGGCGAGCGGGCTCATCGGCGCACCTCCACGGTCGCGATGGGGGTCGTGATGGGGGTCGTGATCGGGGTCGTGGCGGTGGTCGTCACTGCTGCCCCCCGGAGGCCTCGAGCTCGGTGCCCGTGTCGGCGCCGGTCTCCACCTCGGTCGAGGGCGGCTCGCCCATCTCGATCACCGACGGCGCCTCGCGGTCGCCGGACTCGCCGTCCTCGCGCCGCGAGATCATGATCGCGCCGACGAGGGCGGCCAGCAGCAGCAGCGAGACCAGCTCGAACGGGAACACCCAGGTCGAGAAGATCGCGTCGCCGATGTCGGCGATGCGTGGCTGCGAGTCCAGCGGCTGGCGCATCCCGCCGTAGGCGTCGACCATCAGCGTCATCAGCACGGCGAACATCGAGACCGACACCGCCAGGCCGAGCGGCTTGTTCTGCGAGTCCAGCGCCTCGCGTCCGATCGGCGCATTGGTCAGCATCAGGCCGAACAGGAACAGCACCGCGATCGCGCCGACGTAGACCACGATCTGGACCCACGCGAGGAAGTCCGCGCGCAGGACGAGGAACTCGGCGCCGATGCCGGCGAGCGTGGTGGCCAGGAACAGCGCAGCGTGCACGAGGTTCTTGCTGGTCACCGTCAGGATCGCGCTCGCGGCGGTGCCGAGCCCGATCAGGATGAAGACGATCTCCTGGCCGCTCACTGGTCACCCCCGCCGGACTGCTCGTCCAGCATCCGCTGCTTCTGGGCCTTGATGTAGGCCGCCTTGGCCTTCGACCGGGCGATGCGCTCGGACTTGCCCTCGGCGATCAGGCGGTCGTAGACCTCCTGATCGATCTCGACCTCGCCCTCGAACTGCACGGAGCCGAGCGTGGGGGCCTTGGCCTGCTCGGGGCCGTCGTCGCCGCTGGCACCCTCGCCGTACTTCTGCTCCCACTCCGCGACCGCGTCGTCGAGCAGCTTGCGCTTCTGGGCCTTGATCCACGCCGCCTTGGCCTTCGACCGGGCGATGCGCTCGGACTTGCCCTCCTCGATGAGCTGGTCGAAGACCTCCTGGTCGACCTCCGGGTCGCCCTCGACCTCCATGTCGGCGAT
>Ga0136604_1001450_pt1 | contig 10670 bp, 6 predicted proteins | sample AntRauFillE10628_FD_104928 | JGI IMG/M metagenome (GOLD analysis project Ga0136604, IMG submission 104928) | Saline lake microbial communities from Rauer Islands, Antarctica - Metagenome Filla E10 #628 | ecosystem: Environmental > Aquatic > Non-marine Saline and Alkaline > Saline | place... | reverse complement strand
GGCGACAGGGTAGAAGCAGGGCAGCTCATTGCCAAAGTTCAGGTGGTGCCCGATATGGTAGGCCTCAACAATGCCGAAAACAGAGTGAGCCGTGCTGAGATTGCACTTGACAATGCAAACATGGATTACGAGCGAAACAAGCAACTTCTCGATCAGGGAGTGATTGCTGCGGCAGAGTTTCAGCAGTTTGAAATCGCCAGAAGAAATGCGGTGGAGGAATTGAAAGCAGCAGAAGACAATTTCCAGATTCTGAAGGAGGGTGTTGCCAAAAGTTCAAACCGCGCCACCAACACCCAAATTCGATCTACGATCAATGGAATGGTGCTGGATGTCCCGGTGGAAGAAGGAAACTCTGTGATTGAGTTGAACAATTTTAACGAAGGAACCACAATCGCCTCTGTGGCCGATATGGACGACTTGATTTTCGAAGGAAATGTTGACGAGTCGGAAGTGGAAAAGCTCAGCCAGGGAATGGATCTGATTCTCACCATCGGTGCAATTGAAGATGCTAAGTTTGATGCTAAGCTCGAGTATATCTCTCCAAAAGGAGTCGAGGAAAATGGCGCCATCCAGTTTCAGGTTCGGGCAGCAGTGAAGCAACCGGACGATAGGTTTATCCGCGCGGGGTATTCTGCAAATGCCGATGTAGTGCTTGACAGGAGAGATAGCGTGCTGGCGATTTCAGAAAGCCTTATTCAATTTGATAAGGAAGATCAACCTTACGTTGAGGTCCTTACCGGAGAAAACGAATATGAGCGAAAAGATGTGAAGCTCGGCCTTTCAGATGGTATCACTGTTGAGGTGCTGGAAGGAGTGAAAGAAGACGACAAGATAAAAGTTTGGAATCGTCCTATTCGTAAATAAAAGACGAAAAATCAGCCGAAAAAGATTGCTAACTTTGCGGGCGCTGTTGGAGAATTCCGGCAGCGCCTTTTTAAATTCACCGCTATGGCTCTGATCGAAGAATTTGACAAATCTGGAAACTGGCTTTTCCGCTGGAGAAGCTTTCTCCCTATCACACTTTACGTACTTGCAGCATTGGTAATTGTGGCCGATGTAGACAACGCAATGGATCACGAGGCTCTCGACTGGTCAGTTTTTTGTCTTGCAGTTTCCATTTTCGGATTGCTGATTCGCGCATTCACTGTGGGTTACACCCCACGGGGAACAAGCGGTAGAAATACAAAAGAAGGCCAGGTGGCAGAGGTGCTAAACACGAAAGGAATTTATTCTGCAGTGCGCCACCCGCTTTACCTCGGTAACTTTTTCATGTGGCTGGGAATAATCCTCTACGTTGGAAACTGGTGGTTTACGTTGGTTTGCTGTCTGCTTTTTTGGCTCTACTACGAGCGGATCATGTTTGCTGAAGAGCACTTTTTGAGAAAGAAATTCGGACAGGCATATCTCAACTGGTCAGAGAAAGTTCCTGCGTTTTGGCCAAACTTATTTCGCTGGCAAAGCTCTGGAGTTCACTTTTCAACGCGCAATGTTTTGAAGAGAGAGTACAATGGCTTTTTTGCGGTTTTCGTTTCATTCACATTGCTGAATGTCATGAAGAACTACCTGATGTACGAATCGACAAAACGCGAATTTCTCATCAGCGACTTTTGGTTCTATGCCATCATGGTTTCATTTGTCATCTTTCTGCTTCTGCGGACTTTGAAAAAGCGCACCAAAGTGCTTGACGTAAAGGGAAGAGAATTTACTTCGTAAAATGGCTATCGATCAAAATATACTCGTTACAGTAGACACACTGGTCTTCCGCATCACCGATGACGAAGATTACGAGGTGCTGCTGATCGAGCGCAAGAACGATCCTTTTCAAGGTCAGTGGGCGCTTCCCGGAGGTTTCGTGGAAGATGACGAAGACCTGCCTGTGGCGGCAATTCGCGAGCTCGAAGAAGAAACCGGCATCGGTGAACTCGTAGGCTTCGAGCAATACAAATCTTACGGAAAACCCGGTCGTGACCCGCGAGGAAGAACGGTGACCTGCGTTTTTTACGGATTCCTGAGCGAAGACTCACCACAGGAAAATGCTGGCTCAGATGCAGCCGATGCAAAGTGGTTTTCGATCTACCAACTTCCCGAGTTGGCCTTCGACCACAGCCTGATTCTGAGTGATGTGAAAGAGCATTTGGGGCTTTGAAGAAAAATGCTGCCTTTCTCTGATGCTAGGTGTTTGGCGAAACCGGTAGACGATGCCAGCGGCATCGAATATTTGTAGCCTGTATTTCTTGAACTATTTCTCATCGACCCCAGCGGGGTCGCACCTTTCCACTTTTCTGAGTTTTTGAGCAGAGCAAAATATTCGAGCCACTCCGGGGTCGGGCCTTTGGTTGATGATCTTGTTGCTACAAAGATTAGAACCCGCTGGGTTCTTCTTTACAACTGCAACAATCAATTTGTCCGAAAAAAATGTCTGTCGTACCTCCGGCACTTTGCTTTCAGCTACGCATCCTATACCCCGGGTTGAAACCCGGGGCTACAAAATCTGCCGTGGCGCGTGCCTGGGATGGAGCCACTTTTGTTGAATCTTCCGTAGCTGCATGCTTAGCGTTCTTCGCGCCTCTGCGAGAAAAGGAATCACGCAAAGCAGCCAGGCTCGCAAAGGCATTAATGAAGACTCTTAATCCACCTTCACTTCTCAATGTTTACATTTTCCGCAGCTGTTTGCTTTGCAACTTTGCGCCTGCCTTTGAGATCCGAAGCCTTGCGAAGGATTTGCGAGCAATAAAAGTAGCTGCGAGCCGGCCATCAAAACAATCTATCCACAACCTTTCAACATCCCTATTTTGCTTTTTATAAAGCACTACATTTGATAGAGTGAGCGTTTAGTTTTCGATTAAATCGCTCTCATTTGTAACAACCTGAAATAGAAAGTCCAATCCATGTTTCTGATTTTTGACACGGAAACCACCGGTTTACCGAAAGACTATAATGCCCCCGTTTCTGACTCAGACAACTGGCCAAGACTGGTCCAGTTAGCCTGGCAACTCCACGATGAAACCGGAAAGCTTCTCGATGCTAAGAATTACATCGTAAAGCCCGAAGGATTTACAATCCCTTTCAACGCGGCCAAGATTCACGGTATCACGACAGAACGGGCTGAGAAAGATGGTTATCCGCTGAGTGAAGTATTGGAGATTTTCAATGCGGACCTGGCGAAAACAAAATATGTAGCTGGTCACAACATCGACTTTGATGTGAAGGTGACTGGTGCTGAGTATTACCGCAAAGAACAGGAGACAGGATTACTCGACCTAAAGCAACTCGACACTAAAAATCTGGCGACAGAGTTTTGCGCTATTCCCGGTGGGCGAGGTGGTCGTTTCAAATGGCCAACACTCACTGAGCTCCACACCAAACTCTTTGGAGTTGCTTTTGAAGATGCCCACGATGCGGCTTACGATGTGGATGCCACAGCCAAATGTTTCTTCGGACTGATCGAGCGTAGAGTTTTCAAAGTAGACGAAATCGAGAATCCCGATGAGGTTACTTACGAAGCCCCGGACCTGGCTGACGCAAACTTCAAAATTGCCAGTGAGCTCAAAACTGATGAACAGGCCGAGCTCAAGAAAGCGAGCAAGGCTGATATTTCCGCTCTCGAAGATGTTCCTTTTTCTCACCTTCACTGTCACACCCAGTTTTCAATTCTTCAGGCCACCTCGGCCGTAAACGAAATGGTTGACAGAGCTGTCGAGCTCGGCATGCCAGCCATGGCCATGACCGATCACGGAAACATGATGGCGGCTTTCCATTTTGTCCGCGCAGCTCTTGCCAAAGACGTCACTCCCATCATCGGCTGTGAATTCAACATGTGTGAAGACATGCACGACAAGAGCCGTCAGGACAATGGATTTCAAACAGTGGTGCTGGCGAAAAACAAACGCGGTTACCACAATCTGGCAAAGCTTTCTTCGCTGGCATACACCGAAGGGTTCTACTACGTTCCCAGAATTGACAAAGAAGCGTTACTCAAGTACAAAGAAGATCTAATCATTTCTACAGGTGGACTTTGGGGAGAGATTCCTTTTCTCACCTTGAACGTGGGCGAAACTCAAGCCGAAGAAGCTTTTCAGTGGTACAAAGAAAATTTTGGAGATGATTTCTATGTCGAGTTAAATCGCCATGGTATTCAGGAAGAGGTCATCGTCAATGAGTTTTTACTCGGCCTGGCTAAGAAATACGATGTGAAGTATTTTGCCGCCAACAACTCTTACTACAACGAGCGTGAAAACGCTCAGGCGCACGATATTTTGCTTTGTGTGAAAGATGCCGAGTCGGTCAACAAGCCGAAGAAATATATCGGCAAGCGCGGAAGAGAATTTCGCTATGGTTTTCCGAACGATGAGTTTTACATCAAAACTCCCGAGGAGATGAAAAAGCTCTTCGCGGATTTGCCCGAAGCCATTGAAACGACAAATGAAATTGTCGGAAAAATAGAACGCTACGAGCTCGCGAGAGATGTTCTGCTCCCAAAGTTCGACTTCCCGGAAAAGTTTAAGGATCCAAAAGACGAAGAAGACGGTGGCAACCGCGGTGAAAACAACTACTTGCGCCACCTGACTTACGAAGGAGCGAAAAAGCGCTATCCCGAAATTACTGATGAAATTCGCGAGCGCCTCGACTTCGAGCTCGAAACGATTGCCAACACGGGCTATCCGGGTTACTTTCTCATCGTTCAGGACTTCACTAACAAGGCCCGCGAAATGGATGTTTCCGTGGGGCCGGGTCGTGGTTCGGCTGCGGGATCGGCCGTTGCCTACTGCACCGGAATTACCAATGTCGACCCAATTAAGTACGACCTGCTTTTTGAGCGTTTCCTAAATCCCGATCGTGTGTCGATGCCCGATATCGATATCGATTTTGACGATGAAGGTCGCCAGCGAGTAATCGACTACGTGATCGAAAAGTACGGTGCCAACCAGGTCGCACAGATCATCACCTACGGAACGATGGCCGCAAAGTCCTCAATCCGCGATACCGGCCGTGTGCTCGAACTTCCTCTGCCCGATACCGACAGGCTTGCCAAGCTGATTCCAGACATCAAGCTGGCAAAGCTCTTTGAGTTGGACGATAAAGCTTTGGCGGACAAACTGAAAAACAACCAGGAAGATCTGCAAAAGGCCGGAGAGTTAAAGCGAATTTCGACACAAGATGGCCTAGAAGCAGAAACGGTTAACCAGGCACGTGTGCTCGAGGGCAGTGTCAGAAATACTGGAATTCACGCCTGCGGTGTAATTATCACTCCTGACGACATCACCAATTTTGTTCCTGTGGCGCTCGCCAAAGATTCGGAGATGTGGTGTACGCAGTTCGACAACTCCGTGGCCGAAGATGCCGGTTTGCTAAAAATGGATTTCCTCGGGCTCAAGACGTTGACGCTGATAAAGGATGCAGTGAAAAACGTGAAGAAGCGCCACGACATTGACCTCGACCCGGATGAATTTCCTCTCGATGACGAAAAGACCTATGAGCTTTTCCAACGTGGGGCCACAGTCGGCATTTTCCAGTACGAATCTGCCGGAATGCAGAAGTACATGCGCGAGTTGAAGCCTACGGTTTTTGCCGATCTGATCGCCATGAACGCGCTGTATCGTCCGGGACCGCTGGAATACATTCCTTCATTTATCCGCAGGAAACACGGAACCGAAGATGTCGCCTACGACCTGGAAGCCTGCAAGGAGTACCTTGAAGAAACTTACGGGATCACGGTTTACCAGGAGCAGGTGATGTTGCTTTCGCAAAAGCTTGCCGGATTTACCAAAGGTGAAGCCGATACGCTGCGTAAGGCGATGGGTAAAAAGAAATTTGATCTCCTGGCGAAGCTCAAACCGCAGTTTCTCGATCAGGGAGCTGACCTGGGCCACGACAAGAAGACGCTGGAAAAGATCTGGAAAGACTGGGAGGCATTTGCGTCCTACGCTTTCAACAAATCTCACTCTACCTGCTATGCCTGGGTGGCCTACCAAACGGCCTATCTCAAGGCTCACTATCCTGCCGAATACATGGCTTCGGTGCTGAGCAATAACATGAACGACATCAAGCAGGTGACCTTCTTCATGGAAGAATGCAAGCGAATGGGCGTTCCTGTGCTTGGTCCAAGTGTGAATGAGTCGGAGTACAAGTTTGTAGTAAACGAAAAAGGAGAGATCCGCTTTGGTCTCGGTGCCGTGAAAGGCGTTGGGAAAGGAGCAATTGAGTCGATCGTTGCAGAGCGAAGTGAAGAAGGCCCGTACCAGTCGATTTTTGATTTTGTAAAACGAATTGACCTAAGGTCTGCCAACAAGAGAACTCTGGAGAGTCTTTGCTATGCCGGAGCTTTCGATTGCTGGGAAGGCATCAACCGCTCCCAGTATTTTGCCCCGGATCAAAAAGGAAATCCATTTTTGGAAATGGCCGTTCGCTTCGGAAATGCCAACAAGAGTGGTGAAGACGCTGCTCAGCAGTCGCTCTTTGGAGGCGATTCTGAAGTTGAAATTCCAGAGCCACCGATCCCAGCTGCAGAAGAGTGGGGGACGTTGGACAAGCTTTCCAAGGAACGCGAGGTTGTCGGCATTTACCTGTCAGGACACCCGCTAAACGACTATAGGCTCGAGATCGATAGCTTTTGCACCGAAGGCGGACTAAAAATGTTGAAAGATCTCACTCCTCTTAAAAATAAGACTGTCAAGCTCGCGGGAATGGTGACAGAAAGTGCTCACCGACTGACAAAACACAACAAGCCCTTTGGCGTTTTCACCCTTGAGGATTTTGAAGACTCGCACACCTTTTTTGTGTTCGGTGATACTTACGTGAAATATCGCGAGTACTTTGTTGAAAGTTGGTTTCTCTTCATCGAAGGAAAAGTGGAGCCCAAGCGGTATGCTAAATCTGACGATGAGATTGAATTCCGTTTGAACAAGGTTGAATTGCTTTCGAACCTTAGAGAAAAGGCAGCAGGACAGCTCAATTTATTTGTTGGTCTTCGTGATATCAGTGAAGATTTGATCGATCGGGTTTATCAATTGCTGGAAGATTATCCAGGCACGTGTAAGCTATGCCTCGAAATTGAGGACGAAGAAAGACAACTGACCATGCCTGCAAGAATTAAGGGTGTTGAGCTTTCGAATGAAGTGATCTCAAAACTTGAACAAATGCCTGAAATTCGGTATTCTGTTAAAGAGAACTAGAGCAGACTTTAGCCAATTGTTGATAAACTGCCAAAGAGACAGAATAAAACGATGGCATACGGTTTGACAAAAAGAAATGAAAATTTACATTTGATTATAATTTAAAAACAAACAATTCAATCATGGCTGTAGAACTCACAGACGCGAACTTTGAAGAACTGGCGCTGAAATCAGATAAACCGGTCTTGATAGATTTTTGGGCGGAATGGTGCGGACCCTGCCGAATGGTAACTCCCATCGTTGAAGAAATAGCAACAGATTATGACGGCAAAGCAATTGTCGGAAAAGTAAATGTTGACGAGAACCCAAATATTTCTGCCAAGTACGGGATTAGAAACATCCCAACAATTCTCTTTTTGAAAAACGGAGAAATTGCAGACAAATCGGTTGGAGCAGTTCCTAAAAACGTTCTTACTGATAAAATGGACAACCTACTTTAAGTCCGTTTTCACATAAAAAAGCGTTAAAAGGTTCCGAAGACGTTGGTTTTCGGAACCTTTTTTATTTCCTTTAGTCACCAATTCAAAAATATGCCGATCAACATTGACAGACGGAAAATCCAATCGCTCAGTAAGCTCGAGTTTCTCGCCAAGCAAGCTGTAGAGGGTTTTATCACAGGATTGCACAAGAGTCCGTTTCACGGATTTTCTGTGGAGTTTGCAGAGCATCGGCTTTATAACAAAGGTGAGAGCACACGCCACATTGACTGGAAATTGTACGCTCGCACCGAAAAGCTTTTCGTAAAACGCTACGAAGAAGAAACCAACCTGCGGTGCCAGATTGTGATCGACCACTCTTCATCGATGTTTTATCCGTCAGAAGTGACTGCTGAGGATGACAAGTTTAACAAACTCAAGTTTTCGATTTATGCAGCTGCGGCAATGATTGAGTTGCTCAAGCGTCAGCGCGATGCCGTTGGTCTTAGCCTCTTTGGCGAAAAAGTTGACACCCACACCCGAGCCAGTTCCAGTGCTGCTCACCATCAGTTTCTCTACGCTGAACTCGAAAAGCTCATGGAAGAGATCGACTCACCAGAGCAAGAGAAAACATTTGCTGTGGATGCTCTTCACGAAATTGCAGAGAAGATTCACAAACGCTCACTGGTAATTGTGTTTTCCGACATGATGGACAACTCAGAGAAAACTGATGAGCTTTTTTCTGCCCTTCAGCACCTTCGTCACAACAAGCACGAGGTAATTCTCTTCCACGTGGCCGATCAGCGCATGGAGATGGACTTTGACTTTGAAAACCGACCTTACACTTTCGTGGATATGGAAAGCGGTGAGGAATTGAAGCTAAATCCGACAGAGGTGAAAGATCACTATCTAAAACAGGTGAGAAAATTCCGTGAAGAGCTCAAAATTAAATGCGGTCAGTACCACATCGATTTTGTAGAATCTGATATCAATCAAGGGGTTAATCCTGTGTTGATGCAGTATTTACTGAAGAGGCAAAAATTGTATTGAAAAAAGTAGAGAAAAAATTTTGCAGAAGTGTGATTTCACATATCTTTGCCACCGCTTTGAGAGAAACAGCCAATGGGCCGTTCAGAGATCCAAAGCAAAAATATTGGTCCGGTAGTTCAGCCCTGACGAAGCGAAGCTTGTCAGGATGCAGACATCAAACGATCGTCTGCATTGGTTTGAATACTTGCCATGATTTTTAAAAGTATTGGTCCGGTAGTTCAGTTGGTTAGAATACCTGCCTGTCACGCAGGGGGTCGCGAGTTCGAGTCTCGTCCGGACCGCCAATAAAAAAGAAAGCCTCAGAGAAATCTGGGGCTTTTTTGTTTTCCGATAACTAAATTCAAAACAAACAAGATATTCGAGTTCGAGTCTTGTTACAGACGAAGCTTTGCTTGTCTGCATCCGGACATCCTTCGGATCGTCCGTGACCGGACCGCCAACAAAAAGAAGAAGCCTTGTTACGAAAGTAGCGAGGCTTTTTTTGTTTCCCTTTTCAAAAAGTCTAAGAGAGGAGCGAAAAACAATTCCTTCTTTCTTCTGGTTTTTCTAAATTCAGCTCCAATTTGAAATCGATCGATAGATCAAAATTCCAACCTATGAACTTTTACGATGCAATTCGCTCGGGTGAGCTCGATGAAGTAAAAAAGCAATTGTCGGAAGATCCAGCGCTTCTGGAAGCTAAAGACGATAAAGGTTTTCCGCCATTGATACTTGCCAGCTACAGTAATCAGTTCGAAGTAACTAAGTTGTTGCTTGAGAAAGGTGCCGATGTTGATGCCCGTGATATGGCAGGAAACACTGCATTGATGGGTGTGAGTTTTAAAGGTGATCTTGATGCAGCTAAGCTATTAATTGAGCATGGTGCAGATGTGAATGCACGGAGCTCGAATGGCGACACGCCACTGACTTTTGCCGCCATGTTTGGACAGGGCAAAATGGCAAAGCTCCTGCTTGAAAAAGGAGCCGACAAATCTATTCGTGATGGCAAAGGGCTCACGGCCAGCGACCACGCGGAAATCAAGGAGAATTCTGAACTGATGAAGTTACTGAAGTAGATATTTTGAACTCCTGTAATTCTTCGCTATACCTGTGGTTTTCATTAGTAACTTTCTGTCAGTTAATGACTATCTCATCGATTGAGAGTTTCGGATTGAAGTCTGAAGAAATTGATCAGGTGGACGCCAACTAAAATGAAGGACTCAACCTGCACCCCAGCCCCTCGACAGGAAAGTACTTTGTTGAGGTTCAAGAAGGAGTTGCCAATGGCACTCGAGAATTATGATCAACTAGACTCTTTGGTTAAGCAAGTCAATTCGAGCCTACTGAAGTTTCAATCGATTTATTTCCAGCCAAAGCTCTGCATTGATTACTGCGATCTTTTGTATGAAAATTGAATTCTAATTTACTAGCAACCTGTGGGTTGTTTCCTGGATGTGGATAGCAGAAAGATGATCTTTTAGTTAATTTGACATTTTACTCATCTGCTTTCTGGTTCGTTTTCATCGCTAGTTTTATAAATTAGCGCTCGACTCAATTTTACGAGTCTTCAGCGTAAAGACTTGAACGGAAAAGAACATTTTGTTGAATTTTCTATTCATGAATAGACAGAATCAAGAATTAAAAATTTCTTTAGATGAGTAAACGACCGATTGACCGGTTGATGAAGCCGCTGAGGCTTTTAATGAAGAGCAGTTACTCTATAGGTATCATACTATTCGCATGTGCAGTTTTGGCTTTGATCATAGCCAACTCGCCCTGGAGCCATTATTATTTTGAGCTCTGGGAAACGCATGTAATCCTCGGTTCCGAAGGACATGGCATAAACAGAACCCTTCACGAATGGATCAACGATGGGTTGATGTCTGTCTTCTTTTTCCTGATTGGTTTGGAAATAAAGCGAGAAGTGATGGTTGGGAAGCTCTCTACTTTTCGTCAGGCTGTATTGCCGATGGGTGCTGCTTTAGGAGGAATGCTCATTCCAGCATTGATCTATTTTGCTTTCAATTCAGAACCTCCAAATGCCGATGGTTGG
>Ga0136604_1001447_pt1 | contig 10689 bp, 8 predicted proteins | sample AntRauFillE10628_FD_104928 | JGI IMG/M metagenome (GOLD analysis project Ga0136604, IMG submission 104928) | Saline lake microbial communities from Rauer Islands, Antarctica - Metagenome Filla E10 #628 | ecosystem: Environmental > Aquatic > Non-marine Saline and Alkaline > Saline | place... | reverse complement strand
GTCGCTGGTGCTGTGCTCGGTGCGCGACACCGACGCCGCGGTCGCCGAACTCGATCGGGTCCTGACCCGGGAGGGGACGGTCCGCGTCATCGAGCACGGCGTCTCCGACGCCGCACCCCTCGCGAGGCTGCAGCGCATCGTCAACCCCGTGTGGCGTGCGCTGGCCGGCGGCTGCAACCTCACGCGCGACCCGGCGACGCTGCTGGGGGCGCGCTTCGACGTCTCCGGCCTGGCGCAGGTCGACGTGCCCCCGGTCTCGCGCGTCGGGCCGGTCACCGTCGGCATCGCCCACCGCTGAGCCCCCGGGCCGCGCCGGCGCGCCCCGATCCACCCGGGGGCGGCCACAGCCCGGCGCCGCCCCGTGAGCGATGCTCAGGTCACCCGGGAGCGCCGTGGCGAGGTGTGGTCGTCGAGCAGGGCCACCAACGACCCGTACGGGCGCCCGCCGTGCGTGGTCAGGCCGATCTCGCAGGTCCGGCTGGTCGAGTAGCCCGCGGTGACCTCGTCGGGGGTGCGCTCGTCGAGGTCGCGCAGGGCATGGGCGTTGAGCTCCGGGTGCAGCATCCCGCGGTTGCCGGCGAAGCCGCAGCAGTTGAGGTCGGGCACGTGCACGTCGCTGGCGCAGCGACGGCCCAGCTCCGCGAGCTGGTCGACCAGGCCCATCTTGCGCAGGCTGCAGACCGGGAACAGCGAGACGATCTCGTCGCTCGGCTCGAACTCGAGCCGGTCGGCGAGCACGTCGGTCATCATGTCGACGATGTCGTGGACGTGGATCCCGCGCTCTGCCAGGCCGGTGCGAGCGTGCAGCGTGCACGGGCTCATGTCGCACACGATCGGTCGCCGTCCACCGTCGCTGGCGGCCAGCAGCGCGTCGCCCAGCCGGTCGAGCATCGTGGCCCCGGCGTCCGCGAAGCCCTGGGACTCGAAGGCCAGTCCGCAGCACAGGTCGTCGATCCCGTCGGGGATGACCACGCGGCAGTTCGCCTTGTGCAGCAGGTTGACCGTGCGCCGCGCGACCCCCGGCTCGCCACCGTCGGCCGGAGGCGGGCCGAAGATGCGGTTGACGCAGGCACTGAGGTAGACGACCTCGAGTGCGTCGCTGCCCACCGGCTGCAGCCCGAGGTCGAGCGGGTCGGCCGCCCCGGGCATGTTCGGCACCCAGTGCGTGGCGTCCCCGACCAGCGAGCTCGCGCCAGCCACGACGGCGTCCATCACGCGCGGACCGACCACCCGCTGGGCGACGTGGCCGCCCGCCACTGCCCGGCGCGCCACCGCGGTGGCGGCACCGAAGCGATCGGCGACGGCCGCGGCGACCCGGCTCTCGTCGTGGGTCGCTGCCCGGTGCTGCTTGACGAGCCGACCCGTGTCGATCCCGACGGGGCAGGCGGTCCCGCACAGTCCGTCCGTCGCGCAGGTCTCGGCGAACTCGTACTCGCGGGACGCCGCCAGGGCGTCGGCCGCATCGGGGCTGCCCGCGGCCCGCAGGCGCGCCACCTCGCGCTGCAGCACGATGCGCTGGCGCGGCGAGAACGTCAGGTCGTGCGACAGGCAGGCCGCCTCGCAGAAGCCGCACTCGGTGCAGGTGTCGATGAGCGGGTCGGCCGGCGGGATCGACTTCAGGTGCTGCAGGTGTGCCGTCGGGTCGTCGTTGATGATGACACCGGGGTTGAGGATGCCGTCCGGGTCGAACGCGTCCTTGATGCGGCGCATCAGCGCGACGGCGTCGCGGCCCCACTCGAGCTCGAGGAACGGAGCCATGTTGCGGCCGGTCCCGTGCTCGGCCTTCAGCGCCCCCCCGTGGGTCTCCACCACCAGCGTCCCGAGCTCGTCGATGAACCGGGCGTAGCGCTCGACCTCGGCCGGATCGGAGAAGTCCTGCGTGAACACGAAGTGGTGGTTGCCCTCCAGGGCGTGGCCGAAGATCCCGGCGTCGCCGTACCCGTGGCGCGCCAGCAGCTGCTGCAGGTCGAGCGTCGCAGCCGCGAGCCGGTCGACGGGGAAGACCACGTCCTCGATCACGACCGTGGTGCCCACCTCGCGCACGGCCCCGACGGCGGGGAACAGCCCCTTTCGGATGTTCCAGTAGCCGTTGTAGACGGTCGCGTCGTCGGTGAACGCGTACTCGCGCTCGAGCTCGATGTGTGCGATCCCGGCACGCACCGCCGCGGCCCGCTCCTCGAGCTCCTCGGGGGTCGCGGCACGGACCTCCACCAGCAGCGCCGCGACGTCCTGGCCCAGGTCCCGCAGGTGGCCGGGAACGGCGGGCTGGTCCTGCACCGAGCGCAGGCTGGTGCGGTCCATCAGCTCCACGGCCGAGACCGGCAGGGCCGCGAGCGCGGTGACCGCCCGGCACGCCTCGGCGATCGTTGGGAAGGTGATCAGGGCCGAGGCCTTGTGGGGGTCGTCGGGCACCGTGTCGTAGACGACCTCAGCGATGAACCCCAGCGTCCCCTCGGAGCCGACCATCAGGTGGGTGATGATGTCGATCGGGTCGTCGAAGTCGACCAGGGCGTTGAGGCTGTAGCCCATGGTGTTCTTCATGGCGTACTTGGCACGGATCCGGGCGGCGAGCCGCGGGTCACCGGCTGCATCGGCGGCGATGCGCCCGACCGCCTCGACCAGGTCGGGCCGGTCCCGGCGGAACGCCGCGACCGACGCGGGGTCACCGGAGTCCAGCCGGGTCCCGTCGGCCAGGACGATCGTCAGCGACGAGAGCGTGTTGTAGGAGTTCTGGGCCGTGCCGCAGCACATCCCGCTGGCGTTGTTGGCGACGATGCCACCGACCATCGCGGCGTTGATCGATGCCGGGTCCGGCCCGATCTTGCGTCCGTACGGCGACAGCATGGCGTTGGCCCGCCGCCCGACGACGGCCGGCTGGCACCGGATCCGCTCGCCGCCGTCGAGCACCTCGAGCGCGGTCCACGCCCGTGACGTCAGCGCCAGCACCGAGTCGCTGACGGCCTGGCCGGACAGGCTCGTGCCCGCGGCCCGGAACGTGACCGGGACCCCGAGCTTCGAGCACTGCCGCAGCAGCGCGGCGACCTCGTCGAGGGTCTCCACCTGCAGCACAAGCTGCGGCGTGAGGCGGTAGAAGCTCGCGTCGGTGCCGTGCACCAGCGTGTCCGCCGGGTCGGACAACCAACGCTGCTCCTCGATCACTCCCGACAGCCGGTCGACGAGTGTCGCGTACCGAGGCTCCAGCATTGTTGCTCCTAGGTGAGGACGTCCGTGAACCCGAGGACGTAGAACGTGACGATGGCGATGACGCCAGCGGCGAGGCTGTAGTAGACGGTGGGGATGATCGTGCGACGCAGCACGAGCCCCTCCCGCCCGAGGAGACCGACCGTGGCGGCAGCGGCGACGACGTTGTGGATCGCGATCATGTTGCCGGCCGCGGCCCCGACCGCCTGCATGGCCACCATCATCGACGGCGCGAGGTCGAGCTGCACCGCGGTTGAGTACTGGAAGCGCGACAGCATCAGGTTCGAGACCGTGTTCGAGCCGGCGATGAACGCGCCGAGGGCACCCACCGAGGCCGACAGCAGCGGGTAGACCCCACCGACGGTCGAGCTGACCCAGTCGGCCATCGCGACGGGCATGCTCGCCAGCGCGGCCCCGCCCTCGCCGCCGTCGTTGACGCCGGAGTTGATCATGATGCGGACCATCGGGATCGTGAACATCAGCACGACCCCGGCGCCGAGGAGCGTGCGGCTGGACTCGGACACGGCCTTGCGCAGCTGCGGTGGCCGCATCTGCAGCACGAAGTAGGCGATGCCCACGGCGATGACCATCAGCCCGCCCGGCAGGTACAGCGGCTCGAGCGAGGTCGAGATCCCCTCCCCCAGGATGTCCTCCCAACGCAGCACGACGCGCCGCAGCAGGTCGTTGAGACCGAGGCCGTCGATGCGGCTCGCGACCAGCAGCACGGCCACGACCAGGTAGGGCGTCCACGCCCGGGCGAGGCTCATCGGCTCCCGCTCCGAGGTGAGGTCGTCCAGGCGCAGCTCGAGGGACCCGATCCACTCCGCGGGCCAGCTCTCGGGCGGCGAGAACTCCCAGTCGTCCGAGGGCATCAGGAACCCGGCGCGCGCGGCCGGCACGACGATCGCCATGCCGACCAGCGCGCCCAGGATCGAGGGGAACTCCGGACCGAGGAACACGCCCGTCAGCACGTAGGGCAGGGTGAAGGCCAGGCCCGCGAACAGTGCGAACGGGGCGACGGACAGCCCCTCCCGCCACGAGCGTCGCTCACCGAAGTACCGCGTCAGGACCATCACCATCAGCAGCGGCATGAACGTCCCGACGATCCCGTGGACGATCGCGACCTCGCTGGTGATGAGCTGGATGAACTGCTCCCAGGAACTGCCCGCGGCCAGCAGGTCGGCGTCGAGGGCGGGGTCCCGCAGGCCCCCGGTGACGCCCACGATGATCGGTGTCCCGACGGCGCCGAACGAGACCGGCGTGGACTGGATCATCAGGCCGATCACCACCGCCGCCATCGCGGGGAACCCGAGGCCGACCAGCAGCGGCGCGACGATCGCCGCCGGGGTGCCGAAGCCCGCGGCGCCCTCGAGGAACGTGCCGAACAGCCAGGCGATGATCACGACCTGGATCCGGCGGTCGGGGCTGATCCCCGTGAAGCCCGCGCGGATGGTGCTCAGCGCCCCCGCCTGCTTGACGGCGTTGAGCAGCAGGATCGCACCGAACACGATCCACAGGATCGCGATCGTCAGGCCGAGCCCCTCGATCGTGGACGCCACGAGCCTGCGCGGGGAGACGCCCCACGCGGCCAGGGCGATCACCGCCGTCTGCACGTAGACGAACGGCATCGCGCGCCTCGCCGGCCACCGGAACGCGACCAGCAGCACGCCGGCCACCAGGATCGGCGAGAACGCCAGCAGTGCCTGCAGCCCGAGTCCCACGTCTTCTCCCGTTGTCGTTCGTGCCACGAGGAAACGCCAGCGCGACGCCGGCGGACAGGGACGAAGTCCCCCGGGGACACGGGCCGGTGGTCAGCAGGGGCCCGGGACGCCCGCCGGGGTCGCGGCGTCGGCCACTACGTTGCGTGGCCGTCGACGGAGCAACGTCGGACGCCGTGGCCGCAGCGGGCCACCGGACACCCACCACCTGCGACGGGACGGACCACACGTGCTCGTCGTCCTCGGACTGCTCGCGTGCGGGGCCGTTGCCGGGCGCCTGCGCGTGCTGCCCGACGGCACGGCCGAGGCGCTGGACCGCTTCGTGATCGTGCTCGCGCTTCCCGGGATCGTGCTCGCCCGTGTTCCCGAGCTGACCCTGGACGCCGCGACGCTCGTGCCGATCGCCGTGGCGTGGGTGCAGCTGCTGGTGCTGGTCGGCCTCGTGCTGGTGGCCTCCCGGGTCGCAGGGTGGTCACGGGCGGTCACGGGCACGCTGCTGCTGTGCGTCCCCCTCGGCAACACCTCGTTCCTGGGGTTCCCGGCCGTCGGGGCGCTGCTCGGCGACGAGCACGTCGGCTACGCGATCGTGTACGACCAGCTCGGCACGTTCCTCGCCCTGGCGACCTGGGGCACCTACGTCGCCGCGCGCTACGGCACCGGCACGACCAACGACGCGGCCGGCGTCGCCCGACGCGTGGTGCGGTTCCCGCCGTTCGTCGCCCTGCTGGTCGCGCTGCTGCTGCGCACCACGGGCGTGCCGGAGGTTGTCGACGGGATCGCCGAGACGCTCGGCGCGAGCCTGACCCCGCTGGCGATGGTCGCGATCGGGCTGAGGCTGCGGCTGCCGGAGCGCGCAGCCCTGGGGCCGCTGGTCACCGGGCTCGGCCTGAGGATGCTGCTCGCCCCGGCCCTCGTGCTCGTCGGCGCCGCGGTCCTGGGCGGATCGGGACTGGCCTGGGAGACCTCGGCGCTGGAGGCCGCGATGCCCCCGATGGTCACCGCCGGCGTGATCGCGATCGCCGCGGGCCTCGACGAGCGTCTGGCGACGGCGCTGACCGGCGGCGGCATCATCGTCGCCATGGCGACGCTGCCGCTGGTGGCGACGTTCGCGACCTGACCGGGCGCGAACGTCACCCGCGACCGCCCCCGTCCTGGTCAGGCCCGACGCGGCAGGCCGCGCCGGGCGCGAGCGGCCTCGAGGGTGTTCTGCAGGAGCATCGTGACCGTCATCGGCCCCACGCCGCCGGGCACCGGGGTGATCGCGGAGGCGACCTCGGCGACCTCGTCGAACGCGACGTCGCCGACGAGCTTCCCCTCGGCGTTGCGGTTCGTGCCGACGTCGATGACGACCGCACCGGGGCGCACGTGCTCGGCGGTGACCAGGCCCTCGACGCCGACCGCGGCGACGACCACGTCGGCCGTGCGGCACACCGCGGCGAGATCGCGGGTGCGCGAGTGCGCGACCGTCACCGTCGCGTCGCGCCCCTTCAGCGAGAGCATGTTGGCCAGCGGGCGCCCGACGAGGTTGGAGCGTCCGACCACGACCACGTGCGCTCCCGCGGTCGGCACGCCGTTGGCCTCGAGGATCTCGAGCACGCCGTACGGGGTGCACGAAAGGAACGTCGGGTCGCCGATCGCGAGCCGCCCCGCGGTGTACGGGTTGAGGGCGTCGACGTCCTTGGCGGGCAGGATCAGCTCCTGCACCCGCCGTGGGTCGAGGTGGTCGGGCAGCGGCAGCTGTACCAGGATCCCGTCGATCGCCTCGTCGTCGTTGAGCTCGGCGACGATGCGCTCGAGCTCCTCCTGCGAGGTCCCGGTCGGCAGCACGACCTGGCGCGAGTACATCCCCGCCGCCTCGGCGGCCTTGTGCTTCATCCCGACGTAGACCTGCGACGCGGGGTCCTCGCCGACGATCACCGCGACCAGGCCGGGGGTGACGCCGTGCTCGTCACGCAGCGAGGCCACGCCGGCCGCGATGCGTTCGCGCACCGTTGCCGCCAGTGCCTTGCCGTCGAGGATCGTCGCGCTCACGTGCACACCTGAAGGACGGGGACCGGCTGTCGCCGCCGACGCTACCGCCGTGCGCTCACGCCTCGTCGGCGCCCTTGGTCGCCAGGTCGCCGATGCGCTGGGTGTCCTCGCCGTCGACCAGCGCGAGCACCTCCAGCAGCACCTGGCGCGTGATCGGCTTGACCACCACGCGTGCCGCGACACGCGCCGCCTGTTCGAGCACCGGCGCGTCGGAGCTGCCCGTGACGAACACCAGCACGGTGTCCTCCAGCCCCTCGACCCGGCTCATCGCCTCGGCGACCTCGAGGCCGTTCAGGCCGGGCATCATCACGTCGAGCAGGACCAGGTCGGGCTTGAGCGCCCCGCAGGCGAGCAGGCCGTCGGTGCCGGACGTCGCGGTGGTGATCACCGCGTCCGGCTCGATGCTGCGCACCATGGCCTCGGCGAGCTCGACCACGTCGGGCTCGTCGTCGATCACGACCAGGTTCAGTCCCTGGCGGATGCCGAGGTCCGCGGCCACCTGGTCGAGCTTGAGGCGGTGCATGGCCCGCGGCTCGGTCCGGCCACGCTCCCACGCGTTGACGGACGCGAACGACACACCGAGACGACGCGCGAGCTCCTCCTGGGAGATCTCCGCCTTCATCCGGATCGTCGCAACGAGCTCGGTCGTCTCCAGCCGGGCCATCATGGCTCCTGTCGGGTGGGCGCGGCAGATCCTAGGTCGGGTCCGGCTGCGGCGTGCGACCCGCAGTGGAAAGGCACGATCGACCAGCGGCCGGGCCGGGCCGGGCTGGTGGGTGCGGTGCGGCGCGCGGTCAGTGCCGGAAGTGGCGCCTGCCGGTCATGACCATTGCGATGCCGTGCTCGTCCGCCGCGGCGACGACCTCGTCGTCACGCACCGACCCGCCGGGCTGGACCATCGCCACGACACCGGCGTCGGCCGCGGCATCCGGCCCGTCACGGAACGGGAAGAACGCGTCCGAGGCGAGCACGGCACCGACGTGGCGCCCGTCCGCCTTCTCCACGGCGAGGCGCACGGCGTCGACGCGGCTCATCTGGCCGGCGCCGACCCCGACCACGGCACGGTCCCGGACCAGCACGATCGCGTTGGACTTGGTGTGCCTGGCGACCGTCCACGCGAAGCGCAGGTCCGCCATCGTCGCCTCGTCCGGCGACGCCTCGGTCGCCACGCGCCACTGGTCGTACGGCTCGGCCCCGACGTCGCCGTCCTGCACCAGCACGCCACCGTCGATGCTGCGCAGCACCCTCGACCCCTCGGCGCGCGAGGCGTCCGGCATCCGCAGGATGCGCAGGTTCTTCTTGCCGCGCAGCACCTCCAGCGCGTCGGCGTCGTAGCCCGGGGCGATCACGACCTCCGTGAAGACCTCGACGATGCGTCGCGCCGTGGCGACGTCGACCGGCCGGTTGGCCGCCACGATCCCGCCGAAGGCGCTGACGGGATCGCCCGCGAGGGCCGCGACGTAGGCGTCCTCGAGGGTGCCACGCACGGCGTAGCCGGCCGGGTTGGTGTGCTTGATGATCGCCACGCACGGCTCGTCGAGGTCGACGGCCATCGCCCATGCGGCGTCGGTGTCGAGCAGGTTGTTGTACGACAGCTCCTTGCCGTGCAGCTGCTCGGCGACGCCGAGTCCCCGCCCGGAGCCGTCGACGTAGAACCCGGCCTGCTGGTGCGGGTTCTCGCCGTAGCGCAGCGGTTCGCCGCGACGCTCCAGCGTCAGGTGCAGCGTCGCCGGCAGCTCCTGGTCACGCTGGAACCAGCTGGCCACGGCCGCGTCGTAGGCCGCGGTGTGCTGGAACGCACGGCGGGCCAGCGCGGTGCGGGTCGCCCGCGTGGTGCCGCCGTGCTCGGCCAGCTCGTCGAGCACGGTCGCGTAGTCGTCGGGCGAGGTCACCACGGCCACCGCCGCGTGGTTCTTGGCCGCCGCGCGCACCATCGTCGGCCCACCGATGTCGATCATCTCCACCACCTCCGCGTCGGAGGCCCCCCGGGCCACGGTCTCGGCGAACGGGTAGAGGTTCACCACGACCAGGTCGACCGGGTCGACCTCGAGGTCCGCGAGCTGCGCGAGGTGGTCGGGCTTGGAGCGGTCGGCGAGGATCCCGGCGTGCACCCGCGGGTGGAGGGTCTTGACGCGCCCGTCGAGGCACTCGGGGAACCCCGTGACGTCGGCCACCTCCACGACCGGCACCCCGGCTGCGGCGACCGCCCTCGCGGTCGAGCCGGTGGAGACGATCTCGACGCCGGCCTCGTGCAGGCCCCGTGCGAGGTCCTCGACCCCGGTCTTGTCGAACACGCTCACGACGGCGCGGCGGACGGGCTGGACGTCGGACACGGGGGCTCCTCGGGACACACGGGACAGGTGGCGCGAGCCTACGAGGCCGGGACCCGCCCCCGGCGCTCGACTCGGGCGCTCGACTCAGGCGCGCACCACGAAGGCGACCAACCAGACCAGGCCGAGCAGGACACCGGCGGCCAGTTCGAGCAGCACGCCGACGCCGTACGCGGCCAGCACGCCCCGCGCGGAGGTCCACGCGCTGGCGAGGTCCCCGGTGCGCCGCTGCTCGGCCAGCAGCAGACCGGCCACGGCACCGAGCACGAGCCCGACGACGGGCACGACGAAGAACCCGACCACGGCGCCGACGGCGGCGGTCCCGAGCGTCGAACGCGGCACGGGTGCGGTCGCCAGCCGCCGTGCGGGCAGCACCAGCGACGCGGCGGTCCCGGCGGCCGCGATCAACGAGAGCACCACCAGCAGGGCCCACGGCGTGGCGCCCGGCTGCAGGGCCAGCGTGGTCACGGCGGCGACCCACGCGACCAGCAGCCCCGGCACGACCGGGACCAGCGTGCCGACGAGGCCGGCGAGGACGCCGATCGCGCCGAGCAGGCCGAGCACGAGGTCGCTCATGGCGCGACCCGCCGCACGTGCCGGCCGTCCACGCGCAGCTCGTCGCGGCACAGCGCCCGAACGGCCCACGGGTAGAGCGCGTGCTCGACCGCCTTGATGCGCTGCACGACGTCGTCCGCGGTGTCGTCGTCGCGCACCTCGACCGCCTGCTGGGCGATGATCGGGCCGTGGTCGACCTGCTCGTCGACCACGTGCACGGTGCAGCCGGTGAGCCGGACCCCGTACGCCAGCGCGTCCTGCACGGCGTGGCCGCCGGGGAACGCCGGCAGCAGGCTCGGATGGGTGTTGAGCACGCGCTGCGGCCACTGCGCGAGGAAGGCCGGCGAGACGATCTTCATGAAGCCCGCCAGCACGACCGCGTCGGGTGCGTGTGCCTGCAGGTCGGCGACGAGCGCGGCCTCCCAGGCCCCGCGGTCCGGGTGGTCGCCGAGCTGCTGGACGACCGTCGGCACACCCGCGTCGCGCGCGACGCCCAGCCCCCCGGCGTCCGCCCGGTCGCTGCCCACGACCACGACCTCGCCCCCGAAGGTGGGGTCGGCGTCGATCGCCGCGAGCAGGGCGGCGAGGTTCGTGCCGGAGCCCGAGACGAGCACGGCCAGGCGCATCGGGGTCCCCCGTTCCGGTCACGAGCCGCTGGTGGCCACGAGCCTACGTGCGCTGCCGCGTAGGCTCGTGACGACGGGAGGTGTCGGGTGCGCACGGGCGTGGTTGACCTGCTCCCGGCACTGCGGCGTCCGGCCGCGGGGGCCGCGCTGCTGGCGTTCGTCGCGGGGGTGTTCGCGGCCGTCGTGCCGTGGCTGCCCGCGTGGGTGCTGGTGGCCCAGGTGGACGTG
>Ga0136604_1001441_pt1 | contig 10709 bp, 8 predicted proteins | sample AntRauFillE10628_FD_104928 | JGI IMG/M metagenome (GOLD analysis project Ga0136604, IMG submission 104928) | Saline lake microbial communities from Rauer Islands, Antarctica - Metagenome Filla E10 #628 | ecosystem: Environmental > Aquatic > Non-marine Saline and Alkaline > Saline | place... | reverse complement strand
TGGCGGTGTCGTAGGGAATCATCTGGTTTGCACCATCCCCGGTGCGCCCGGAGGCCATGTTAACGGCAACGGGGGCCAGGCTCAGCCCGATCACCATGATGACTGGGCCAATGACCACCGGCGGCAGAAGTCGCGTGATAAACCCGGTGCCCTTGGCCCTCACCAGTCCGCTGAGGACGATGTAAAGAATACCCGCCGCCATCAGGCCGCCCAGGGTTTCTTCCATTCCAAAACGGCCTTTGGCAGCGATAATGGGCGCGATAAAAGCAAACGATGAGGCCAGGAAGATGGGAATCTGTCCACCGGTCACGATGTGGAAAATCAGCGTACCGATGCCGGCGGTGAACAGGGCCACGTTGGGATCTATTCCGGTAATAAGTGGCATCAGGACCAGGGCGCCAAATGCTACCAGCAACATCTGCGAGCCGCCTAGTGCCTGTTTCCAGATCGGGTCGTTGGTGTGGTCCTGCATGATCAGATGTCCTTCTGCTTGGTGCCAAAAATTTTATCACCCGCGTCGCCCAGGCCGGGGAGGATATAGCCCTTGTCGTTCAGACGGTCGTCGATTGATGCGGTGTAGATGGATACATCCGGGTGCTTTTCCAGCACACTTTTTACGCCCTCCGGCGCTGCCACCAGTATCAGGGCACGGATCTCCGTGCTGCCGGCTTTCTTCAGCAGGTCAATGGTTGAGATCAGCGAACCGCCGGTTGCCAGCATGGGGTCGACGATCATGGCCATGCGCTGGTCCAGTTCTCCCACCAGCTTCTCCAGGTAGGTGCTGGCTTCCAGTGTTTCTTCGTTGCGAACCTGGCCAACAACGCTGACCCGGGCGCCGGGAATCAGCGTCAGCACGCCGTCCAGCATGCCCATGCCTGCCCTCAGAATCGGCACGATGGTGATTTTCTTGCCCTGGATCTGCTCGATGGTGACAGGCCCCGCCCAGCCCTCGATGGTTTTCTGCTGAAGTGAAAAATCCTTGGTGGCCTCGTAGGTGAGCAGGGTTCCGATTTCCTGGGCCAGTTCCCGGAAGTTCTTGGTGCTGATTTCTGCCCGGCGCATCAGGCCGAGTTTGTGCTGTATCAGCGGGTGTTTTACCTCATGAATCGGCATGGAGATAACCTTTCTCTGTCAGTCGGTGGCGATGAGAGTCAGGGCGCAAGGATACCGCATCTGCAAAAACGCGTCAGGCCGTGCGGCGAGAAAATGATCCAGTACTGGTACGGATATTGCGATAGCTCTGTAAAACCGGCCCCGGGCGTCAAAAAAACCACCGTCACCACTGGCCAGAGATCGCTAATCGGAGTGTTTTCCGGAATGGACCGAGCGTTAGTCCTCAATAATGTCAAATCCCTGACGCGGGGGAATATCGGCATACCTGTGATGCTGATGGGTCTGCTGGGCATGATGATCCTGCCCATGCCCACCTTTCTGCTGGACGTGTTTTTCACCTTCAACATCACGTTGTCGATGGTGATTCTGCTGGTGTGCGTCTATGCCCTGCGGCCGGTGGAGTTTGCGGCTTTCCCCACGGTTCTGCTGGTGGCAACCCTGTTTCGTCTGGCCCTGAACGTAGCCTCTACCCGGGTTGTACTGCTCAACGGCCAGGAGGGCGGAGACGCCGCCGGTAAGGTGATCGAAGCCTTTGGCGCGGTGCTGATCGGTGGCAACTACGCAGTGGGTCTGATCGTGTTTGCCATTCTGATGATCATCAATTTCCTGGTAGTGACCAAAGGCGCAGGCCGGGTGTCAGAGGTCAGTGCCCGCTTTACTCTGGATGCCATGCCGGGCAAGCAGATGGCGATTGATGCTGACCTGAACGCAGGACTGATCAATCAGGAAGAGGCAAAGCACCGGCGTTCCGAGATTGCCCAGGAGGCCGATTTCTACGGCTCGATGGACGGTGCCAGTAAATTTGTAAAAGGCGATGCCATTGCCGGCCTGCTGATACTGGCCATCAATATTTTTGGCGGTGTGGCCATTGGCATGATTCAGCACGGGCTGGATTTCGGCACTGCCATGCAGAATTACGCGCTGCTGACCATCGGCGATGGCCTTGCCGCCCAGATTCCCTCGCTGCTGCTGGCGACCTCTGCCGCCATCATGGTGACCCGGGTGACCTCCAGCCAGGACATGGGCGGGCAGATCCTGGAGCAGATGTTCAACGCCCCCAAGGCAATCGGGATTGCGGCGTTTATTCTGATCATTCTGGGGCTCATTCCGGGCATGCCTCACGTGGCATTCCTGGGGCTGGGCAGCATTGCCGCGGCGATTGCCTGGTATATATGGCAACAGGACCGGCAAACCGTGGAGGATGAGACCGTTGTTCCCGCCCGCGGCGGTGCCCGGCCTGCGGGTCGGGACATTAATGCCGGCGATGAGGCGCAGGGCCAGGCGGGCCAGCTGCCTGCTCCGGGCGAAACCCGGGAGCTGGGCTGGGACGACGTGGCGACCGTGGATATCGTAGGTCTGGAAGTGGGCTACCGCCTGATTCCCCTGGTGGACAAGTCCCAGGGCGGGCAGTTGCTCAGCCGGATCAAGGGTGTGCGGAAAAAACTGTCCCAGGATCTGGGCTTTCTGATGCCGTCTGTTCACATCCGCGACAACCTGGACCTGATGCCCAACGTGTACCGCATCACCCTGATGGGCGTGACCATCGCGGAAGCGGAAATCCATCCGGATCGCGAGCTGGCCATCGACCCCGGTCAGGTCTTCGGCAAGATTGAGGGCATTGAAGGCAAAGACCCGGCCTTCGGTCTGGACGCCAGCTGGATCGAGCCGGAAAAGAAAGATCAGGCCCAGACACTGGGCTACACCGTGGTGGATGCCAGCACGGTCGTCGCGACTCACCTGAACCAGATTCTGCAGAAGCATGCCCATGAACTGCTCGGCCACGAGGAAGTGCAGAAATGGCTGGACCAGCTTGAGAAGCTGTCGCCCAAGCTGGCCGAGGAGCTGGTGCCGACCACCGTGTCGATCAGCCTGTTGCTGAAGGTGCTGCAGAATCTTCTCAAGGAAGAGGTGCCGATCCGCGACATGCGCTCCATTGCGGAAGCCATTGTGAACGTTCACCCGAAGAGTCAGGACCCGAAAGTGCTCACAACCCTGGCTCGCCAGGCTCTGCGCCGGATGATCATTCAGAGCATCTGCGGCAACGAAAGTGAAATTCCGGTGATCACCCTGGACCCGGACCTGGAACAGTTATTGCTAAAGAGCGTTCAGCAGAGTCAACAATCCGGCGGGCAGGACGACATAGGGCTGGTGCTGGAGCCGAACATGGTTGAAAAGCTTCAGCGATCCCTGCGGGACAGCGTCCAGCGCCAGGAGATGCTGGGCAAACCCGCCATTCTTCTGGTATCGGGGCCGCTGAGGCCGGTGCTGGCGCGTTTTGCCAGTTACGGCGTGGAGCGCCTGCACGTGCTGTCCTATCAGGAAGTGCCGGATAACAAGCAGATCACGATTGTGGCATCCGTTGGTCAGTAATGACGGCGGCTCACAGAGCGGACAGCGACGCCTGTCGCTTTCCCTGGAGGTAGGTTCATCATGAAAGTAAAACGGTTTTTTGCCCAGAGCATGTCCGAAGCGCTCCGTCAGGTGCGGGACCAGATGGGAGAGGACGCGGTGATTCTCTCCAACCGGCGAGTGGAGGGCGGCGTTGAAATCGTGACCGCACTGGACTATGACGAAAATATGGCGCGTCAACGCCTTGGCGATGCCGCAAAAGGAGCGACCAACGGGTCACGTCTTGCGGAACTTCAGGCCGAGCAACATCGAAGACTTGAAGACGAACTGGGTCGCTCCCGCGATCGGATCCGGGAAGTGCGGGATGGGCAGCCGGAAAAAAGGAAAAGCGAACAGCCGCTGCCAGCGCCCGCCGATGGATTCGACAAAGCCTATCCCCAGGCTGGCGCAGAGCCTGCGAATGAATTTTCAGAAAAGGCCTACTCCGGTGAACTGGCGCAGATGCGTGCGGAAATCAGTTCCCTGCGCGATATGATGAGCGCCCAGCGCGGTGAAGCACCGGAAAAACCGGGCGCCAATGCGGTCCAGCAACGTCTGGCGGAGCGTCTTCAGGAGTTTGGTCTGGGTGTGGAGCTTTCCGGCAGTCTCGCTCGCCGACACCGTGAAGGCAGGCTGGAAGACGGCTGGAAGCAGAGCCTGAAACTATTGGCCGCCGGCATCAAGACGTCCAGAGGAGAGTGGGGCAGCGCAGGCGGCGTCTACGCGCTGGTAGGGCCGACCGGCTCCGGTAAAACCACCACTATCGGCAAACTGGCGGCGCACTACGTGCTTCGCCATGGCCCGGAGTCTCTGGCCCTGGTCACCACTGACCGTTACCGGGTTGCGGCTCACGAGCAACTGTTTGTGTTTGGCCGGATTCTCAATGTGCCGGTCAGGGTGGTTGATGAGCGGCATTCGCTGGATGATATTCTTGATGAACTTTCTGACCGGCACCTGGTTCTGATTGATACTGCGGGGCTGACCAGCTCCGATAAAGGCTATGAAGAACAGCTCAACGAATTGGCCAGGAGCCACCACAAAATAAAGACGCACCTGGTTGCCTCGGCAACCAGTCAGCCGCGGATTATGAAATCGGTCTGGCATTGCTATAAGATGGCCAATCTCGCCGGATGTGTAGTGACCAAAACCGATGAAGCACTTACCCTTGGTGAGGCCCTCGGATTCGTTATGGAAACAGGCCTTTCTGTGGCCTACTACACCAACGGGCAGAAGATTCCGGAAGATTTGCATCATGCCGAATCTGTGCCGCTGGTGCGCATGGCGGTGGAAAGACTGAAGAAGCTCAAACAGCAGCTTGCGGTGGCGGTCTGACAAAAGCGGTCTGAAGCAGTAATCTTGACTACAAAACATAGCCCCGGATTCTGTCAGACAAGAGAGCGGGGCGAGAGAACAGGGTCAGTATGAGCAGACCAAATCCGGTTCAGGTGATTGCGGTTACAGGCGGCAAAGGGGGCGTTGGCAAGAGCAACGTGTCAGTCAATCTTGGTATCGCGCTGTCGCAAATGGGGCGCCGGGTCGTGCTGCTGGACGCAGATCTTGGTCTTGCCAATATCGACGTGCTGCTGGGCATTACCGCAAGCCGCAATATACAGGACGTGATTTCCGGAGAATGCGACCTGCGGGACGTGCTTGTGAATGGCCCCGGCGGCATCAAGATTGTGCCTGCATCTTCCGGCACCCAGAGGATGACCCAGTTGTCCAGCCTTGAACATGCGGGGCTGATCAACGCCTTCAGCGAACTTGGCGACCAGATCGACGTGCTGATTGTTGATACGGCGGCGGGTATATCTGAATCTGTGGTGAGTTTTCTCCGCGCTTCCCAGGAGTTACTGTTGGTGGTCTGCGACGAGCCGACTTCGATCACCGACGCCTACGCGCTTATCAAACTGATGAACCGTGACTACGGCACTGACCGCTTTAGGATTCTCGCCAATCAGGTGCGTAACGAGCAGGAGGGCCGCCATCTGTTCGAGAAATTAACGCGGGTGACCGAGCGCTTCCTGGATGTGGCGTTACAATACGTGGGGATCGTGCCCTATGACGAAGCCGTGAAAAAAGCGGTACAAAGACAGAAAGCGGTTCTTGATGCCTACCCCCGAGCCAAAGCATCGTTGGCGATCAAGGCGCTTGCCGTAAAAGTCGACAGCTGGCCGCTGCCGTCCTCTCCCCGGGGTCACCTGGAATTTTTCGTGGAGCGGCTCGTCGAAGTCTGATTTTGATCCAGTCACCGAGCAACCGGATGCACGACATTGGCGAAAGAACTTGGCGTTTACCAGAGAACCGGAGCGGGCGCCCCTTCAGCGCTCGTTGAGGCGCATGCCCCTCTGGTCAAGAAAATCGCACTTCACCTTATGGCCCGTTTACCCGCATCGGTGCAGCTTGAAGACCTGATGCAGGCCGGAATGATGGGCCTTCTGGAAGCCTCCCAGCGTTATACCTCCACCAAAGGCGCCACCTTCGAAACCTATGCCGGTATCCGCATTCGCGGCGCGATGGTGGATGAAATCCGCAAGGGTGACTGGGTGCCCCGCTCGGTGCACCGCAACGCGCGCCGGATTGCCGGTGCCATAAAGGCGGTGGAAAATCGCCTGGGCCGGGAAGCCCAGGACTGGGAAGTGGCCGAGGAGATGGGGCTGGAGCTGAATGAGTACTACGCCGGGTTGAGTGATGCCAGCAGCGGTCGGCTTTTTAGTCTGGATGAGCTCAATGAATCCGGAGAGCTGCCGTTACATGAACATGATCCGGAAGATAACCCGCTGGAGGGTCTGGCGTCTGATAATTTCAAAGCCAGCCTGGTGGGAGCAATCAGCGACCTGCCGGAGCGCGAAAAACTGGTCCTGAGCCTTTATTACCAGGATGAACTGAACCTGAAAGAAATCGGAGCAGTGCTGGGGGTCAGTGAAAGCCGCGTCAGCCAGATTCACAGTCAGGCCGCGTTGCGGCTTCGGGGACGTCTGTCGGACTGGCGCGGATAGCTGCCCGGGTACATCGGAAAAAGCGGTATAAACAACGGCCTGCTAGAATGGCGGTCGAGAGATAACACGAATTCCGGGCACTTTAACTGGAGGTCCCATTGGACAAAAACATGAAAATCCTGATCGTGGATGATTTCTCTACCATGAGACGGATCATCAAGAATCTGCTGCGAGACCTCGGTTTCACCAACGCCGATGAGGCAGACGATGGCAATACGGCCCTGCCCATGCTCAAAAGCGGGAAATACGATTTTCTGGTGACGGACTGGAACATGCCGGGCATGTCTGGTCTGGATCTTCTGAAAGAAGTCCGGGCTGACGACAATCTTAAAACCCTGCCAGTGCTGATGGTAACCGCCGAAGCAAAGCGCGATCAGATTGTCGCAGCGGCTCAGGCGGGCGTGAACGGTTATGTAGTGAAGCCCTTTACGGCTGCGGTTCTCAAAGAAAAGATCGAGAAGATCTTCGAACGAATCCAGTAACCAGAGGTCGCATGGGCTCTATGAGCAAGCACGAAACAGACCATCAGGGCCTCGATGCCGAGGTTACGGACAAGCTCAAGGCTCAGGCAACACAGCTGGTTGACCAGCTGAACGCGGGCGATTACGCCGGTGCGATGACCGTTATCAATGATCTCAGTGAAGTGAGAGATCAGAGCCTCTACAAAGAGGTGGGACGGCTGACCCGGAGCCTTCACGAGGCCATACGGAATTTTCAGATTGACCCGCGCAATGCCGAACAGTCCGAAGCGCTGTCAAAGATGACCGATGCCTCTGACCGGCTGGAATACGTGGTGCAGATGACCAGTAAAGCGGCCAATCGCACCATGGACCTGGTGGAAGACGCCATGCCCCGGGCCAGCGCGATGCGGGACGAGGCGGCCGAATTGCGGGACGAGTGGCAGCGTCTGCGGCGGCGGGAGATGAAGCCTGCGGAATTCCGGGCACTCCACGCGCGTATTGATACGTTTTTTGTCAGCCTCAATGCAGACGCCAGCGCAACTTACGACAACCTGTCTGAAATACTCCTGGCACAGGACTTTCAGGATCTGACCGGACAGGTAATCCAGAAGGTGACGGCGCTGGTCAAGGAGGTAGAAGAGCATCTGTTAAGCCTGGTGGTTATGGCCAGCCACGTTGACCAGATCACCGGTACAGTCCATGAAACGCCAGTGGATGACCGTGAACCCGAATCGGCGGAACAGGGCGTTGGACCGCAGATCAAAGCCAGCGAGCGCGAAGACGTAGTGTCCGGACAGGACGATGTAGACGACCTTCTGTCCAGTCTTGGTTTCTGAGTTGAGAGGATAGTGCATGGCGTTGGATGCTGATGAAGAGATTCTGCAGGACTTCCTGATTGAAGCCGGCGAGATTCTGGAAAAACTGTCAGAAGAGCTGGTGGAGCTGGAGCAACGTCCGGACGACAGCGATCTGCTGAACTCCATCTTCCGCGGCTTCCACACCGTCAAGGGCGGTGCCGGTTTTCTTCAGCTGGACGCCCTGGTGAACTGCTGTCACTCGGCGGAAAACGTCTTCGACACACTCCGGAACCGCAAGCGTAAAGTGGACTCCGATCTGATGGATGTGGTGCTTCAGGCGCTGGATAACGTCAACGCCATGTTCGAGCAGGTTCGCAGGCAGGAAGAGCCGACACCCGCCCCGGACGAGCTGATCAGGGCTCTGGACAAGCTGGCCGTACCCGCCAGTGGGGATGCCCCGGTTAAAGGCGAGACGCCGGTTGCCGAGGATCAGAGCGCCGATGACGGCGACATCACTGATGACGAATTCGAGCAGCTTCTCGACGCTTTGCAGGACGATAACAAAGCGGAAGCGGGAAGCGCGTCACCGCCAGAAGCCAGCGGCGACTCCGGTTCCTCAGACGACGATATTTCCGACGACGAATTCGAGAGCCTGCTGGACGAACTGCACGGCAAGGGCAAATTTTCCGGGCCGCCGGCTTCCGGGAAGGGTGATGATGATCCCGATCTGATCAGCGATGATGAGTTCGAGCGACTGCTGGATGATCTCCACGGCAAAGGCGGAAGCCCTACGGAATCAGGCTCTGGGACAGCGGATGACAAACAGCCGGTCCGCGAGAGCAAAACGCCGGCTGCCAGGCCTGAGCCCGAACCCGAGAAAGCGAAGCCCGGGAGTCAGGCGTCCGGGGCGGAATCGAAAAAAGACGCCACACCCGCGTCACCTGCCATGCCGGCCCGGGACGCCGCCGCGCCTGTGGCGGAAACATCGGTGCGCGTGGACACCAAGCGTCTGGACGACATCATGAACATGGTGGGCGAACTGGTGCTGGTGCGGAATCGCCTGCAGCGTCTTGGTGGCGAGAGCGAGGACGTGCACATGCACAAGGCGGTGGCCAATCTGGATGTGGTCACCACCGACCTGCAGTCCGCGGTGATGGCAACCCGGATGCAGCCCATCAAAAAAGTGTTTGGCCGTTTCCCGCGGGTGGTGAGGGATCTTGCCCGCAGTCTCAAGAAAGAAATCAATCTCGAGATGCACGGCGAAGAAACCGATCTCGACAAGAACCTGGTCGAGGCGCTGTCCGATCCGCTGGTTCACCTGGTTCGTAATTCGGTGGATCACGGCATCGAGACACCGGAGGTGCGAGAAAAAGCCGGTAAGCCGAGGCAGGGTAATGTGGTGCTTTCGGCGCAGCAGGAGGGCGATCACATTCTGCTGTCCATCAGCGATGACGGCGCGGGTATGGACCCCGAGGTGCTCAGGCGCAAGGCGGTTGAAAAAGGTGTTTATGATCAGGACTCCGCTGATCGCCTGACGAACAACGAATGCTACAACCTGATTTTTGCAGCCGGATTTTCCACCAAGGATCAGATATCCGACGTGTCCGGCCGCGGTGTTGGCATGGACGTCGTTAAAACCAAGATCAGCCAGCTCAATGGCCAGATCAGCGTAGAGTCCGAGTTGGGAAAAGGGTCGCGGATTATCATCAAGGTGCCGCTGACCCTGGCCATCATGCCAACGCTGATGATCAGGCTGGGCGATCAGTCGTTCGCCCTGCCACTGGTGAACGTGGTGGAAATCTTCCATCTGGACCTGACCAAGAAGAATGTGGTTGATGGCCGCGAATGCATCGTGGTCAGGGACAAGGTGTTTCCCCTGTTCCACATCAAGCGCTGGCTGGTCAGGAAAGGCGGCGATCCGGAACCCGAAAACGCCCATGTGGTGATTGTTGCCATGGGCACACGCCGTGTCGGTTTCGTGGTGGATCAGCTGGTAGGCCAGGAAGAGGTGGTGATCAAACCCCTGGGCCGTTCACTTCAGGGGACACCCGGAATGGCGGGTGCAACCATCACCGGGGACGGCCGTATCGCATTGATTCTTGACGTTCCGAGCCTGCTCCAGCACTACGGTTAGAGGAACTCAGGTATGCCCTGGTTTAGGAGAAATGGATGACGGTTTCTGTTCTGGTCGTTGATGATTCGGGTTTTTTCCGCAAACGGCTGACGGAAATCCTTAACGTGTCGGGCCAGATCAAGGTGGTGGGTGTGGCCACCAATGGCCGCGAAGGCGTTGAGATGGCCGAAAAACTCCGGCCTGATGTCATCACCATGGACTATGAAATGCCGGTTATGGATGGCATTTCAGCCGTGCGGGAAATCATGAGCAAGCGCCCGGTGCCGGTACTGATGTTCTCGTCCCTGACCTACGAGGGTGCCCGGGTTACCCTCGATGCCCTGGAAGCAGGGGCGGTTGATTTCCTGCCCAAGAATTTTGAAGAAATTGCACGGGATTCAAGCCAGCTCCAGAAGATTCTGATCGAGCGTGTGCTGGATGTGGCCCGCAGTAGTCCCGGGGTCAGACCGTCGGCGTCTGCCGGGCCATCTTCCCCGGCGGCTCCTGCCGCGCGTGTGTCACCAAGGGCCATGCCGCCTGGCAGGGCGGAGCCACGGCCAGCCCGGGAGCGAGAACCCTCCGGGGTGCAGCGTTCAGGGCCCGCGCAGTCGGAGGCTCCAAGATCCGGCCCTCGCCCTGGCCGCAGCGCCGCAAAGCACTATCGCGTGGTTGCCATCGGCACTTCAACGGGCGGCCCGGTGGCGCTTCAGCGGGTTCTGACCCGATTGCCCGCGTCTTTTCCGGCGCCGCTGGTGTTGATCCAGCACATGCCGGCCAGTTTTACCCCGGCATTCGCCGAGCGCCTGAACAAGCTGTGTGATATCGAGGTGAGGCAGGCCGA
>Ga0136604_1001440_pt1 | contig 10710 bp, 9 predicted proteins | sample AntRauFillE10628_FD_104928 | JGI IMG/M metagenome (GOLD analysis project Ga0136604, IMG submission 104928) | Saline lake microbial communities from Rauer Islands, Antarctica - Metagenome Filla E10 #628 | ecosystem: Environmental > Aquatic > Non-marine Saline and Alkaline > Saline | place... | reverse complement strand
TTTATGAGGAACCGATACCTTATGGAGGCCCAAGAAATGTTTCTCAAAGTGTATAAACCACACTCATTTCAGAGGTTTAAATTGGCAGCATGAGTCATGTGCGCGATGTTTCCGGAACCTACATATCCAGCATGTCATTCTTTTTTACAGGCTAGATCATGTCTTATGTATTATAATTTAATTATTAGTCTTCCAAAGTACATAAGATATTGTCATTAATAACGAGGATGATTCTTCCAATTTTGAAGGTCTACAATGTATTCCTTATTTTTTAAATCAACACCTTCGATTTCTTTAAAAAAGAGTTCTAAAATCCAATAAGTTAATCCCCAAATCGTCTGGCGTCCAATCTGTATAGATGGCAAGGCAAGATCTTTTCCATTTATGCTCCAATGAACCTTGGATTGAAACTTCGAGTTTAACAGATCTACAATCGGAAAGAAGTGGATACTCTCCACTTCTTTGGGACAAGGGCTAAGCGATGAATAAAGCTTAGACCAGTTATAGTTGGTTATAAATAAACAAGGATAAATCATAAAGCTGGCCATTGATTGCCTGGCCCTTGCTTCAACTGGCCTCATTAGAAAGCGAGTAGAATCTAACTCCAAACCTATTTCTTCGAAAGTCTCCCTTACTGCCGTCTCAACAGGACCTTCTCCTACATGTGTTCGCCCTCCAGGTAAGGCCATATGCCCAGACCATGGATCTTCTGGATTGTCTTGTCTCTTAATAAATAACAAACCAGGACCCTTTTCACTCTCCACAAGTATCAATGCAACACTGGCAAAATTGTTTACGCCCAAAAGCTTTTCATTTTTCAGTTCAAAACTAAGAGTGTGTTTTTTAAAGCATTCGCTGATTGCTTGGCGCCAAGTTTGTGACATGAGACTCTCTTAGTGAACAACGCGGATATAGAAGATACTCAGATTTTGAAACATGTAAGTAAAAAGTTATATTTCAAAGTCCTAAAACCTGCGCAAAAACTAAAGGGGCAACGATCGTAGCATCTGACTCAATGACAAATTGAGGGGTATCTACGCCCAATTTACCCCACGTTATTTTCTCACTGGGTGTAGCACCAGAATATGAACCATAACTTGTGGTCGAATCACTAATTTGACAAAAATAACTCCATAATGGGATATGGTCTTTTTTTAGATCTTGATGAAGCATGGGAACAACACAGATTGGAAAGTCACCAGCAATTCCACCACCTATTTGAAAAAAGCCAACGCCGTCATTTCCTGCAACATTCTCATACCATTTTGCAAGACGAACCATTGTTTGTATCCCCGACTCAACTGTGTGCACTCTCTTCACTTTTCCAGAAATATGAGCGGCCGTGTACATATTCCCTAGTGTTGAATCCTCCCACCCAGGTGTAAAAATAGGTAGGTCTTTTTCCATTGCGGCATAAAGCCAAGAGTTTTCTTTTGGAATTTGAAAGTTTTTTTGAACCTCAGCGTCTTTTAAAACTTTCCAGAAAAACTGATAAGGCGCACAGGTCTCATTCTTTTGATCTGATTCTTGCCAATATTTAAGCATTTCTTTTTCAATACGCCTCATGGCCGTATCTTCAGGAATACAAGTGTCAGTTACACGGTTAAAGCCGTTTTCAAAAAGCTCCAACTCATCTTGAGGCGTTAGACTGCGCCAGTGGGGAATTCTTTTATAGTCATTATGCGCAACTAAGTTGAAGACATCCTCTTCCAGATTTGCACCTGTACAAGTTATAGCGTGTACTTTATCCTCCCGAATCATCTGTGCCAAAGAACGACCAAGCTCTGCTGTACTCATCGCGCCGGCCAAAGTGATCATCATCCTTTGACCAGTACTGATATGTTTAATATAGGCATCTGCTGCATCAATTACAGTTGCAGCATTAAAGTGACGGTAATGTTCTTTAAGAAACTTCGTTACTTCACCAGACATTTATGCTCCGTAGTGTATTTTTTTATTGGCGCCGGAATATATGCCAATTCCTAGGAAAAAGCACGATTAGAACGAAAATAGCAGCACCACCAAACTCAACCATTTCACCTTTTTTTGAGGAAGGAGTCGTCTCTACGATGATAAATAAGGCAAGGTAAAACAGAATATGAATAAATCGAGGTAGAGGAATAGCAAATGAATCAATAAGGGATCTTATCTTTGGAATTTTTGCATGCAGCAAAGGTAAAATGAGTACATAAACGGCTATGAGTACCCCAAGGATAAGACCAAAAATCAGCTTATTGATTTTGACGCCATTAACGACAAGGTTATGTATATTCGTCTCGTGTTGAATATTATGAGCTTTAAAAAACTCTGGAGTCTGAACATTAAAGATTCTCTGTCCCCATGAAATCTCTTCACCAGCACCGAAAAGAAATAAGGCCCCAAGCATAAAACACATGACGACAAATAGCTTCGGTTTTTCATGCCGAAGTTTTAAGCTCCGGTTCCAGCAAACTAAACTACCGAAAAACAAAAAAAGAACTGTTATATTTTCTAAAAGACCATCTTCAACCGTGTATACCGTATTAAAATAATCGGGATTCGTTACTGCAAAATAGCGACCCAAACCTATCAGCGTAAAAACAAACGTAAACAGACAAACTTCAGTTTTATTAAGCGAAAAAGCTTTTAGTAATTTTTCCATGAATTTAGGAAACCATAAGTTTTGATGGCCTGGCAAGCCAAATTAAGCAGATTGTATTGAAGAAATGCGCAAATATTCCGATAAGCTTTAAGTGAAAACACTATTTCGTATGTCACCTATTTTCTTTATTAATCTATTTATATTCTTAAATATGAACGCATATGCACAACAGGCTGAAGATATTGATGAAAAAATTAATGAACAACTTGAGCAACAACTCAACGGAGTCCTCAGTGATGAACTTAACACTGAAAGCTCGAAAGATAGAAAAAGTTTCTTTAAAGCACTAAGGAGAGCTTACAAAGCTCAAGAAAAAGAAGATGATGCCCAGGTATATCAAAAGCAAAAAAATGTCATAGATCGACACAGTGGACTTTGTATTGAGTGCGAAAGCTTAACTAAGTTCACCGAGCAAATTAATGAGATATTAACCCAACTTCCAGATACAAATGATTACTCAGAAACTCGAATATCTGAGCTTATGGCCCATAGTGCTTACACAGAGTTTATTGATAAGAAAAACTCAAAAATATTCTGCTTGAAACAATTTCAAACTGGCTTAACTCACGAATATAAAGATCTCAACGTCGATGATTCACTCATCATTTACCAAGGGGAAATGGATATCAACCGAGTGAATAGTTTATCTTTATTCGGGAAAGAAAAGTTTAAACGAAGTGTTTTTTTAAGAGGTAAAAAACAAGATACTGACAAGATCATCCGAGTCGACTTAACGCCAAACGAAAAGCCAATCGTCACTCTCTACCAGCTCCAAGAAGATACTTCAGGAATTTTCGCTTATCAACGTGACAAAGTAAATGCAACTCTTCCAGGCCCTAGCCTAAACAAAACGGACAGAAGCACTTCTGTTGCCAAGCCTCTTATCCAACCACTTAAACCGGGAGGATCAAGCTTTGAAGCATTTAACATGGAGTACTCCCGTTCAGGTCTACCTAGGAGGGTGACTATTTTTGATTTTAGAGACCGCTCAAAAATTACTGAGAACTTTGAAATTGAAAGCGACATTGAAATCTCTTCGGATGAGCAAGAAATGATCTTCGGATTGGCCAGGTCTGGCAAGGCCAGTATGGCAGAAATGCGGATTGAAAAAGACGGCGAAATTGAAATGGCCTTTGATATGGACTTACCGACAGGAGTTGTTCAAAGTCAGTTTTTGGTCAGTGATAAGGGAGCTGGAGCAGAGTTCAACCTCAATCACTCAAAACGCTCAAGATCTAAATTTGGCTACAATTCACACAAACAAACCACGATAGTCGAGCATAGCACTGACTTTGGTAACAGATCGAAACTTGCCATAATCTTTAACAGAACTGACGGCAAGGAAAGTGGTTTCGTGGAATACAAAATCGTTTTTTAAAATACTTCTTACCCATCCTGGACATAAAAAGGCCTTACAAAAGTAAGGCCCTCTATATTTAGAAAAATTTTTTCTTGAAATTAGAACAGGTTGATAGTTGCAGAGATTGCAACGTTTGTCTTATCTAGACCAAAGTCGTTTGGAAGAAACTGAATGTTTGGGTAGATGTAGATATCACGAGTCGCAACGATACCTAAACCAACTGACTGGTACATGAAATCTTTACCAGAAGGACTTTTAAAAGACGACAGGTCAAATGTAGATGACTCACGACTTGTGAAGTAGTTGAAGTAACCAAAGACAGTTCTGGCAACAAGCTTATCAGTAATCGCGTACTCTAACTGTGGGTAAAAACCAACAGTGTAGTCAATTCTCTGACCAAGATCATCTGAGTAAAAACGCTTTGTCGCTGCCAAAGAAGCGCCGGCCGTAAAGTTTGAATTTCCAACTTGGGCCATCATGTTTTGACTAACACCAAGTGTTGCATCTTGGTTAATGTCTTTCCAAGCTTCGCTTGTACCAGCAGTAACACTCGCAGATGTTGAGGCCTGAAAAATACCTAGCTTGTAGTAACGAGAAAGACCAAGACCTGGATTATCAATGTTCATTTGCTCAGCACCGTGAAGAGGCTTTAAAACACCAACACCTGCACCAAGAGTCGCACTAACTTTGTCTGAGAAGCGGTAACGAGCAGAAATACTTCCACCGAGGTCAGTCGCTGTTTCTGTTGAAGGGTCGCCATCAAGCTTTGGACGATCTTCTGAAAGAGGATCTTCAATAGATCCACCACTATATGAAAGACTAGTACTCATACTAATCTTTGAACGTGAACCACTAGTAGCACGCATACGAGCGTTTTGAATCTCTTCATCTAGGCCTTCGCCTTCTTTAAGATCAAGAGTCTCGAGTTCAGTCGTATCCATTTCTGTAGTTGAAGCACTTGTCTCAGTATCTTGAGCATATACAGCTCCAGTAAAACTGAGGGCCAAGGCACTTACCATAAATGGGGCCAGTGTTTTTCTCATTCTCGTTTTCATGAAAGTCTCCTTCATATGGTGTTCTGTTTGTCAGTCCCTATCGATAAAAAATATTCTTTACAATTGTTTGACAAAAGTAAGTCGGTATTTAGTAGTGATTTTTTATGTCAATACCGCGTCAAAGTAAAGGACCTATGAAAATCTTGTTCTAAATATGAAAAAATGACAGTTTTTGTAAGGTTTTGTTGCGATTTAAGGCCATTTTAGACCCTTTTTGACCACACTCTAGTGTTACACATGTTCATAAACCGCTGTATTTATGTAAACACCTGTTTACATATTCTTCACTGCTCAGTAAAAAATCGCGACTAGGATGCTTTTAATGACAGAAACTCAAATAGCGCTTTCACTCACCCTTCTCGCGGGTATTTCAACCGGGCTAGGGGCCATCCCCATACTGTTTAAAGAGAGATATAGCACTCGTTTTCGTCATATCGCTCTAGGTTTTAGCTCTGGAGTGATGATTTGCGCTTCATTTATTTCCCTCATTATCCCGGGAATTGAGGCCGGAAGCTCTTTGAACCTCCCCTATAAAGCTGGAGCTCTCTTGGTTATCGCCGGTCTATTATTAGGGCATATTATCATCTCTTATACTCACGACTGGCTTCCCCATGAGCACGTTTATAAAAAAGACGATTACAAAGGTAAAACAAAGTTCTCTAGCGCGATAATGATCTTAGTCGCGATGACACTACACAACTTCCCAGAAGGCCTGGCCGTAGGAGTTGGTTTTGGAGGAGAAGACATGAGTGCAGGCGTAGTTATCGCTTTAGCGATCACGCTACAAAACCTCCCCGAAGGTCTTATCATTGCACTCTCACTTGTCACTAGTGGTGTTCACAAGAAGAAAGCATTTTTCATTAGTTTTCTCAGCGGGATGGTCGAACCCATAGGGGCCGCACTAGGTTTTCTTATGACCCAAGTTTCAGCACTCATGCTTCCCACAGCTCTAGGTCTGGCCGCAGGCGCCATGATATTTGTCGTCGGTCATGAGCTTATTCCTGAAGTTCATAAAGAAGGTCATGAACGCGAGGCCACTCATGGTCTCATTTTTGGGATTATTCTCATTCTTTTGCTCGACACTAGTTTCGCCTAGCTCTGGACTTTAAATATGGCCCGTGTTTATCATTAAGCTCAACCATTATTTTGGGGCCACTATTCATGGATCAAGAAACTGTGCTCAACGTCTCTAACCTAGAGACAACTTTTCATACTAAGCATGGGCCTATTCAGGCCGTACGCGACGTTAGTTTTCATATCAATAAAGGCGAAACTTTAGGCATCGTAGGAGAAAGTGGCTGTGGTAAATCCGTCACATCGTATTCTCTAATGGGACTCATTGATTACCCCGGGGAAGTCACATCAGGAAAGGCCATCTTGAATGGGGTCGATCTTCTCTCTCTCAGTGAAAGAGAACTACAAGATAAACGCGGAAAAGAGATGGCCATGATCTTCCAGGAGCCAATGACAGCGCTTAACCCTGTTACAAGTGTCGGCTTTCAAATGATAGAGCAAATTTTACGGCACGAAGATATTTCCAAAAATGAGGCCAAAAACCGAGCAATTGAAATGCTTCATCTCGTCGGCATTCCCTCTCCGGAGAAGAGGTACGACAACTATCCTCACCAACTATCAGGTGGTATGCGCCAACGCGCTATGATAGCGATGGCCTTAACCTGCCAACCTCAATTTCTTATTGCAGATGAACCGACCACCGCACTAGATGTCACTATCCAAGCGCAAATATTAGAATTAATGAAACGGCTGCAAGAAAAATTTAATATGAGCATTCAGTTCATCACACATGACTTAGGAGTCATCTCTGAAGTTGCCGACAGAGTGATGGTCATGTATGCGGGGACGACTTGTGAGATGGCCCCGACAGAAAGCTTATTTGAAAATCCTAGGCATCCTTATACGGCCGCACTTATTCGCTCAATCCCGAAACTCGGGCAAAGAGTTGATCGGCTTGAAACAATAGAAGGAAGCGTCCCCTCTCTCTTTGAACTCCCAAAAGGCTGTCCTTTCCAAAACCGATGTCCCAACATCAGGGAGCAGTGCAAAGTCGAAAGACCAAAGCTTGAAGAAATTTCAAAGGGTCATAGCGTGGCCTGCTTTAATCCCGTCTCTTAAAACATTAGAGGAAATATGACTCCCTTACTTGAAGTCAAAAATTTAAAAAAACACTTCCCTATCAAAAAAGGACTCTTTCAAAAACAAGTAGGCAGTGTCAAAGCTTTAGATGGAGTCAGTTTTAAAATATTTCCAGGTGAAACTGTTGGTCTCGTTGGAGAGAGTGGCTGTGGAAAGTCAACCCTTGGAAAAGCAATCACAAGACTTCATGAACCCACCGACGGTCAGATATTATTTAAAGGTCGGGACTTTGGAAAACTTAAAGGACATGAGCTTAGAGATGAGCGCGCCAATATCCAAATGATTTTCCAAGACCCTTTTGCATCACTCGACCCTCGAATGACTATTTATCGTATACTCAGCGAACCTTTTAAAGTTCATGGCCGTTATACCAACGAAGAAAGACTCCAAAAAATCGAAAAGATAATTGATATAGTAGGATTAAAAAAAAGTGCTCTAAACCGCTACCCTCATGAGTTTTCTGGTGGTCAACGTCAACGAATCTCTATAGCACGTGCCATGCTTTTAAATCCTGAGCTTGTTATTGCAGACGAGCCTGTGAGTGCACTAGACGTCTCCATTCAAGCGCAAATTTTGAATTTACTGAATGAACTTCAAGAAGAATTTAAGCTGACCTATTTATTTATCTCGCACGATCTTTCAGTCGTTGAACACCTTTGTGACCGGATCGCAGTCATGTATCTTGGAAAGATTGTCGAAATGGGAACGCGCGACGAACTCTTCAATTCGCCAAAACATCCCTATACCAAGGCCCTCATCAGGGCCATCCCAAAAGTTGGCCATGGCAAGCAAACAGAGAAGCGCTCTCTCTCAGGCGAAGTCCCAAGCCCGGTGAATCCTCCTACAGGGTGTCATTTTCATCCACGCTGCCCTGAGGTCTTTTCCGGATGTGACAAGGCCTACCCTGAACTCATTGAGATTTCTGAAGCTCACAAATGTGCCTGCTTTCTCTATCACAATCAAGTTCAAAACCAGGAGCAGCTATGAAAACCATCCTCTGCCTCTTTGTGCTCAGTTTTACTCTAAACCTGAGAGCTGCACCGACAAATGACGAACTTAGTATTGGTATCACTCAAGAATTCGAAAATTTCAATCCACTCATTATGAGTATGATGGCCACAAGCTATATGTATCGATTGACAGGCCGAACACTCGTTGTCCTTGATCATGAAGGAAAGTGGCAAACGCAACTGGCCAAAGAAATACCTACCTTGAAAAATGGACTGGCCAAAAAAATTAATGAAAAAGGTCAGCAGAAGTTACAAGCGACCTGGGTTTTAAAGGAAAAGGCGAAATGGGGAGATGGAACTCCTTTAACATGTCACGACTTCAAATTCAGTTGGGAGGTAGCACAAAAAGAGACAGTCTCAATTGCCGAAAAGGAGGTTTACACACAAGTTGAATCAATCGACATCAACCCAGAAAATCCAAAGGAATGTACATTTACCTATAAAGAAGCAAAGTGGGACTTTAACCGACTTGCAACTTTTTACCCCGTCCCTAAACACATTGAAAAAAAAATCTTTGATAAGTATTCAGACAAGCCAGAAGGCTATGAGAAAAACTCTAACTATACAAAAAACCCTACGAGCCCGGCCCTATTTAGTGGCCCTTACCTCATCGAAGAAATCAAACTTGGATCACATGTCACGTTTAAGCGTAACCCCCACTTCTACTCTGAGCCCGCTCACATAAAAAAGATTGTAGTCAAGCTCATCCCAAATACAGGAACACTTGAGGCCAACTTAAGATCTGGAACAATTGATATGATTTCAGCTCTTGGAATGAGCTTTGACCAAGCTCTGGCGTTTAACAAAAAGGTTGAAAAAAATGATATGCTCTACGAGGTCAAATTTCAGCCCAGCCTCGTTTATGAACATCTCGACATCAACCTTGATCATCCCGCGCTAAAAAACCTCGAAGTAAGAAAGGCCTTAGTCTATGCCATTGACCGCGAAGGCTTAACAAATGCACTCTTTGAATCTAAACAGCCGCCAGCACTTCATAACTTGGCACCACTTGACCCATGGTATACAGAAGACCCCGAAAAAATTGTCGTTTACCGTCACTCTAGACGTAAGGCCAACAGGCTTTTGGACCAAGCAGGATGGAAGAAAAACAAGGAAGGAGTACGTGAAAAGAATGGTATAAAACTCTCCTTTGATCTCATGACTACTGCAGGAAATCGTATTAGAGAGCTCGTTCAAGTCTACTTACAAGACCAATGGAAAAGTATTGGCATAGATCTACAAATTAAAAACGAACCTGCACGAGTCTTTTTTGGAAAAACAACAAGAAGACGTCAATTTGAAGGTCTTGCTATGTTTGCCTGGATTTCGAGTCCCGAAAGTAATCCTCGCTCCACAGTTTCAAGTGGAAGCATTCCAAACGAATCCAATGGATGGTCAGGACAAAACTATCCAGGCTGGTCTAACACCGAAGTTGATAAGCTCGTGGATCAACTCGATCTCGAGTTTGACGAACAAAAAAGACTCCAATTGATTCATAAGATCCTTTATCACTACACAAATGAAGTCCCCGTCATCCCTCTTTATTACCGCTCCGATGTTTCAGTCATTCCAACGAATCTCAAAGGTCACCATATGACTGGCCATCAGTTTGGAGCAACAAACGAAGTAGAAAACTGGTATTTGAAAAAAGGTGAGCAAAATGAGTAGTTTTATTATCAGAAGACTTATCCAGACTGTTGTCGTTATTGTTTTACTCTCCTATTTCTGTTTCACGCTTATGACTCTCATGCCGGGGGACCCTGTAGATCTTATGATCAGTTCAAATCCTAATATTACATCTGAAGATGTCGAGCGTTTAAGAGGACTTTATGGCCTAGATAAACCCGTCTACGAGAGGTACTGGAATTGGGTGAGTACTCTCGTCTCCGGAGATCTCGGCTACTCAAGGACTTATAGAGTTCCCGTAGAACACCTACTAGGACCTCGTCTTTGGAACACCTTCATACTCTCCGGTTGCGCATTACTGCTTTCACTGGCCGTTGCCATTCCTCTCGGAATTTTTGCTGCTTTAAAAAAGGGAAAATTCGTTGATTACTTAGTTAATTTTTTTGCTTTCGCCGGAATAAGTATCCCCTCTTTTTGGTTGGCGATTGTCCTTATTATTGTTTTCGCTGTTTGGATGCCAATCTTCCCTGCCAGTGGCACCAACACCGTGGCCGTCGAAATGAGTCTATGGCAATCCATCCTTGATAGAGCTAAGTATCTCGTGCTTCCCGTTTTATCATTAAGCTTTATGTCCATTGGGACTTTTGTAAGGTTCACTCGCTCCTCAATGATTGAGGCCTTGAGTAATGACTACATTAGAACCGCAAGGGCAAAAGGCCTCTCACGCTGGCGTGTCATTATCTTTCACGCTTTTCGAAATGCACTCTTGCCTCTTATTACTGTCGTGGCGTTAAGTTTCTCTACCCTGTTCTCAGGCGCTGTTATCACAGAGACGGTATTCGCTTACCAAGGTGTAGGCCAACT
>Ga0136604_1001437_pt1 | contig 10723 bp, 3 predicted proteins | sample AntRauFillE10628_FD_104928 | JGI IMG/M metagenome (GOLD analysis project Ga0136604, IMG submission 104928) | Saline lake microbial communities from Rauer Islands, Antarctica - Metagenome Filla E10 #628 | ecosystem: Environmental > Aquatic > Non-marine Saline and Alkaline > Saline | place... | reverse complement strand
TCACTCGAAGTGGATCATTCACTTCAAAACGTATTGCCTGAGTTTACAGTTTATGCCGATGCAGGCGATCCTTACGGAAGTCAGCAAGCAGAAGACGATTTTACAAACGCAGGAGTGAGCGTTGTTTACAATGACGCCAACCAAACCTGGACGATCGACTTTGGAGCAGCAGTGACGCAGCAACTCATAGCCAACGGAGGAATCACTTTCTACACCGTTCTTGAAGATTGCAACGGAAACGCCCTGGGATCGATGGATCCGACAGGTCCCGACAATACTTTTGCTTATGACCTTGATGATGAAGCTCCTGTACTCGAAGACGTAAGCGCTTCAGCAGTTGGCGAATGCCTCAATGGAGGAAACTTCGTTTGGACAGTTGATGCTTCAGACGACAACCTAGTTTCACTCGAAGTGGATCATTCACTTCAAAATGTATTGCCAGAGTTCACTATTTATGCCGATGGAGGCGATCCTTACGGAAGTCAGCAAGCAGAAGACGATTTTACAAACGCAGGAGTGAGCGTTGTTTACAATGACGCCAACCAAACCTGGACGATTGACTTCGGTCCGACTGTGACGCAGCAACTCATAGCCAACGGAGGAATAACCTTCTACACCGTTCTTGAAGACTGCAACGGAAACGAACTTGGATCGATGAGTCCAACAGGTCCCGACAACACTTTTGCTTATGACTTAGATGACGAGGCCCCTGTAGCTGTTTGTCAGGATATTCAAGTTGAATTGGATGTGAACGGCTCAGCTATTATTACAGCGGCTCAAATCAATAATGGTTCAGTAGATAATTGTGGAATCGCTTCGGTTTCAATTGACAATACCACATTCGATTGCTCCAATCTCGGGCAGAATACAGTGACGTTGACAGTAACGGATTTAAGTGGAAATGAAGCCACTTGCCAGTCAACTGTGACGGTAATAGATGTGGAAGCTCCAGTAGTTACTTGCCCAGGCGACCAAACAGTATCGCTCAGTGCAAACTGCGAACTCATCTTGCCAGATTACATCGCACTTGCCTCAGCTACTGATGCATGCGGAAGTGTTGTTCTTACTCAGTCACCTGCTGCCGGGACTGCAATTTCATCTTTAACTGAAGTTACAATTACAGCTACTGATGCATCAGGAAACTCAAGTGCCTGCACTTTCAATGCGATACCTGAAGAAGACACTGAAAACCCGGTTGCTGTTTGCAACGACTTCACAGTTCAACTTGATATCAACGGTTCAGCTACGATCACTCCACAAGATATTGACGGTGGTTCTACAGACAACTGTGGAATAGCTTCTTACGATCTTAGTCAAAGCACTTTTGATTGCACTGATATTTCTGTAGGAGGTGCTCCGGCAAATGCAATTTGGCTAAACGAAATTCACTACGACAACGATGGTGGCGATACTGGAGAGTTTGTGGAAGTGGTAGCGAATTTTGACGCATCAGCCTATGATGTTGTTTTCTATAACGGATCAAACGGTGAAGAATACGACCTATCTATACTTGGTTCACCAGTGGCCACTGAATCGGGCTACAATATTTACACAGTTTTCGAAAGCGGAATCCAAAATGGAGCACCAGATGGATTAGCTATCGTAGATGAAAGCGACAATGTGATTGAGTTTATCAGTTACGAAGGAAGTTTTACGGCTACGGATGGACCTGCTTCGGGAATGACTTCCACGGACATCGGTATTTCCGAAGCTGGCAGCACACCAATTGGTGAGTCACTTCAAAAAACCGGTGCAGGAAGCACAGGTGGTGATTTCACATGGACGGGACCTGCTGCTGAGTCACCAGGTTCCCTCAATGCCGGTCAGAGTATTTCTGCCGGAGGTGGAACTGAAGTGACTTTGACTGTTACAGATGAGAACGGAAACACGAACTCTTGCACTGCAACAGTTACAGTTGAGGACAACATTGCACCAAATGCAGTTTGTCAAGATTTGACTCTAAGCCTTGTGGATGGAATGGCGACTCTCGATCCTGCTCAAATTGATGGAGGATCAACCGACAACTGCGCTATCGCCAGTATTTCTGCATCACAAACAGAATTTGATTGCAGTCATTCTGGAGAGAATACGGTAACGCTCACCGTTGAAGACGAAAGTGGAAACGTTTCTACTTGCGATGCCATCGTTACAATTGAAGGCGAGCCAGACGCTGATATCTGCTTTAATGGACAGGTAGCAGGATTTGGAGATACTTTCAACTACTGCGAAGGTCAAAATATCGATGTAACTCTGTGCACTGCAATCAGTGGAGTGACTCCTTTTGAGGTATGTTACACAGTAGACGGAGTTGACGAAGTTTGCGTAAGTGTGAATGAATCAGAATCGATCTTCACAGGCATTCTGGATCCAGGTACTTATGAAATTCAAATTACATCTATTACAAGCGCAGAAGGTTGCGAATTGCAAATTCCTGGACCTTACAGCGCTACAGTTGTAGTTGGAGAAACAGCCTGTTCAACAGAAACAGTTACCGCCTGCGAGAGCTACGAGTGGAATGGAACAGTTTACACCGAAAGCGGAGTGTACACCAACGAAACAACAGTTGAAGGATGTACAACCATCGACACACTCGAGCTTACTATCAATCCACTTCCAGACGCGAACTTCACCTTCAACGGAGCACTTGCCGGCTACAATGCCGAGTTCAGCTACTGCGAAGGAACAGAAGTGAACGTTGCGATGAGCGAGATCCTAAGTGGAACAGGACCATTCACCATCACCTGGACGGTAGATGGCGGAGCCGAGCAAACAGCATCAGTTGAAGAAGGCGAGACTTTCGCCACCGAACTGCTCGAGCCGGGAACCTACGAGATCGACCTCACGGAAATCACCGATGCCAACGGCTGCACGTTCGAAGACACCGAAGAGCTTTACGGTGCCACAGTGACCATCAACGAAGAACCAGATGTAAATATCCTGTTCAACGGAGCGGTTGCCGGATATGGCGATGAGTTCAACTTCTGCGAAGGCCAAAACATTTTGGTAACAGTAGAAGCACTTTCAGGAACAGCACCGTTCGACCTCACATGGGAAATTGACGGAGACTCTGAAAGCGCCACAGGCGTGGAAAACGGAGACGAGCTCTTCAACGGAACACTGGAGTCGGGAACTTACACAGTAGCCCTCACAGCTTTGAGTGATGACAACTGCTCACTAAGCGACACAAGTCCTTACTCAGTGACGATCAACGTAAGCGAAACAGCCGGTTCAACCGAAACAGTTACCGCCTGTGTAAGCTACGAGTGGAACGGAACAACTTACACCGAAAGTGGTGTGTACACCAATGAAACTACGGTTGACGGATGTACGACTATCGATACTCTCGAACTTACGATCAACGAAGAACCAGATGCCAACATCCTTTTCAATGGAGTAGTTGCCGGATTTAACTCGGACTTCACCTACTGCTTTGATGAAATCATCACCGCGACAGTTGAAGGCGTAGCCGGAACAGCACCATACGATTTGGAATGGACACTGGACGGTACAGCCGATTCAGCTGACGATGTTGCCAACGGAGGAACATTCTTCAGCGGAACTCTCGCTCCAGGAACTCACACTGTTATATTGACTTCACTTGTTGATGCCAACGGATGTGAACTATCGGACTACACAGGTTACCAGGCTGAGATTACTGTAAACGAAGAACCAGATGCCAACATCCTGTTCAACGGAGTAGTTGCCGGTTATGGCGATGAGTTTAATTATTGCATTGACCAAAATGTGATTGTATCGCTCGAAGGAATCAGTGGAGAAGCACCTTACAGTGCTGAGTGGACAGTGAACGGTGATGCAAATGCTGCATTGCTTGGTGAAGGCGGAGAGCTCTTCAACGGAACACTTCCTGAAGGAACTTACGAGGTTCAACTCACTTCACTTGTTGATGCTAATGGATGCGAACTTTCTGATACTACTCCTTACGGAGCAACAGTAATAGTTGGCGATTCTGAAGCACCTTCTGCAGTTTGCCAGAACATCACAGTTGAACTGGATGAAAATGGTCAGGCGACTATTTCAGCAGATGACCTGGATGGCGGATCTTCAGACAATTGTGGTATCGAAGAAATAAGCATTTCCCAGTCTGACTTCAGTTGTGCAGATATCGGTGAAAATACCGTTACGCTGACTGTACTTGACTTGGGAGGAAATAGCGCGTCATGCGATGCTACAGTAACTGTAGTCGATGTTGATGCACCGGTCTTCACCTTTGTGCCAGCCGATCTCACAATAAGTTGTGAAGATGAAGTTCCTTTTGAAATGGCTACAGCTACAGATAACTGTTCTGTGGAAGTCACTTCAGAAGACGTAATTGAAGATGACTCTTGTCCTTCTGATTACGTGCTGGAACGCGTATTCACAGCAACCGATCCAATTGGAAATGAAGTTACTGCTTCGCAGTTTATCACTGTAGAAGACAACGAAGCGCCAACACTCAACGAGCAGCCCGAGGATCTTGTTCTGGACTGCTTCGATGAAGTGCCGGAGCCAGCTGCTGTGACAGCTTCAGACAACTGCGATCCGAATGTGGCAGTGACTTTCGAAGAGACAATCGTTGGCAATGAACCAACTGCGGGATCTGAATCTGATTGTGTTCTTTCGGATCCAATGAATGGCACTGTGGATTGGTCTATGATTCTTTTCAACCTCGGAGGTCAGGAAGAGTCTACTTACTCTACAGTTGAAGTGAACTGGATTGTCTACCCAGATCAGGGTAGCGGACAGACCGCAGAAATTGAAGGAACAGTCGTGAGTGACGACAATCCGAATGCAGGATGGGTAATTCACGTCAACTTGGAAAACGGTGTGGATTGGGATACCTGGAGCAACCAGCCATTCCAAACAGATTACAAAGATGACTTTGGATACGGAGTAAACGATTTCGAAGACTGGACCTACTACCTCGTAAACTCTACAGGTTCGTACCTCGAAGGATGGGGCGACTATGCAGGTTCATACCTCGAAGTTTCTCATGCGCCAAACGATCAGTATTTTGCCTTCCAGGAAGGAGTAGGAGCAAACAACACCGGTCCGAACAACGGTATTGGTGGCTGGTTCCATTACGAAGGAACGTTCTTCGATGCGGCAAACGAGGTCAACGAGACAGTGAATTCACTTGGTGACTTCTCATTCGACATGGACTGCTGTCCAGATTACACGATCGTTCGCACATGGACGGTTGTAGATTGCGCAGGAAACGAAACGACCCACAGCCAGGAGATCTCTTTCGAAGACCTTCCGGATGTGGATACTTGCCCAGCCGATCTGAATAACGATGGATACATCGGAACTGAAGACCTGCTACTCTTACTCAGCAACTATGATTGCGAAAGCAATTGTATTTACGACATTAGTGGAGACGACATGACGGGCACCAACGACTTGTTGATTATGCTCAGCGTGTTCGGTAGCTTCTGTGATGAATAGAAGGGTTTAAGTTTTGGCTTAATAAATAAATCAAATGCAGCCGGTGTAAAAGCCGGCTGTTTTTGTTTTAAACAAGGGTAGTGCTTGTTTGAACTCTACGCTTTAGAGTCCGGTAAACCGCAATTAATCGTAAAGCAAGTTTATAAAGAATCAGTTCTAGCGGGATGAATTAGGGAGAGGGGGTTGGTTGACGGAAAAACTTACAGCACCGTATTTTGGTTGCTTTAAAAAGCAGCCTGACACGGCTTACTCTTACACTCATTAGACATTGTATACAGCGCGCTTAATGCTCCGCATCGATTTGCAATCCTGCGGATTTAAATAAAGGAATTTTCAATCCCGTTTGAAAATTAATCAGAGTAAGGCTGTGAATGTCGTTTCGTGTGAGATGAATCTACCAAACAAAGCCTTCATCGTCCATCCACTTCTTCTGGATTTTCATGGTCTGCTCGAGGATGTCGCGCACGCAACCTTTACCACCGTCCTTGTCGGAGATGTAGTGCGATAGCGATTTAATCTCAGGAGCGGCATCATTTGGACAGACGGGAAGCCCGACCATTTTCATTACCTCGTAATCGGGAATGTCATCGCCCATGTAGCACATCTCTTCTTTTTTGAGGCTGTGCTTTTCCATGTACCTGGTCAGTATTTCAGACTTGTTTTTTGAACCCAAAAAGATGTCTTCAACACCGAGTCCCAGAAAGCGCTCTTTTACAGCCTGGCTGCGGCCTCCGGTGATGATCACTATCCTGAAGCCCTTCTTGGCCGCGAGCTGAACTGCGTATCCGTCTCTTACGTTGGCTGTGCGAACCTGCGATCCATCGGGCATCAATTGCACGATGCCATCGGTAAATACACCATCCACGTCAAAAACAAAAGTGGTGATGTCTTTGAGCTTTTCCTTATAACTTCTTTCCATCCTGAAGGGCAATGATCTGTTCTGAAATGAGGCCGTAAAGATGTCTAAGATTATCAGATTCTGCAAGCAGTTCGAGGTGGTCGTTCATGGTTTTTTCATCTTTCCTGCTGGCGGGACCGGTCTGGGCCTTTTGTGGAGCTAATGAATCAATCTTTTCAGCTGTTTCTCGGATAAGGGGTTTGAGCATCTCGAAGTCCATTTGGTGTTCCTCCATCAGCTTGTGGGCAATGGCGTACATGTGATTTGAAAAGTTGCAGGCAAAAACAGCTGAAACATGGAGGTACTTTCTCTGCTCACTGTCGATTTCATTTACTTCTTTGGAAATGGATTTTCCGAGATTCATCAATTCTTCAGTAAGTTCTGGAGTTGACCCTTCAACACAAATTGGTACTTCAGACCAATCGACTTTTTTTTCCTTGCTGAAGGTCTGCAGCGGATAAAAAACGCCTCTCGAAGTCTGCCGAAGTTCACTGATCGGTATGGATCCACTGGTGTGCACAACCACAGAATTTTGCTCAAGTGAATGAGACACGGAATTAATTACCGAGTCGTTTACCGCAATTAAAATCAGATCTGGTTTTTTTTCTTCAATTTCGGTAAAACTGGTGCAAACTTCAATATTCCATTTTATGCCAAAGGCATTTCTGCTTTCTTTTGTCCGACTGTAAACGCCTACCAGTTCAAAGTCCTTTTCCAATAGAATTCTGCAAAGCTGCTCAGCCACATTTCCTGTTCCTATCAGTGCAATTCTCTTAATCATCAATTCTTGTTTTGGCCTTTCGTGTAAAGTTAAACCGATAGAATCAATAAAAAAACCGCCTCCGTGAAGTTGTCACAGAGGCGGCTTTGATTAAGTGTGTAATGAATTAACTCAGAGCTTTAAAGTAAGCCCGGCAGTAATCCAGGAAATACCATAACCTAATTCTCCAAACACACCAACTTTTTCAGCGAACATGTATCTTCCTCCAACAAATGCAGAATAAGCTACTCCACCTGCGCTCGGTTCGGTAACAAGTGCTTCGAGGTCTTCATCGTCACTTTCAAATTTCACAGAAGCCACGTTGTAACCAAGCATTACACCACCATACACATCGGCATTATCTTCCAGAACGAAGTGGTAAGTTCCACGAGCTCCGATAATCAGGTAGCTATACTTCCATGAATATTCTATCCCAAAAGTTGAGAATTCTTCTTTGGCACCAGCATATCCAAAATATCCTCCGATTCCTATGTTTTCAGTGATTCCATAGTCTGCCGAAAGGGCAATAGGAGGGAGAGTGGCATCTCCACTTCCCAGGGTGAGGCCAAGTCCGATACCGACATTTGCGTTAATAGCACCTTCTTCAAATACTTGGGCCGAAGCTGTTCCGAGTAAGAACATTATGGCACCAGCGATCATTAAGATTTTCTTTTTCATTGCTCTGAGATTTTTAGGTTGATTAAAATTTGAATCAGAGCAAAAGTATCCTGAGCAGGCCCCTCAGGGCATCAGGTAAGAAACGGAATGTGCTACGGGATTTACCTTAAATCGATTGTTACTGGTGTGTCAGCTTCTTTTTCTTCCTCGATAATTTGATTCGGTGGCGGATGGCGAGAATGGTTCCGAGAACCATGATGATGCACCCTATCCAGAGAACATTGATGTAAGGGAAAACAATCGCTTGCATCACGATGAACTCGCGGACGTTTTTCTTGTGCTCCCAAACGATGATGTCCATCTCACCAGACTCAGGGTGGAGCTTTTCGAGCTTAAACTTGTAGCCCAGGTCGTCCACGGTTACGATGTCAGGGACTTGAAGTGTATCGCGTAAAATATAAAGCGGTTCCACAATGCGATCCTGACCTCGGTCTTCAACACTTTTACGGATTCTCAACACAGCTTTGGCAGCCAGGTCGTCCTCGTAAATGCGGTGTTTCTCAAAATCCGTTACGCGCTTGAGACTGTCTACGAAAATATATCCGCCCGAAATCTCGATGGTGTCTCCTGGAGCAACCGTGAATTCATCCGCTCCCAAATAACCATCAGCATCAGTTTCGAGCTCTTCTGTTCGGCCCCACTTAATGTGAGTGTAAAGGTCTCGGTCGAGGTAGTGACGAGTGTCAGGTTCTGGGGTGTTTTCAAACTTTTCGCTGAGCTGAACTCTCGGGTGCAACGAGTAAAGGTATTCACCAGGAGTACCGCTTTTCCACAACTGTACCTCTTCACTCTGGCGCTTGTTAGGCATTGGCACTTGCGTCCAGTTTTCCTTCATGTCTTTCAGGAAATTGTTGCTCGCCTCGTGATCTTCAAGCGCCTGAAAAACGAAGTTGCGATGATAAACTACATCGCCCTCGAGGTATTTTTTAGGTGCTTTCTGAAAGTATTCTATCTCAAACTTCAGTACGTTGTCATCTACAAACCGCCTTTTGTAATTCACAAAATAATTACCCATTTGCATGGTATCTCCCTGCAGCAAGATCATGTCATCCTGGTTGGTGAGGTCCTCGCTCAAATCGCGGATGTCCCCAAATCTATTCTGACTGATTTTTTCGCTTTGAGAAGTAGAAACCAGAGCTCCGATAAGCAAGAGCGCAAAGCCCATGTGAGAAACACTAGACCCAATGTGATCGAGTTTGCCTTTCAATATGCGAATCATGTAATCGAGATTTGCTGTGAAAGCAAAAGTTCCCGTAAACAAAAGCGCCTGATATTGAAATGGGCTTTTTCCAAAAGGAGTTCCGAAAAAGAACAGTGCAAAAATGATCACTGCCAGCACAAGAGACCCAAGGATGTCTTTTCCAAACCTGGAGATGTCGGTTTTCTTGTACTTGAAAAACTGACCCGAAGCGATGAGCAACGTTACGATTACCGCAAAAGGAATCTGCCACTTGTTGTACTCGGGAATCGGATCTGAAGGTGGTGCCAGCTTCGCTTCTGCCAGCTTGGCAAATATTCCCCAGTCAGTAGACTGGTAGAGAGACTGGAACACGCCACTAAACGGCTCAATCATTTTGTTGATTACCGGGAAAGAAGTCATTCCAATAATCTGCAAACTGGCAATGAACAAAACGAGCGATCCAAGGAATACCCAGAACTCCCTCGACCACAAATTCTCTTCTTCTGCAGCCGGTGGAAAATATTTTCGATAGGATCGAATGACCCAGATAAAACTCAATAAGATAAATGCATTCACAAAGTAGAGGATGGAGACCTCTGCCGTGATGTAAAGCACAATGGCGAGTACAAAAAGCACACTGCTAATGGCCGCGTAGAGCGAACGTTCCTTCTTTTTCCTAATCAAAATACCCACAGAAAGGGCAACGAAAAACAGAAGGTAAACCAAGAGTTGAGGTAAAATTCCACTGTCCACAAAAGAGTGAACGGATGTGTCACCGAGCACACCACTTCGGGTAAGGAAAGTGGAGTAGAGAATGAAAATGAAGGTGACAAAGACCAAAAGGAAAGTGGTGAACAGTGAAGTCGGTTTTCGCTTATTGATCACCAAAAGGTGAGCTGCTCCCACTAGAGTGATCCAGGGGACCAACGATGCATTTTCAACAGGATCCCAGGCCCAGAAACCACCGAAACTAAGTGCTTCGTATGCCCAGGCACCTCCCATTAATATCCCCGTTCCGAGGATCATTACTGAGAAAAAGGCCCATGGAATAGCAGGAGTGATCCAGCCTCTGAAATCGTTTCTCCAAAGTCCGGCAATAGCGTATGCAAAAGGAATGAGAGTGGAAGCAAACCCCAAAAACAGAGTAGGAGGGTGGATGGTCATCCAATAGTTTTGCAGCAATGGATTCAGTCCTTTTCCGTCAGCAAACTGAGGCATCGAAAGGTAATCTGCATTTTGTGTCCAGGGCAGTCCAAAGTTAGAAGGAGCTTCTCTCAACAGTAAGAAAGGATTGCTTCCCAACTGGTAATCACCAATGAAAACTCCCAGGAGCATGGAAATGAGAAATACCTGAACCAAAGCAAAGACAGCCATAACGCCTGCTTCCCATTTCTTGGCCGTAAAAATCAAAATATTACCGAGCACGATGTGCCAGAATATCCAGAGTAGAAAGCTACCTTCCTGTCCTTCCCAGAAACAACTTAGAATGTACTTCATGGGCATCTCGTTGTTGAGATGTTCCCAGGCGTACTCGTACTCGTAGAGGTGGTTGGTTAGAATGTAAAAAAGCGATGCAATGGCACCGAAAATAGAGACGGTCTGGATCCAAAAGCCCAGACGACCGAGTCTTTTCCAGCCAAAATCGGCTTCATTTCTAACTGAAAAATAGTAGCTGAAAGCCGAGAAAAAGGCGGCTGCAAAAGCCAGTACGATAAAGAAATTCCCGATGATCCCGGGTAGGGTGGATTCTCCAGTATAGGCT
>Ga0136604_1001436_pt1 | contig 10725 bp, 9 predicted proteins | sample AntRauFillE10628_FD_104928 | JGI IMG/M metagenome (GOLD analysis project Ga0136604, IMG submission 104928) | Saline lake microbial communities from Rauer Islands, Antarctica - Metagenome Filla E10 #628 | ecosystem: Environmental > Aquatic > Non-marine Saline and Alkaline > Saline | place... | reverse complement strand
CTTTTAATCAAATTTTAATCACTATTTACATTAACCGCCACTGTTATCAACGACAAACAGATTGGCAACGGTAAATACCTGATCCATGGTTAATGGTTCATCCCATGCTTCAGTAATGTCGCCGGTGTCTACGTCGCCGGCGTTGACGATCTGACTAATATCTACACCTGCTTGGGTTGTTTGGTCTTCGCCTGCATAAACCGGGGCTGCTGCGTCGGGAACCTGTTCGCCCTCAGCTCCACCGGTTATCCAGCCGTTCAAGCCTCTGAGGCGTCGTACCTCCGCTGCATGGCGTGCTTCAACAGAGTGAACTTGGAGTGCCCGGGTTAATACCAGGTCGCTATTATTTATGATGACGGCCTGACCTTTGTAGGCGCGTACGCCGGTATCTTCAAAGGCTTGCGAAAGCGTCAGAAAAGTCTGATAATTTTCAAACGGAGCAAAAGCGCCACCGGCCGTAAAGTCAAATTCAGGGCTTTCTACCGGCGTGCCGCCCAATTGATTTATAACAGCCTGCAAATAGGTAACATGAGCTTGCTCATGCTGATTAATCTGTTCATAGATCGTTTGTGCATCGCTGTCAACTATCCCGGTATCCAAGCCGGTTTGGTAATATTCGGCTTCCAGATATTCGAGGGTGAGCGCAAAATTGAGTGCAGCTAACACATGACCGTCGGATTTCGCAAGGGCGGGGGTGCTGAATGCGGCAAATGCACCGGCGGGAATTGCTGAAAGCGCCAGCTTTTTACCAAAGTTGCCCATTTTGTTAAGGGCGTCTTTGCGGTTTAAAAACCTGTCTTTTTCTTCGTCTTCGAACTGTTCGGTGTCGATTTGGCTTAATACGTTAAGTAAACTCATAATTTTATGTACTTAAATTTAGGTTGGAATGTGTTTGAAATTGAGTTTAACCGAATGTAATAGGTCGGAGCTCAACTTGCGGCTGCGGTAGCCCGCTGAAATCAATGTCATTTTCGATAAACCCACCGGCTGCACTTAGTACATCTGCGGGGCTGGCTGCCAAGTCCAAACCATTATCGGTGGTAATTAAACCGTCAGCGGCAAAATCGGCAGATCCGGGATTAATCATGGAGCGAATAGCCGCTGCGTGGCGGGCCTCAACCGAAACAATTTTTCCGGCTTGTAATAAATAAGCTTCGCCGGCATCGCTTTCAGTAATTAAATGTGCAGCTCCGTTGTAGGCCGAAACACCGGTATCTTCCAGCACTTGAGCTGTACGGAGTACCACGTCCCGATCTCCAAAATCAATACTGTCAAAATTGGGCGTCAAATCGGGTATTCTGGCATCTGGGTCGATGCTGTCAATAACAGCGCCGAGAAACTGGCGGTGAGCAATTTCATGATCGCGGATATCTTCCATAAATGCAGCATCATCACCGTCAAATGTTCCTGCATCAGTTACCTGAATATAGAAGGCCGCCTCTAATTGTTCCAGCGCATACGCATAATTTAAAATGCCAATATCTCCGGTACCGAGATTTACCATGTCAGGCATTACCGGGCCCACCGGGTCATCATCCTCACAACCCACAAGTCCAAAAGTACTTGCAGCTACGGCAGTTGCACCCGCATATTTGAGAAAACTTTTTCGGGAAATTCCAGATGACATCGAAGCCTCTAATCCTTTTTTGGGATTACTCTCTTTATTGAAATCACTCATGATATTACACCTTGGTTTTTAAATATTTAGTTAAATAGTTTATTAGTGATTACTAATTCACCCTAAACACTTGCAAATAGTCACGAGGCTTAATAGTGAATAGTCTTAATCGTTACTGTCTGTTTGGCAATGTCCATTAACATAGGCAATAAATGAGAAAGGGCTTGTAAGTTATAATGCTATATTTATGTAGCAAAACTCACTACATAATTTAAATTACCGACATTAGCAGAGTAGTATTTAACTGTTGATGTGGTTCTACCTCCATCATCAAAATTCGATTTGCAGCGAGCTTAGTAATGTAATTATTCATCGCTTTCCGGTTCCCGATCTTTTTCCGGGCATTGATTCTATAAAGGGCGGACAAGTAGTCCATGACGCTTTATTGGCGCCACTTACTGATCTGATGTCAAGGCATATACCAAAATATTGGCGCCCATTTGCAGGGCTTTTTGCCGGATCGCCGCCGGGTCTTTATGCACTTCGGCATTGGCCCAGCCGTCAGCTAAATTGGATTCGTAGCTGTAAAAAATCACCATCCTGCCATCGCGGAAAAGTCCAAATCCCTGGGGCGGTTTGCTATCATGTTCGTGTACTTTGGGCAACCCATCATTAAAATTAAATACCTGGTGATAAATAGGATGATTAAACGGAATTTCAACCAGTTCTTCATTGGGATACACCCGATTAATGATTTTCCTGAAATTATCGTCAAGGCCGTAGTCGTCATCCACATACAAAAAACCACCATTATCAAGATATATTCGCAGATTTTCGGCTTCTGCGCGGTTGATTTCGATAGTGCCGTGGCCGGTAAGAAAAGCAAAGGGAAATTCAAGGAGATCGGGACTGCCCAAGGCCACATCTTTATAGTTTGGGTTGATGGAAATGGGAAGCTGTTGCTGTACAAATGAAGCAAGGTTTTTGAGCGCGGATGGATCGTTATACCAGTCGCCTCCGCCCCGGTATTTTATACGCGCCAGTTCAATGGAAGAATCTTGTTGCGCAACAGTTTGAATGGGAGAAGACAATTGCAAAAAACCCAGAAGTAGCAGCAGAACAATCAGCCTGGTTAAAATATGAGTAATTTTTAGCGCCATTTGTTAATGTTATTTAGCTCAACACATTTAACAGTAAAAACTTACATTTTTGTCATCCCTCACCCCTAAAAACCGGGCTTCTCCCATAGGGATTCCTTTGGAAGGGATGACAAGAGTAGGAAATCATAACCGTTCAACAGGTTTTTATTATAGAAAAACAATTCAATTCTGCATTTTAACCAATTATATTCAGCCTTAAATGTTATAACGTTTCTAAGATAGATAATCATATTTATGTCACAAAATGTACCTTGGGTCATTCTCAAATTTGGAGGTACCAGTGTTTCTACGCGGGAGAACTGGGATAATATTGCACACGTTATTGAGAAACGTAAAGAGCAGGGCTTTGCCGTTATTGTAGTTCATTCTGCTTTAAAGGGTATTTCCAATCAATTGCAGCAGTTAACTACGGCAATTTCTGAAACGCAAATGCAGTTGATTCTTCAAACCATAAAAAAAGAGCACATAGATTTAGCGGAAGAACTGGGGCTAAACGGCTACGAATTATTGAGCGGTTACTTTAAGGAAATGGAAACGCTTGCAAATGCAATTGGTTCCCGGGGGAAAGCAGACAGCCGCATGGAAGCCCGGCTTATGGCATTGGGAGAACTGATGGCTACAACGCTGGGCTGTGCCTTTTTGGATGAGCAAAATTTGGAACCTCATTGGCAAGATGCCCGGCACCTTCTTGAAAGTGTACCCCAAAAAAATGTGTCGGAAAAGTCTGCGATTTTAGCAGCTGTATGCGACATAGAAAATGACAGGGCTTTACAGCAAAAACTATCCGGAAAGCGGCTGGTAGTAACCCAGGGATTTATCGCTTGCAATAACCGGCAAGAAACGGTGCTGCTGGGGCGCGGAGGCTCTGATGTATCCGCGGCCTACCTGGCAGCCAAGCTGGGAGCGGAACGCCTGGAAATATGGACGGACGTGCCGGGGCTGTTTTCAGCGAATCCAAATCAAATTCCGTCGGCGCGATTGCTAAAGCAACTGAGCTATGAGGAGGCTCAGGAAATTGCTACTAATGGCGCACATATATTGCATCCTCGCTGCATTTATCCCGCCTGCAAGCATAATATTCCTATATATGTGCGATGTACCCATCGCCCGGAGTTAAAAGGAACCGTAATATCAAATACGGCTGCCGGTGACGAGGGACTGGTTAAAACAATAGCGCTTCGGGCAAATATCATACTTATAAGTATGGAATCGTTGGGCATGTGGCAGCAAGTAGGTTTCCTGGCCGATACCTTTGAGGTTTTTAAGCAATTCGGGCTTTCTATTGATTTGATATCGACTTCCGAATCGAATGTAACCGTTTCGCTTGATCCATCCTTGAATACGCATTTCAACCAGATTCGTGCCGACTTTACCGAGACGCTTAGCCAATATTGCAAAGTTAAGGTAATCGATTCCGTTTCTGCAGTGAGTTTGCTGGGGCGCCATATACGCACGATCTTACACCGCCTTGGAGAATCCTTTGAGGTATTTAAGGAGCATCAAATTTATTTGCTGAGTCAGGCCGCGAACGACTTAAACTTTACCTTTGTGGTTGCCAGCGATCAGGCCGCCCGGCTGGTGCGCCAGTTGCATGAGCAGGTAATATCAAAAAGCGAGAATATCCCGGCTTTGGGAAAAACGTGGTCGGAGTTGATGCAGGCTGAAACCAAAGCCGGTAAAGCGTTAACCTGTTGGTGGGAGCATAAGCAAGAAGAACTGATAGCTATTGCCCATAAAAAGGGATCCGCTTATGTGTATGACAAGCAGGAGCTGCAAGAAAATATCAAACGGATTCAACAAATAGAGGCGGTTGATCATTTTTTCTACGCTATGAAAGCCAATGCCAATACGCAGGTATTGGAGAAATTTTACGAGGCCGGGCTGGGGTTTGAGTGCGTTTCTATTGGTGAAGTAAAGCGGGTGATTAAACTTTTTCCGGAAATCGACCAAAAACGTATTTTATTCACCCCCAACTTTGCCCACCGCAGTGAATATGAAAAGGGGTTGGAATATAATGTAAATGTAACCCTGGACAATATTTTTCCTCTTCAGCAATGGCCTGAAATATTTGAAAATAAAAATATTTTTCTGCGTATTGATCCGGGTCACGGGCAGGGCCATCATAAGCATGTTAAAACCGGGGGCATTCATTCCAAATTTGGCATTCCGCAATTTGAAATAGAAGAAGTAAAAAGGTTAATAAAAAATATCGGGGCTTCGGTAACCGGTTTGCACGCGCATACCGGCAGTGGTATCAAAGATGAGGGATTATGGAAAAAAACAGCTCTTATTCTTCATAATGTAGCCGAAAAGCTGGGAGGCGTGAAAATATTGGATGTAGGCGGCGGCTTTGGTATTCAGGAAAATGAAACCCAAAGCCGACTTAATCTGGAGGGAGTTAATGATTCACTGAAAGAATTTAAAACAGCGCACCCCCAATATGAGCTCTGGATTGAGCCCGGACGTTTTTTAACGGCTACGGCCGGGGTATTGTTGACAAAAGTCACACAGTTGAAGGGAAAGGGTGCGGTGAAATATGTGGGCGTAGAAACGGGTATGAACTCCTTTATACGTCCGGCATTGTATGGCGCCAGTCATACAATCGTTAATCTCAATAGGTTAGATCAACCCGCAAGCCAAACTGTTAATATTGTTGGCCCCATCTGCGAGTCTGCCGATAAGCTGGGCATTGACCGTCGTTTCCCTGAATCGGAGGAAGGGGATATAATTCTGGTGGCCAACACCGGTGCTTATGGACAGGTGATGAGCTCGAACTATAATTTGCGCCCACCGGCGGTGGAGGTGTTTCTTAATAGTTAAGGCGGATATCAATTCTTGAATGCAGGATACCAGATTGCAGATGCCGGATAGCGGATGCCAGATACCGGAGTCTATTTTCTACTTTTATGATTTGATTGAACAGAACTTAAAAAGTTATTAGTCATTTTACTTAAAACATTAAGTCGTTCATATAAATCTTCAAATAGAGTCTCATCTCTCAATGATTTAGTTTCATAGAGTGTTTCCAAATGGTCAATAGTTTCATCAGTAGAAGCTAAAGCGTAAATAATAAAACGAATAAAATCATTTTTATAATATCTTCGGCCATATCCTTCCACAATATTAGCTTTTACTGACTTCATAGATCTGCGAATTTGTGAACCCGTTTCATAAAGTTCAAACTTTGGAAGGTTCAGACTCATCTTGTGGATATCAATCACCAATTCTCTTGATCTTTTCCAGATGTCTAATTTTTTATAGCTCATATTTCTATGGGGTTCATTTATTAGCTGATTTGATTGTAAGACAACTGAAATCAACATTCCTTACAAAAATGATTAAAATTGTGAAACTGGTATCAAGCGTCCGGCATCCGGAAACTGGCATCTGCCATCCTATATCTACCTGCAATAACCAGCATGACAAACCGTTAAATATTCGTTATATTAAGCTTGAAATAGTTCTTTAACGTATTGGGGGTGTAATGGATTCGACGGAGTGAGTAGAATCGCAGGCCGCATGTCGAGTTCGAGCGATGAATCTCGTAAAAAATCATCATGCAAATATGTAATTGACAACAATTACTCTTACCGTTTAGCTGCGTAAGCAGCTTTACCGTTACCTCGGCTTCTTGCCTGTCAGTGCCGTTGTAACGTCGACTATGACAGGATAGCACTGCAGTCTGCCGTCTGTCAGCTGTAGTGTAAACTCTAAACAGAATAGCCTGAAGTTGTTTGTTACCGAGCTTCGCTTCAGGTGAAACTTAATTCGGTAACTAAGCTTGTAGATGCTTGAACGATATACCATTTCGGACCGGGGTTCGATTCCCCGCACCTCCACTAACTTAAAGCTGGCTCATTAACGTGGGTCAGCTTTTTTATTGTTTTGACCTATCGAAGCCGGGGTTCTGCCAAAGGCATATCCCTGTGGGGAATTTCCCGAACCTCTACTTAATACACTTGAATTCAACTTCGAAGTGCAACAATTGAATTATTAACTTTGGCTCAATAGCGTCCTAAACGTTAAAAGACATGATATTCAATCATTTGGATTAGATTAAAATTATAGGATTGTTGGTTCATCTTTTTCGTCAGTGCAGCCATAAAAAGCCCGTGAGAGATTAAAATTCTGAATATGTGTTCGCTTTTGATGGCGGTTGTTGAAGGTTTTGCTAAAAACCTTCAACAAACACCTTCGAAAAAGTGCATTTCTTTTGGTTCGTTTTCTTTGGGCATACAAAGAAAATGAACGCAACAAGAACAGAAAAACCCATGGGTTCAAAACGAGCACCGTAAAATAATGACCTTTTAAAGTATGCAAAGAACATTATTCTTCGAGTTCAAAAACGTTTAGGACGCTATTGACTTTGGCTTTTTTTATTGCTTGAGATAAACCTAAAGCCAAATTAAATGGGAATACTGATTTAGATTTGATAACCTTCATAAATGCTTTTGATAGACAAACTCGATACAAAAATCGAAGCAATATGAATCTATTTGATGGAAAAAGCCGTATCTTTAATTTCTAATAAATCAGTAATAAATAAAACACAATACACGTAATGAATACATTTATAATTATATCATCACTATGGCTATCCATTTCATTAGTAATGGGTATTTTTGCTATAACGCAGAAAGGATATCAGGATCGAATGTCTCCACTTGAACAGGGCATGAAAAGTGTGCTCAGTTTCTTTAAAGGCTTTATTTCGTGGCCTGTACTTTTTCCCATAGGAATAGCTAAATCGAAATACAAATGCAAAACCATTCACAAAGTTAGTACCGGAAAATCTGCCGATACAAAAAGATAACATTAGAATCATTTTCTTTTCAAAGCCTGGTCATTTTTATGGTCAGGCTTTTTTTTTGGTAACTTTTTTAGTTCAACTGCACTTTAATAAATTCTTGTGGTGCCGGACACTCCAACTTGAAGGGTTCCTATAAACTAATTTTGAAAAAAAGAAAAAAGATAAATCCGTTACATAAGCATTATCGTACTAAGCTATACGAGAGAAGAAAAAATTTTAACTCGACAAACCTTAAACTCAACTCAATAAATAATCTAATTATTATGAACATGAAAAAACTACTAACTTTTTGCGGAATTTTAGCCGTGGTGGGCGCCATAGGTATCGGCATACACGCCGCTGACCATATTGATGCGCCGGCTGTAACCGGTGATGGTACGGGTATCGCATCGGATATCACCGATCTTTACGCTTTCCAAAGCCCATCCAATCCTGATAACCGGGTATTTGTTGTTAATACCAACGGTTTGCTTTCACCCGATGCAACAGCCAATGCTACGTTTGATACCAACGTGATGATCGAAATCAACATCAGTAATGATGGAGATTTAACAGAAGATCTTGTTATTCAAGTTCTATTTACTGAAGACCAGGTAATTACGTACGGACCTTTACCACCTAACGATGGAGAAGCGAGCTCGTTAATGTCTACTATCAATTTGGGCGGTCCTACCATATCTACCGATATCACAGAATTGGGTGAAGAGCCTAACGTAGGTACCAATAACGGAGTCAGTCTATTTGCCGGCCCCCGTGAAGATCCCTTTTTCTTCGACTTTGGCCAGTTTAATGCAGTTTTAGCCGGAGAAGCCTCTTCTTTTGAAGATCCGGGAACAGATACTTTTGCAGGTACTAACGTAATGTCAGTAGTTGTTGAAGTACCCAACTCTCAGTTAGGCAATGCAGAAACGCTCAATGTTTGGGCTACCACCAATGTGCAAACGAACTAACCCAATTGAACTTAATTAACACGAAATTTAAATCGTATATACTATTATGAAGAATTTAAAATTATTTGCTTTATTAATCCTTGCTTCCAGTTTAGTGCTTATAAGCTGTAAAGATGATGAGCCGGATATTATTGACCGGGATGCGACCTTTACCCAGATGGATCAGGTAGCACGCCCCTCAATCAATACGGTGTTCACCACTACCGGTAATAAAAATCAGTTCAATACAACCGTCACTGCAAATCTGCAATCGCAGTTTGGTTCCGCTTATGTTGACCGCATTAATGCACTTAACCCAGGCTACACAACTAATTTACTTGGGCTTGATGCACAAACCTTTGGCAACTTCTTGGCTGCTGATGTTTTAACCGTAGCCAGAACCGGCGAAACCAACTTCTTTGAAGGTCTCGGTGCGGATGATTCTAACCTTTCCGGTCGGCGATTAAGTGAGGATGTAATTGACGTGGAATTACTCCTTCTTTTTGGCGGACCTGATGGATCCGAAAACCCCGGCTTAACTTCCGATGGCGTTGACTCAAACGACCGTCAATTTTCCGGCACGTTTCCGTACTTAGCGTCCCCATTTGGACAATAAGCCGCTAAGAAATAAGCGTTAAATTATTTCACATTGCCCTCTTTTATCCTAAAGCATTCTTCGGGGTAGTAAGAGGGCAATTTTTATTTTAATAGTACTTTAACCAAGTAAGTTTTTTGTTTTGTCATCCCGAGAAATGGTTTTTATGACGAAGGATGACAAAAAATAGTTAAACCAAAGATTTAAGAATTCAACCCGTTTTAAATAGATATTTTATAATCATGAAGAAGCAGTACACACTATATTTACTCCCAATTCTTGTACTCTTTTCCGCTTGCAGTCAGTTGCAAGACAAGGAAAAGATAGTAAAGCAAAAAGAAATTGAACCGTACTTGAATGAGCAGGCTTTTGAAAAAGCGGCTGGTTTACCGTCGGTGCAGGGCGATCTCGAATTTTGGAAAGCAAAGCTAAAAAGTGACCCGGGCAACGTCAGCTATCAGTCAAAATTAGGCGCGGCCTATTCCGCTCGTTTTGGAATCACAAAAAATATAAACGATTTACACAGGGCTGATAGCCTCTACCAGCGATTATTGGGGCAGCCGGCTATGGATAATGAAAACCTGTTGCAGGCCTTGGCGCAATTGTCGGTAACAAAACATGATTTTCCATCCGCCGAAAAATACAGCTATGCAGCTCTTAAAGACGGCGGCGATACCCGTGCAAATAACCTCCTTTTGTTTGATGCGCTTATGGAGCGTGGAGAATATACCTTGGCGGAAAAGAGATTGAACAGGTTAGACGGTGATTTTAGCTTTGGCTACTACACGCGAAAGTCAAAATTTAGTGATTATAAAGGCCGGCTCGATTCGGCTATCTATTACATGGAAGAAGCAGCAAAAAAAATTGATGAGCGTTCAAGCCTCAGTGCGTGGTCGAAAAGTAATTTAGGTGATATGTACGGCCATGCCAACCGTATCGAAGATTCCTACGAGGCCTATCTGGAGGTTTTACAGAAAGAAAATAGCGGCGGGTCCTACCTGCACAGTTTACAAGGTATAGCGTGGATTGCCTACGCGCATGACGAAAACACTAAACTGGCAAAAAAAATACTGCAGTTTGTTGATAGTCAAATTCAATCACCGGATGTAAAGTTAACCCTGGCCGAGATTGCCGAATATGAGGGCAACACCCAAAAGAAAAAAGAGTACCTGCAGGCCTTTGTAAAAGAAGCACAAAAACCGGCTTATTTTGGCATGTACAATGCGTATTTGATAGACATTGCTGCAACAGAATTGGGCAAAACCGATTGGGCGATGGAGTTGGTAGAAAAAGAGCTGGATAACCGGCCCACCCCACAAATTTATGATTTAAAAGCGTGGACCTACCTGCACCAAAATAAGCCTGAAAAAGCGCTAAAAGTTATCCAAGAGCATGTCGCAGGCAAAACGTACGAACCGGTTCCGGCCTGGCATATGGCACGTATTTACCAAGCCAATGGCATGGAAGAGAAAGCGCAGGAATATTACGAGGAGGCATTAGCTGCCGGATATGAATTGGGGCCGGTGACGGAGGCGGAGATTAAGAAAAAAATGGAATCGTGAATTGGTATTTTATCGGGGGTTGAGATGCGGATTTATACCGCCGGTTTGGAG
>Ga0136604_1001432_pt1 | contig 10735 bp, 3 predicted proteins | sample AntRauFillE10628_FD_104928 | JGI IMG/M metagenome (GOLD analysis project Ga0136604, IMG submission 104928) | Saline lake microbial communities from Rauer Islands, Antarctica - Metagenome Filla E10 #628 | ecosystem: Environmental > Aquatic > Non-marine Saline and Alkaline > Saline | place... | reverse complement strand
CAAAAATCTGTGGATTCCTTTTATTGAGTCCTACTAAAATATGGTCGTCATCGCCCTCGAGGTCATCGATAAGTTGCGTGCGAACTCCATCGAAATTGGTGAGCTCTTTGAAGTTTTCACCATCGAGATCCACTGCGAAGAGTGCGAAGTTTTCATCTCCGCCCTCGTCTTTAAGATAAAGGATTCTATTGTCGTTGGCCCAGGTGTAACCAGCGATGTCGCGATCGGTCACATCGGTGATGCGGGTAGCTTTGTCACTGTCGGCTTTTCTAACGAAAACGTTCATGCGGTTTTCGTAAGGAGCCATAAAAGAGATGTGCTCTCCATCGGGTGAAAGCTGAAAGCTCGACTTCTCAGGGTTTTTGAAAAACTGTTCTAAAGGGTACTGTTTAGGTTTTTCCATTTTTGTGGATTTTCCTTTTTGTGCCGCCACATGCGTGGGGGCGGATGAGAAAATTATCAGCGCCAGTGCGCCAATTGCAAATGAAAGCATTTTCGTCTTCATGGTTATAGGGTTTTGGTGGTGTAGTAATTCAGGTTTGAAATTACACCTTTTTGGAGCTGCGTCACTCAAAAAATGTTAAGCGTAAGAAATTGATTGCGAAAGGGAACGGGATGAGGTTTTAATGATTAATGGGCAACACGTAAAAAACGAAAGTTATAGCCAATATCAAATTAAAACGAGGGTTGCTGAACTTGTTTCAGCACCTTGAGCTTTCAAACTTGATGGAACAATCTGCCGCACAACATTAATTTCCTTGAACTCCCTCAAAACTTGCTGTTTTAAAAATGATCCAAGCGAAGCGAGGTTCCTCAGAAATTAAGTCTATCAAGAAATTCCTTAACAGAATTTGCAATTGATCATCAAATTATGATAGTCAATTACATTCCCTCTTGTCTCGACTTCGCTCGACAAACGGCCTGCACGCGACTCAGTCAACAAACAATTTGGGAACTCGTAATTCGTAATTGATAATTCGTAATTCACACATTGACTTGATTATCTTTGTCGGCCTTTCAAATGATGGAGTTTCACACATACACGCTGCCAAATGGCATTCGACTCATTCACAAGGAGACCAACCGTGAGGTGGCTCACTGTGGACTGGTTATAAATGCCGGTTCAAGGGATGAGGAACAGCACGAGCAAGGTCTGGCTCATTTCATCGAGCATGCGATATTCAAGGGCACGGTGAAGCGCAAGCCTTATCACATCCTCAATAGACTCGATAGAGTAGGAGCTGAGATCAACGCCTACACCACAAAAGAGGAAACCTGGATCTACGCGTCCTTTATCAATAAAGACTTTGAGAGAGCTGTTGAGCTAATTGCCGACATCAGTCTAAATGCCACTTTCCCCGAGAAAGAGCTCGTGAAAGAGCGAGATGTAATCATCGATGAGATTAATTCTTATCGCGACAACCCCGGAGAGCAGATTTTTGACGATTTTGAAGAGTTGCTCTTCGAAGGGCATTCCATCGGGCGGAATATTCTGGGCACGCTCGATAGCGTGAGAACTCTTTCACGGGAAGATATTTTCAATTTCAAAAAGCGCAGATACGTTACTGAAAACATGGTTTTTAGTTCCGTAGGAAATATTCCTTTTAAACGCGTGAAACGATTGGCAGAAAAGTTTTTTGGTGGCTATCAGCAGCACAAGGCAAAAGAAGATAGAAGACCTTACACCGAATATCAACCACGCCACAAAGTGGAAGAAGCTGATACTCACCAGGTGCATCACCTTTTGGGATCTACAGCCTATAATTTCGATCACCCCTTGAAAACAGGACTTGTTGTGCTCAACAATTTTCTCGGTGGGCCAGCTATGAACAGCAGGCTCAACATGGGCATTCGCGAAAAACACGGACTTGCCTACAATGTGGAATCGAACTACACGCCTTATTCCGATACCGGTGTTTTTGAAATTTACCTGGGAACTGACCCTGCCTATTTTGAAAAGAGTAGGGGTCTCATTGCCAAGGAGCTCAGAGGCCTCAGAGAGAAAAAGCTCGGTGCGACTCAGCTGCAGCAGGCGAAAAAACAGTTGATTGGACAAATTGCACTTGCTCAAGACAGCGGAGCAGGAACGATGCTCGCACTCGGGAAAAGCTACCTACTTTACGACCGAGTCGATTCGTTGCAAGAGGTTTTTAGGAAAATTGAAGAAGTGACTTCTGATGACCTGATAGAAATCGCCAACGAAATCTTTGATGAGAGCCGAATGAGTTCATTGACCTTGAAGTAAAGTCCGACCTACACGACCAAAATCACTCTTCGAACTCGATGCTGTGTAGCAACAGGCCGGCTGCCGGAGCAATATTCTCAAACGTCTTTTCAGATTCCCCACTCAGTGATTGTTTGATGTCCTCGAGGGTTTTAGCACCACGTCCTACTTCGAGCAACTGACCCATCATCAAGCGTACCTGATTTCTCAAGAATCCCACGGCTTTCACACGGTAGGCAAAAGATTGTTCCGGGAAAAAATTAGCTGTGTAAATATCATTCTCTTCGATGTGACTGGAAATCACGCTTCTCTCCAGCACCGTTTGGGGACTGGGCTTTTTGCAGTATTGACGAAAGTTGTGATGCCCTTCGAAAAGCTTAGCCGCTTTTTTCATCTCTTCGACATCGAGTTCTTCCAAAAAGGTAGCAATGAAAGGAGCGCTAAAAGGGTGAGGTTTCTCGCCATAGGCAAAGAAGTAGATGTACTCCTTGATTTTCGAGTGCTGGATGACGTTGAAGTTCTTGTCCACTTCTTTTACGCTCGTAACCCGAATGTCGTTGGGGAGGTTGAGGTTGAGCAAATCGAGAAATTCGCTTTCATTGAGTTTTTCGAAAATGAAAAGCTCGAATGCCATTTCATTGGCAGAGACTTTGGCGTCCGTTCTGCTGCAACCAAGCGTTTTAAAATCATCGTGACCACAAATAAAGCGGACAGTTTTATCAACCATCTTCTGGACGGTTTTCACATTTGGCTGCACCATCCAGCCGTGGAATCGAAAGCCGAGGTATTGAATGTGAATGAGGTAATAATATCTTTCCATTTGTTGGCGCTGAGGAGTGCGAAGGAACGGAAATTTTTAAAAAACAAAATCTGGACTAATTATTAAGAATCTTCTTTGAGCTTCAGTTTATGAATGCGGGTAGGCCGGTTGTCGAGCGAAGTCGAGACACGCGGGTAGGAAAGTCCAGGGGATGTTTTTAGATTCAATTTTTGAATGCCTTTAATCAAGGCCTTATCTAAAAACAAAACCCACACTCTCCGGGAAGAGAATGTGGGTTTTGCGATTGTTAGTATTTAGAATGTACCTGTAAGGTTATTTCTTAATCATACTTTTGTTGATGTTACTCTGTTCTGTTCTCAGCGTGATGATGTAGACACCAGAACTAATTTCCGAAACATCAATATTGTGTTGACTTTTGTTTCCAGCGATGTCGAGGCTAACTGTTTTTATCAGCCTTCCGTTGAGGTCTCTTACGAGCACTTCTGCTTCTTGAGAAGTGCTATTGGAAACATCAAAGTTTAATTGATCTCCGGCAGGGTTTGGATAGAATTCGAATGAAACTTCGTTATTCAATTCGTCAACTCCAATGGTGCTGGCATCTTCAATTATGTTGACGCTGAATCCAGCCGATCCGGCAAAGCCTGGGATCAGATCGGGGATCATGTCTGCTGAAATTTCCATGCAAAAGGACGCTTCGCAATCTTCTTCCTCGTCAATTTCGAAGAAGGCCGTGAGGCAAAGTGTGTAAGGTCCATCTCCTTCGTATTCATATTCAGGGAAAATATCTGTTGACGTGTTTCCGTCACCGAAGTCCCACACTACACTTAGCGCATCATCAATGTCATCTGATGGGATTACGAAAATGGTATTCGGGAAATTTTCAGTTGCAGTGAGCTCAAAGTCAATAAAGCATTCTGGTGGATAAATACACGAGCCATCATCCACGTTGGCTTCAGGGTCGTAGTTCAAAGCTTCAGGGTCAGTACAACCGGCAATTTGGCCTTCGCCACAACCTTCTTCGTTGATTCCAAAATAAACAATATGAGGATCGCCTTCTCCAAGTGTGCCGCCAGCAATCATTTCATTGTCTGCAAAAACTGTAATCACACCATCCCATTGCGTGTCGGTCAGGTTGTAAAGTTCTATGGTGTGGCAGCCGTCCTGAAGGCAAACTTCAACGATATTGGTTCCTCCGGTATAGCCATCGTCAATGAGCGTATCTCCGCTAAACACTCCGTATTCAATGTCGTTTTCTCCGATGTTTACGTCCATCTGGAAAGTAACTTCAGTTCCATAGCATTCTGGATAGTTGCACGAGCCATCATCAACTGTAGCTATCTCTGAGTAGTTTGACGCTTCGGGGTCTGTGCAGCCTGGAAGGCTCACATCGTCACCACAATCTGTAGAGTTAATGTTGAATTGCATGAATCCGTACTCTCCATTTGGCAAAGTACCTTCGAGAATAACTTCACCGTCAAGTTCGATGCTAAACTCACCGCCATTCCAGCCGTTGCCTTCTGAGTCGAAAAGTTCGAACGTGTAGCACCCGTTTTCCAGACAGATCCAGTGTGAATTCTCGCTGTAGCTTTCGTAACCACCGTCTCCGTAGATTTCAACTTCATCCTGCACGATGTTCCATGAAACCTGGCCACCGCCATCTTCAGTTTCTATTTCCAGTTCTACCCAGCTGCCAGCGCAGTCGTCAGGGTAGAGGCAAGATCCATCATCTATAGAGGCATCGTCATCGTAGTTTATGGCATCTGGATCTGTGCAGCCTTCGCCACAAGGGTCAACCTGGAATGAGAAGTTGATGGTCTCTTCCAGATCATCGCCAAATTCACCAGAGGCAATTTCTACTCCGTAGGCAGAAATTGAGTACGTACCTGACCACTCGCTAGCAGAAACATTCTCGAATTCAATTTGGAAACAACCACTGTCGGGAACGCATACGTTGAAGCTGTCATCTCCATTGGCGATTCCTTCAGCAATGTCGAAGTTGAAAGTGTTGTTTTCTATTGACCATTCAATTTCTCCTTCACCAAGCGGTGAGTCAATGTCTACAGTGACTTCAACTCCATTGCATTCTTCGTATTGGCAGTTGCCCAAATCCTGGTTTGCAATCGGGTCGTAGTTTGTTGCAGCTGGGTCTGTGCAACCTGGGATCAAGTCTTCGCCAGAGCAATCCACCTCACCAACTGAGAAGTAAAACTCTCCATATTGGCCATCGGGCAAGTAACCTTCAGTGAGAGTTTGCTCACCCAATTCCAGTTCGAATTCAGAACCGTTCCATCCATCTGATGAAGAATCGAATAGTCTGACGTGGTAGCAGCCATTGGAAAGACAAACCCACTCTGTGTACTCCGAGAAATTTTCATATCCACTGCCTGTGGCAATTTCAGTTTCGTCTTGAAAAATAGCCCATGAAATATCCGAAGCTTCCCATTCTGTTTCAATTTCCATGGTCACCCAGCTGCCATCACAGTCTCCCGGTAAAATGCAAGAACCGTCATCAATGGACGCATCTTCATCGAAGTTGAGCGCATCCGGATCGGTGCAGCCTTCGCCACAACCTTCGGAGTTCACTCCAAAGTGAAGCACTGTTGGGTCGTTGTCGAGGTCGGCTGAAGCCACCACGCCATTTTCCATCAGCACGGAAACAACTCCGTCCCATTCTGTGTCGGTATTGTTGTAAAGTGAAAGTTCATAACAGCCATCATAGAGGCAAAGCTCGTGAGATTCGGTTGCACCGGTGTAGCCATCTGCAATTAGAGTGTCACCGGAGACCAATCCCCATTCAATGTCTTCAGCTTCGAGATTCACGTCAAGCTGAATGAGAACAGCGGTTTGATTGTCATCACAGTTAAATTCTATCTGAGAACTGGCGTTTAAGCCAAAAGCGATCAGAAAAACGATTAATAGGGTAGCTCTATTCATTTGGATTATAGATTTTTTAGATGTTGTCTTTTTATGTGACACAAGTAGTGCGGAATTAGTTGCAAATACTTCAAAATAGAGGGTTTAACAAGGTATTGAGAATACAACAAACCCCGAGAAAATAATCCCCGGGGTTTGATAATTAATAGAATTGTTGTTTACCAGTTTATCAGTCTTTCAAAATCTTAAAAGTCTTGTGTTCTCCTTTGGAGCTGACATTTATGAAGTATAACCCCGAGCTGTACTCTGACAGATCGATTTTATAATTAGTGTTGCTATTTCCAAATTCGACCGGTTGAGAATTCAAGATCGCTCCATGCATATTGTAAAGAGTGATTGTTGTTCCATCTGCCCAATTCATCTCAGAGGAGACCGTCACAAAGTTGGATGTTGGGTTTGGATAGACTTCGATGTTTTCAAAGTATTGCTCTTCATCCACTCCAATTGTAGAAGCATCTTCGATAATGTTGATGAAGAATCCAGCACTGTTTCCGCCTGCACCAGGAATGAGGTCTGGAATCATGTCTGCTGTTATCTCCATGCAGAACGTCACATCACAGGTGTCGTTTTGTCCAACTTCAAAGAAAACCGTGAGGCAGAGATTGTAAGGTCCGTCTCCTTCGTATTCGTGATCGGGGAAAAGTTCTGTTGAGGTAGTCCCATCACCAAAGTCCCACAGGACGCTAACTGCATCGTTTATTGCAAGAGCAGGTATAACAAAAATGGTATTCAGATTTGCCGAATCAGCCAGCAGGTCGAAGTTGATGCTACAGTCTTCTTCGTAAATGCAGGAACCGTCATCAAGCGTTGCTTCATCGTTGTAGTTGATAGCTTCAGGATCGGTGCAGCCTTCGACAAAGCAATCGTCATTGTTGATGCTAAAGTTCACCTCATAGCTGGAAGCTACTGAACCATCAATAGTAAAAAAGGAAGCATCCATACCGATCAAATTGAGTTCAAAATCACTTCCAAATACTGGAGAAAGGAAAAATCCTCCGCTCCAATACTCAGGTACATTACTGAGCGATAGGGTATAGCAGCCATCTTCCAGACAAACAAAGTTGTCGCCCGCTGCATTACTCGAGTTTCCTTCAGTCACGAGATCGCCCTCAATGTCGAAAATTTGAAAGTGCATGAAATCAGTTCCAGAACTATTAATGGTGTTAAAGTCGTTGCCTATGTGTAAAAGATTTCCGTCACACTCCCCTTCGTAGAAGCAGGAACCATTATCTTCAATCGCACCTGGGTCGAAGTTTACCGCTTGTGGGTCTGTACACCCTTCGATTACCGGAACACCACACGATGGGGTGTTAATACCGACCGTGAATTCATAGATATCAACAAACGAATTAATGTTTGCTGTTACCTCTTCTTGTCCGTTGATAAAGATTTGCAGATTACCATACCAATTTCCTTGAACCGTGTTTTCAAATGTGAATGTGTAGCAGCCGGCAGCAGCGCAGAAGGTGTCGTCAATTTGATTACTCGAATAGCTCGTGCTATCGTTCTCAAGTGACCAGATGATATTCTCAGACAGGCTATTTCCATTGAGCAGAAAATCTACTGTATGGCAATCATACACGCAGCTTCCATCATCGACCGTTGCGTCTGGATCATAGTTGTTGGCTTCAGGGTCGATACAGCCTTCTATTTCACCGCATTCACTATTCACACCGATGTCGAAAGAAAGGTTGGAGTTGCTATTAATTTGTTCGATAAGATAAACCTGTCCGTTCACATAGATGCAAATCAATCCGGTCCAGTCCGCTTCAGTGAAATCATAGACTGTAAAATTATAACAGCCGTCCTCAACGCAGAATGTATATTCCTCGATGGGTCCCTGACCATCGTAGCCCCCATAGCCGCCTCCCTCAAGGTATTCATCGCCACTGTTGAAGCCCCATTCGAAGGACACTCCGGGTCCGGCATTTAACTGAACTAGAACCTCGTTTGATTCACAAGGTGTTTCCTGGTATTCGCATGAGCCATCATTAATCGTAGCTTCAGGGTTGTAATTGGTGGCTTCCGGATCTGTGCAACCTTCAATTTCTTCCTCACAATCTACATTCACTCCAAAAGTCACTGATCCGGATTCACCAGTTTCAAGGCTTCCGCTTGAGATGAAGGTTCCATCATCCAGCCATATTGAGAAGCTGCCTCCATTCCAGCCGTCACCGTAGCTATCGTACATCTCAAATGTGTAGCAGCCGTCTTCCAGACAAATCTCTTCAGTGTACTGGTAATTGTTTTCTTGATAATTGTAGCCTTCTGCCACCAACTCACCTTCCTGGAAAATGGCCCATGAAATTTCGTATGACCAGGTGTTCGTCACAATATTTACAATGGCCGGATTTGATTCACATTCTTCCACAACTTCACATGGGCTTTGCACGATGTACTCGAGGTAGCAAGTTCCACTGTCTCCCAGGTAGCCATCGACAAGGAGGATGTAGGTTGTGTTTGACTCGAGCTCACCACAGGCAAACTCAAATTTTGACATCAGCCCATTTCCGGAGTTGCCATCGCAGTAAATCATTTCGCCACCACATTCTTCAAAGAGACCAAACTGGGTGTCGGTAAACGTGTTTGAGCCGTCAGTGATAGCTTCGATTGTTATTGCCGAAGGTTCTTCAGGAGTTGTGAAAGTATACCAAATGCTCGATTGCTCGCCTTCTCCATTTCCAAAAGCCCAGCAGTCGCCAAATATTCCTTCGTTGGAATCTGCGCCAACGTTGCTAATGAGTTGAATGCCTTCCTGTAGTGGCGAAGCGTTTTCGCAAAGGTCGTTTTCTACTTCTTCATCTTCGTATTCGCAAGAGCCATCATCAAAAATGGCTTCGGGGTTGTAGTTGAGGGCTTCAGGGTCCATACAGCCCAAAATTTCTTCATCGCATTCTGAATTTACACCAAATTGAACTACTCCGTACTCGCCATCATCGATGGTTCCAGTGGTAAGTATTTCATCACCAAGGCTTATTGTGAGACTTCCTCCATTCCATCCGTCTCCGTAAGAATCAAACATTTGAAGCGTGTAGCAACCATCTTCCAAACATAGAAACTCAGAATTTTCAGTGGAATTTTCATAGTCCGATCCTTCTGCTACTATTTCATCTCCCTGTAGAATGTTCCATGAAATTTCATACCCCCACAGTTCTGTGGTCATGGTTAAATCGAGCAGGTTAGGACAGTCTTCTTCATAAATACAAGAGCCATCATCGCTAGTAGCGTCAGGGTTGTAGTTAAGTGCGTTGGAATCTGTGCAGCCTTCTACGTTTTCTTCACATGTGCTATTCACAGATAGATCAAAAGAAAATTCTGAATCACTGTCGACCGGTTCAACTAAATAAGTTTGCCCATTGACATGGATGAAAATTGAGCCGGTCCATTGGTTATTTGAAACCTCTTCAATGGTGATGGTGTAGCAGCCATCTTCCACGCAGTATAGATACTCTTCAATGGCTCCCATACCGTTGGATCCGTCACCTTCTATCAATTCGTCATCATTGTAGAAATTCCATTCAAGATCACCTTCCTGGCCAGGATTGACCTGAATCAAAATTTCATTTGCTTCGCAGTCAATTCCATATTCACAAGATCCATCATTTAAAGTGGCTTCCGGATCGTAGTTAGTCGCTTCCGGGTCGGTGCAACCAGCAACAACTCCTTCACAATCCGCGTTGATTCCAAAGTCAAGAGCTCCGAATTCTCCACTTTGTAGAGCTCCGGTGATTAATTGATCTCCATACTCAAGTGTCAGAATAGCTCCATTCCATCCGTCACCAAAAGAATCGTACATGTTTAAAGTGTAACAACCATCTTCGAGGCATACGAATTCAGAATATGAAGAAAAGTTTTCGTAGTCGGAACCTTCAGCAATGATTTCATCGCCTTGCGTAATGCTCCACGAAATTTCAGAACCCCACTGTTCCGTAGTAAGCTCCAGTGAAACGAAATTGGGGCAATCTTCTTCATACAAACACGATCCGTCATCCGTTGTAGCTTCAGGATCGTAGTTCAGCGCTTCAGAGTCTGTGCAGCCGGCAATTTCTTCCTCGCACTCTGCATTCACTCCAAAAGTTACTGATCCGTATTCGCCAGTTTCAAGGCTTCCACTTGAGATGGATGTGCCGTCTTCCAGCCATATTGAGAAGCTACCTCCATTCCAGCCATCGCCATAAGAGTCGTACATCTCAAATGTGTAACAACCGTCTTCAAGGCAAATCTCCTCAGTGTACTGGTAATTGTTTTCTTGATAATCGGAGCCTTCTGCCACTAATTCACCTTCCTGTAAAATGGCCCACGAGATTTCGTCTGACCAGGTGTTTGTCACAATGTTTACAATTGCGGGGTTAGCTTCGCATTCTTCCACAACTTCACAAGGACTTTCCATGGAATATTCGAGGTAACAAGTTCCGTTATCGCCCTGGTAGCCGTCAACCAGAAGGATGTAAGTTGTATTTGACTCAAGTTCACCACAGGCAAAATCAAATTTTGACATCAGTCCGTTCCCGGAGTTGCCATCGCAGTAAATCATTTCACCACCACACTCTTCAAAAAGCCCAAACTGAGTATCGGTGAATGTGTTTGTTTCGTCAGTTAAGGCTTCAATGGTTATGGCTGCGGGGTCCTCAGGTGTGGTAAAAGTGTACCAGATGCTCGACTGTTCACCTTTGCCATTTCCAAAAGCCCAGCAATCACCAAAAATTCCTTCGTTGGAATCTGCGCCAACATTGTTAATGAGTTGAACACCTTCCTGTAGTGGCGAAGCGTTCTCGCAAAGGTCGTTCTCTACTTCT
>Ga0136604_1001429_pt1 | contig 10744 bp, 9 predicted proteins | sample AntRauFillE10628_FD_104928 | JGI IMG/M metagenome (GOLD analysis project Ga0136604, IMG submission 104928) | Saline lake microbial communities from Rauer Islands, Antarctica - Metagenome Filla E10 #628 | ecosystem: Environmental > Aquatic > Non-marine Saline and Alkaline > Saline | place... | reverse complement strand
CTCGGCCGGAAACTGACGGTCGGTCCCACGCCACCTGCCACCGCTGACGTGCACGCTGCAACCGTCCGTGCCGCAAGTGGTGTCTCCACAGTCGAGAACCCCGAATCGGTCGCACAAACGGAGGGGTTCGACGGTCTCGGTAACGCAGTTGCTGGGGTATTGGTCGACGGTCTGTTCCCCCCTGAGAAGGGGCGGTTGGCGTTGGCCGGCGGTTCGCCAGTCGACCGGCTCATTGAGCACCGGTACGCGCGTGCGAGTGACCGATACACCGTCGAGACACGCGACGCCGTCGAACGCGGGGATACAGCGACCGCGAACACCCAGCTCACGGATGCGATGGCGGAACGCGTTGCCTCGGACCTCCGCGAGGAGTTCGACTCGCCCACAGCAGCAGCCGAGTCGCTCCGACTCAGCGAGGTCACAATCGGCGTCCGGACGTGGTCGACATGAGTCTCGCTGCAGATCGACGCGGCCGAATCCCATTCGCACTCGTCGGTGTGCTGCTGCTCGTGAGCGCCTCCGTCTACGCGACGGGTGTCGCCCAACAGGCAGCCCCAGCAGTCGACCAGCGTGTTGCTGACTCGGTGGACGCTACCAGCCAAGACGTGCGTCCGGTGCTGCGGGACGCCATTCACGATGCGTCGCGCGAGGCTGCACGCAACCCGGTTACCGAACCCGCTGACACCCCGACTGGGCGGGTGCTCAACGACTCACAGCCCTTTGTCGACGCGCTCCGGGTCCGTCTCGCCGTCGGTGTCCGCGCTGCACTCGGTACCGTTGGACGAGAGACGAAAGTAGGGAAAACCACTGTCTCGCTTCCACCAATCGACGACGCAGAGAGCCTTCGTAGCGCGAAACGGGATATTCAGGTAACGCCGGTCGATGGCGGCGAGTCGATGATGGTGACGGTCCAGAATCTCACGGTCCGAGCCCACCGGGGAGACCGGGCCGTCGCGAAACGGCGGTTGAACCTCACGCTCACAGTAGCGACGCCGGTGCTCGTGCTCCACGAGCGGGCGACGCGCTACGAGCGGCGGCTGAACCGCGGCGCGCTCGAAGGGCCGGGACTCGGACGGTCGATGACCGCCCGCCTCTATCCCGTCACGACGGCCCGGGCGTACGCTCGCTACGGTGGCGCACCCATCGAAAACGTGCTCGGAAACCGCCACGTTGCGCTCTCGACGAACGCTGCGCTCCTCGCCCAGCAACGAGCAGTTTTCGGTCGCCACGACCCCGCTGGCGCACGTGCACTCGAGGTGGCAACAGTCCGCGTCGGTGTCACAGACGTACTCCAGCCCCGAAATGGGGATGCTGCAGATTTCGCCAACGCAGTCCTCCGCCCCAACGCCGTGGACGATGGCGAGCAGGCCCAGGGACGATTCGAGCCGGAGATGCCCGACGGTCCCCCGATTTCCGCATCGCCCAGGGCCGTCGCCGACGAGGCGTATCTCGGTATCGGGACGGATCTTGTCGCAGAGACTGCTGGGAGCTACCGGGTGACCGGGCGGCTCGAAACTCAGGTCGTCGAAACGACACTCCTGGCCGAGCCAATCGCAAAAAAGCCGGGAGAAAACTGGACGCTGCATGAAGAACGCACGAGCAATCGCACGGTCGTCTCTGCGGCCGACGAAGCGGCCACTGACCGGTTTGAGCCGGTTGCGGGGAACGCAACGTCTCGGATCTATCGCAAGGTCGCGGTGTATCATACGACGACTCGAGTCTGGACCTGTGGGAGTGAGACCAAGACCACCCACGTCCAGTGGCGCAACGAACACCTGGTCGCGGTGACGGTCAGCGCTGCGTACGCCCCTGCGGACAACGCCCCGGACAGGCCCACAACTCCAACATTCCGACAGGGCGGCGCATTCGATGGTCCGAACCTTGTCGGAGGCACCGACCGAGTCGCCCACAAACTCTTCACGGTGAACGGCGGCCTCGACTCAATCGCCGCCCGCGTGGCTACCGGTCATAAGGGACTGCTGACGCAGAATGCGACAACCACCGCGCCGCGACCTGGGACGCTGGGTCCGTGGGTGTCGAGTGACCTCCGACAGCTGCGTCAACGCGTGGCGAACATCACGGTCACCGTTTCCCGCCAGCGCGTCGCCGCGGGTGAAGCGAACCCAGCCGCCAAACTGGCTGAACGGCTTCGTGACCGTCGTTCGGCCCTCCTCAACGCGCCGGAACGCTACCACGGTGTGGCCGACCGCGCCCGTGTTTCCGTCAGGGCCGCCTACCTCGACCGGGTAATCGCTGCACTCGATCGTCGTGCAACCGCTGCAGAAAGCCGAAACAACGCATATCTCGACGGTATCAAAGACATGAGTGCGCGTCGGTTGGCAACACTCACGAGCATCGGGTCTGGTGCCAGTGGGGAGCCGACTGCGTCAGCGGGTCCGACACAGCGTGGGGAGTCAGAGGCGCTCCGAGTGATTCCCGATGCCTCCCCCGTCTATCTGACGACGGCCGCTGTCGACGCCGACCACGTTCGAACCGTCCCGGCCGAGGAGACCGTCCACCCCCTCGCGATCGAGACCACGAACTGGTTCGCGGCACCATACGGCGAAGCGGCCAGTGAGGTCACCGGAGCGATCTTCGACGAGAACCGGGTCACACTCGAAACCGCGGCTGGAACGCTCGTCGCCGCGGACCAGGCGGTAGCCGACGAAGCCGGTTCTGGTGGGACCGCCTCGAACCGACGAGCCGCACTCGTTGCGAACCGTGATGAATTGGCCCAGGCCGTCGGTCGCTCGGTGAGCCGTCTTGAGCAGTCACTCTGCGATGTCGCCAGTCGCGAACCTGGGGTCTCGGTGGGAGTCTGCCGGGCAGTCGTTCGTGACCTCCACGGTCACTGGGGTGGCGTCGGCCATCGTGGTCTCGCCATGAGCAACGGGAGCTACGCCGACCCGTTCGTCCAGGGCCTCGAGCGCCGCGGCGTCGACGCTGGAACAGCCAGCGACGCCGGCGTCCGTATCCGGGTCCACCTCAGAAAACAGACAGCTGAACGCCACACCAGCGTCCCGGCACAGACGACGAACCAGACTGCATCCGCCGTCCGCCAGTACGGTCGCGAACGTGTCCAGAAAGCGACCGAAGCCGCGTTGGCCAACGGAACAGCGCGAGCCGCCAAGAAACTCACCGGGGCGTCCCGTCTCCCGGCTGGCCTCCCGCTTGCGCCCCCACCGTACAGCTGGATCGCGACAGTAAACGCCTGGAGTGTCACCGTTCGTGGGGAGTACCAGCGCTTCGCGCTCCGTGCGCCCGGTGGAAGCCCCGACGGCGGTGGCGCAGTCGTGCGATACGTCCGAGATGGCTCGATCGTCCGCCTCGATGTGGACGGTGACGGGAAGGCAGAACGGCTGGGGCAGAGTGAACGGGTGAGCTTCGAGACGGGAACGACTGTCGTCGCCGCCGTTCCGCCGGGGCCACCCGGCGTCGGGGACGTGGACGGCAGTCGGACCGAGCAGTCACCGGGGTGGCCCTGCCCGGGTGTGAACGGAGACGAGGACTGCGTGGCCCGCGAGACGGAGTAACAACCGTTTTTGCCGCGCCTGCCCCAGCTTCAGTCATGTTATACGACGCTGTCGAGACTCCCGGCGACCTGACGCCCGACGCGCTCCTGGCGGCGTACTTCGAGGAACTCGCCGCCGTCGTCGCCGACCTCGGTGTGGACACCGTCGTGGAGGGAACGGGTCTGGACCGGCCATCCGTCGTCGCGATCGGCGACGGCAAGACCCCGCCACTCACCCTCGAGGAGGCCACAAAGATTCTGGCACTCAGCGACGGTGCCCCCTCGGCCGAGGATATCGCCTGGGAGGCGCGAGACCACCTCTTGATGGGGATGACGACCGCAGTCCTCGACGTGGACACCATCGCCCGCGAGACGGAGACTGACCTCGACGGGAAAGAGGTCCAGCAGGCCATCGAGGGCCGGCTGCCGACGACGCTCACGGAGTTCGCCCGAATTCAACAGTTCATCGGCAGCCGCCGCTGATGCGTGTCGTCATTCTTGGCTGTGGCTACGTCGGACAGGAACTCGCGAGCAAACTCGAGGACGCCGGTCACGATGCCGTCGGCGTTGTCCGCTCCGAAGCGAGCGCCGCCGAACGCAGAGCAGACGGTATCGAGGCAGTAGTGGCCGACCTGACGGACTCAGAAGCCGTCGATCGGCTCCCAGACGCGGACGCGCTTGTCTTCGCCGCTTCCGCTGGCCGGGGGAGCGTCAAGCAGGCCCGTGCGCTCTACATCGACGGTCTGCGCAGCGTCATCTCGGCGTATCAGGACCGCGACCACCCCCCCGAGCGGGTTCTGTTCACGTCGAGTACAGGAGTGTACGGTGACCACGAGGGCGGCTGGGTCGACGAATCGACGCCAGTCAGCCCCAAGAGTCCGAAAGCAGGCGTCATCGCAAAGGCTGAAGCACTCGTCCATACTGCTCCGTTCGAGAGCACCGTTGCGCGGTTCGCCGGCCTCTACGGTCCCGGCCGGTACCGTCTCTTGTCGTACCTGGACTCCGTGACCGAGGGGTGGCGCAACTCGACACACCGCGACGACGCCGCGGGTGCGTTGGCGTGGTTCCTCAGGGAGGATTGCGGTCGAAACGAGACGATACTCGTCACCGACGGCGAACCCGTTCAACGCTGGGCGTTCGGAGACTGGCTGGCTGCGGAGTGTGGTGAGCCCGAACCAGCGAAACAGACAGTCGGGGAGCGCATCGCTGCCGACCACCTTTCGCCGGAGTCGGTCAGGCGGCTCAGATCCGAGAAACGATGCCGGAACGACCGGCTGCTCGAGTTGGGCTACGAACTCGAGTACGAGAACATCTACGAAGGATACGCTGACGCGATTGCGGCGTACCGTGCCGCGGACGGCTCAGTGTGACGGTGCAGCGGACGGCTCAGCGGCCGACCCGGAGCTCCTCGATGAGCTGGTCGATGAGTTCGCTCTGACGGTCGAGGTCGGCGCGCTGACGTTCGATTTCCTCACGAAGTGCGCTCACCTCCGCGGCGAGGTCTGCATCCGACTCGGTGCTCGCCGTGTTGGGGTCGGAGTCGGAGGCGGTGTCGAGTTCGCCCTCCCCTTTGGCGCCGTAGTACTCCTCGTTGGTCACCTGCTCGACGATACGGTCAGTGTCCGGCTCTTCGTCTGCTTCGTCGTCTTGCTCGTCCTCGTCGTTGCCAAAGAGGTCAGGACCGTCGCCGAACGGCGAACTGGACGACGCGTCTGCTGGCTCTGCGTCTTCGTCCGCCGAGAGCGCTCGGAACGCTTCGATATTCGGGACGTCGTAGTACGTCAGAATCGCGTCTTTCAACGCTGCCTCGACCATCCGGGCGTCGTCGTTCGGCGCCTTGAACCGTTCTTGATGGTCTGAAACTGTGAGGACGACGGAGGTCGCGACGTTCCCCGGCTCGAACGCGAGGTCGGTCACCTCCTCGAATGGGTACTCCTCGAACTCCTCGTCCCAGACCGGCTGGCCGATATGTTTCACGACGCGCTGGCTAGTGACGATGAGGGTGAGTTCCGAAAATCGGAACGTGCGTTTGACGCTCTCGCCGGGCTCGGTGATACCCTTGGCGTCGAGGACGCCCGCGAGCATCGGGTGGAGCACCTCGTCGAGTTTCCCTTTGGGGAGCGTGATCGACTTCTCCCCGTCGATACCGTAATCGAGGACGAGCGTCGCCTTCCGACGACCGTTCTCGATGGTGATGCACTCGACCGCGTGGGGGAGCTCCTCGACGGATTCGTCCGAGAGTAGCCCCTCCGCACGGTAGACGAGCGTTCGCGTGGGCGTGACAAGCAGCAGGTCGTCGCCGCCCAACGCTACCTCCGCGACGGGCTCCTCATCGCCGAGGTGCTCGCTGACTATCTCCGGCAGGCTCATACCCCGTCCTTCAACGCCCGCGGCATAAATCCGCACGGCTCGTTCCTGCGGGTCCAGATGAATGGGTTTAAGTCTGTAATGCCGGTACGGGAGAGTACGGCCGGGTGGCTTAGCTGGACATAGCGCCGCACTCATAGGGTATCGAGATTCGGTGCGGTACGCCTAGGAACTATCCGCAATCCCATCGGGGCCCGCCGAGCCTCGGACCTGGGTCATGCGGAGATCGCGGGTTCGGAGCCCGCCCCGGCCATTCTCGGTTTTCGCCCCAACAGCGTTGCTGCTTGCCGCCGAGATTGACCTGACGAATCCGAGTACCACGGCCTGCGGGTGTATTCCGCCGGTACAAGCGGTTTTTTCAGCGCACCGGTGAACCTCCCAGTATGTCACGACGACAGCGCACCGACCGCATGGATCTCAGGCAACAGCTGGCGGCCGACGCCTCGCCCATCGGCAGTTGGGTCTCGCTGGGGTCGCCCGCGGCCGCGGAAATCGTCGGCGCGCTGGAGTTCGACTTCGTCGTCGTCGACACCGAGCACACGCCGCTCTCTATCGAGAGCGTCGAGGACCTCGTTCGGGCCGTCGACGCCAGCGGCCAGACCGACACCGTGGTCCGTGTGCCCGAGAACGACGAGACCGAGATCAAGCGCGCGCTCGACCTCGGTGCCGCGGGCGTGATGGCGCCGCAGGTCGAAACCGAAGCCGAAGCCGAAGAACTGGTCGCCGCCACGCGCTACCCACCCGAGGGAATCCGAGGCATCGCGGGGAGCCGCGCCAACGGCTACGGGAAGGATATCGGCCCCTATTTTGAGGCCGCCAACGACGAGGTCGCGGTGCTCCCGCAGGTCGAGACCGCGACGGGACTGACGAACGTCGCTGAAGTCGCTGCAGTCGATGGTGTCGACGCGCTGTTCGTCGGGCCCGCAGACCTCTCCGCGGACCTGGGCTGTTTCGGCGAGTACGACGCTCCGGAGTTCGTCAACGCCGTGGACCGCGTCCTCGATGCGGGCGACCACGCCGGCATCCCCGTCGGGACGCTCGCGACTTCGCCCGACCAGATCAGTATGTGGGATGAATGGGGGATGGACTTCCTCATCGCCGGCACCGATATCGGCTATCTGCGAGAGGGCGCTGCGGCGGCCAAGGAGTGTTACGAGTCGCTCCAGAGCGAGGAGTAGTCCGCTTCAGACGAGCTTCAATCGACATCTCGGCCCACCAGAAGCGTCCCGTCGGTGAATCACACCTACGGAGGACGACGATTCCGAACCCAGCCACGCTGTGACTCCCGAGGCGCATCCCGCAGCCTCAGCTGCGAGGGCACCAGAATGTTCTCTCGGTGTGAAGCTTTTTTACTCGACAGTGTTCATCTCCCACAGTGTCCGCGCTCTCGGTCCACCTGAACCGTGAGAAACCCCGCGAAGTCGACGCGCCGGCGTCGTTCACTGGCCACCGACAGTTCGATATCGCGCTGGAGAATCACGGCGACAGTGCGGCCGTCCACGTCCAACTGGACGACGCGCTCTCGGCGGTCGCCCAACTCGGCACGCATGAGCTTCGCGTGGGACCCGGCGAGACCAAACACGTCCGCGTTACCGTCGGTGCCGCCGACGAACCGGTCACTGGCGAACTCACGATCACGCTGGGCTACGGCGTCTCGACGGGGAAGACGACCGTCACGCTCGAACCCTCTCAGCCCGAAGAGCACACGGTCACGGTCGACGAATCGTTAGGGAGCCCCCGACAACAGACCAAGCGCCGCCGCCCCAAGCCCCGAACGCTCGGATTGCTCGCGTTCGCTGGCGTCGCGCTGCTCGTCGCAATCGCCGTCGCGCTCACGGTCGAAAGCACCGTCGTCCTTGGCGCCGCTGTCCTCGTCGCCGTCATCGCGGTTGTCGGCGTGGTCGCCGCACTCTACTGAGCCGACACGGTGGCTTTTTGCCTGCCTCCGGCCACCTCCGACTATGTCGACTGCGGAAGCGACCCGTGATGCAGTACGCAGCCAGCCATTCCTCCTACATGCCCTTCGTGCGGGCGTCCTCAACTACACGGCTGCCGCGAGCTTTCTCGAGGTCGAGGGCGAGAACGACGCCGTTGCAACGGCGCTTCGTCGCTTCGCTGAGGAGCTCCCAGCGTACGAACCGGCGTCCCGCGACGCGCGCGTGACGATGAAGAGCGGTCTCGGCCTGCAGGACGCAGCCGAAACCGACAGCGACCCGTTGCTCCAAGCGGGCGGGACTGTCGTTACGGACGGTGGTTCGCTGACCGCTGTCCTCGCAACGGGAGCCGTCAAGCCAGCAGATGTGGGCACCGTCTGTGCCCGGTTCGATGCCGAGGCTATTGACCTCCATGCGGCGGCGGTTGCAGGCGAGTCACTGGTCGTCGTCGTCGGCCGCCGGGACGGCCCCCCCGCGGTCCAGACGCTCGAAGACGTGCTGGCTGACCTGCTCGCCTGACAGACGACTCTGGCAACCCCATCCGACGCCTTCAAACAGGGAGCCCCAGAAATCGGGGTATGACCCTGTCGCTGACCGACACCCTGTCGGGCGAGCGCGAACCTTTCGAGCCGACCGGCGACGCCGTGCTGCTCTACGTCTGCGGGCTGACCGTCTCCGACGAACCGCATTTGGGCCACGCCCGGCTCTGGGCGCAGGCCGACATCCTCCATCGCTGGCTGGCCCACGAGGGCTACGACGTGCGCCACGTGGAGAACGTCACCGACGTGAACGAGAAGATCACCGCCCGTATCGGCGAGCGCAAGGAGTGGAAGGAGGAGGCCGACGTTGCCCGCGAGTACACCAACGAGGTGCTCTCGGGGATGCGCGGGCTGAACCTCGAACGCGCCGAGGTCTACCCCAAGGTCTCAGAGCACGTGCCCGAAATCATCGACCTCGTGGAGACGCTGGTGGACGATGGCTACGCCTACGAATCTAACGGCTCTGTCTACTTCGACGTGACCACGTTCCCGGAGTACGGGAAACTCTCAAACCAGGATCTCGAGGAGATGGAGAGTCAGGGCGAACCCGACGAGCGGGCGGAGAAGCGCAACGCCGGCGACTTCGCGCTCTGGAAAGCTGGCGGCGTCAGCGAGACGGCAGTCGAGGAACACAGCAAACACAACCACGAGGACCACCCCAGCGGTCAGACCTGGGCGTCACCCTGGGGCGAGGGGCGGCCCGGCTGGCATATCGAGTGCTCGGCGATGTCGATGACGCATCTGGGCGACCACTTAGACATCCACATGGGCGGACAGGACCTCGTCTTCCCGCATCACGAGAACGAAATCGCCCAGAGCGAGGCCGCCACGGGCGAGGAGTTCGCCGGCCACTGGCTCCACGTCGGGTTCATGCAGGCTGGTGAGGAAAAGATGTCCTCCTCGCTGGGCAACTTCTTCACCGTCTCCGACGCGCTGCGGGAGTACGGCCCGAACGTCCTCAGGACGTTCTACGCCTCCGCGGAGTACCGCTCCCAGCAGGCCTACACCGAGGAGACCATCGCAGAAGCCCAGCGACGCTGGGAGCGCCTGGAACGGGCCTACGAGACGGCTGTCGCTCACGCTGATGACGCCGACGCGGGGGCGAAAGTGGAGGACTCCGCGTTCCGCGACACGCTGGCAACCGCACGGACAGAATTCGTCGCGGCGATGAACGACGACCTCAACGCTCGGGAGGCGATGGCGGAACTGCTCGGCGTTGCGAGCGCCGTCAACCGCCACGTCGAGGAGCACGACCAGTACGACTATCGGGCGCTCGCCGACGCGATCGAGTTCTTCGAGGAGTTCGGTGAGGGCGTGTTCGGCCTGCAGTTCGGCGAAGCCACAGATGGGAACGTCGAACTCACAGAGGACCTCGTGGAACTGGTGCTCGACCTCCGCGAGAACGAGCGCGAGTCCGGGAACTACGAGCGCGCCGACGACCTCCGGGACACCCTGGAAGCGCTGGGCGTGGACGTGGAGGACAGCGACGATGGCCCGACGTTCCGGTTCGGCTGAGCGAGGGCGATTCGATGAGCTGACTTCTCAGGGTGCTTCGGTCGTGAACAGTTCCGTATCGTCGGGGATTTCGAACAGGCCAAATCGCACACCAGCATCCAGCCAGCCGTAGCCGTACGAAAAGGAGGCCAGGGCATTCACTGGGTCGTCGGCATTCCGGAAGTGCCGACCGTCCGCGAGGTACGAACCTGCCATCTCGTAGGTCTCGGCAGCCGCTTCGCCCAGTGGCGTTCCCGGCGGCGCCGCTGGCTCGGCGACGTCAAGGGCGTCGGCCAGCATCTCGCCGTAGCGGTCGGTCTTCTCCTCCAGGTCGGCAGGCATGGTCGGTCGGTGGAACGGTCCGGCGGTAAGCGTGTCGGCACGCGGCGTCGGCCACAGGGGTGTGGCGCTGGTAGGAGTGGGACGCACCACAGCATAACGTACATACCGTCCTCTCCCCTACCCGTGTCTATGAGCAACCACGTCGAGGAGGCGGTCGAGCACCGCCGACTCATTATCGCCGGAACGGGGATTGCGGGCCTCACAGCAGCCATCTACGCCGGGCGGTCGAACAACGAGCCGCTGGTGCTGGAGGGCAACGAGCCGGGCGGCCAGCTCACCCTCACAACAGAAGTCGACAACTACTCCGGCTTCCCCGAGGGCATCTCCGGCCCCGAACTCGTGAACAAGATGAAAGAGCAGGCGACGAAGTTCGGCGCCGAAACCGACCACGGAATCGTCGTCGACGTAGAGGGGCTCGGAACCACCGAAGACGGCGTCGACCAACCGCCGTTCCGTGTCGAGCTCCGCGACGGGACAGTTTACACGACAGACGCATTCATCGCCGCCTCTGGCGCCTCCGCCCGCACGCTCGGCGTGCCCGGCGAGGACGAACTGAT
>Ga0136604_1001423_pt1 | contig 10764 bp, 11 predicted proteins | sample AntRauFillE10628_FD_104928 | JGI IMG/M metagenome (GOLD analysis project Ga0136604, IMG submission 104928) | Saline lake microbial communities from Rauer Islands, Antarctica - Metagenome Filla E10 #628 | ecosystem: Environmental > Aquatic > Non-marine Saline and Alkaline > Saline | place... | reverse complement strand
GTGGAGGGGAAGGGTAATCCGCTGCAGACGATGGCGGCTTACATTGATTTGAACCCGGTTCGGGCTGGGATCGTGGAGGACCCGAAGGACTATCGTTTCTGTGGCTACGCCGAGGCGGTGGCCTGCTCTCGCCCAGGATTTGGCGGGCCGGGCGAATCGCCAACTTCAGGGCAGTTGGCGCGTAAGGGCATAGGCCACATTTGGGCGGCTTATGCGGACGGTGCGGCGCGTGAAGAGCTTTCGGCAGCGGATGCTTTGCAAATGCACCGGGAACTGATTTTTGGTAAGTGGGCCGGGGAGGCCGGACTATCGGAGGCGGCTCGAAAGAAGGCGCTCAAGATACTGGAAGAGGAAGATGCGATCCTGCCAAAGGCGACGGTGCTGCGCTGCCGGGTGCGCTACTTTACGGATGGGGCCATTCTGGGTAGCACAGAGTTTGTGCGGGGCTTCGTGGGGGCCTGGCAAATGGAGCAGGGGCGTAAATTCCCGCCGAAGGTGCATCCGCTGCGCGGTGCCGATTGGCAGGATCTGGCGACGATACGGGGTTTGCGGAAAAAAGTCTTTGGCTGAATCGAAAAATTTATCGGTCTGCCGCACCCAGCTTCCTTACGATCCAGAGAATCGGGGGGATGCGGTCTGCATGACGGGTCGGCGGCTCTCTGGCCTCGATGTGCCAGGTGGCCTCGGGGAGAGCCCGCATCCAGGACTCGACCTGATCTGCTTCGTCCATGCCTCCTTCGTGGCCGCGGTAAGCGGTCACGAGGAGGACGCCACCGTGTTTGAGTAATAACTTTGCGGCCTCGAGGGCGCGAAGGGTTGTCTCTGAGGAGGTGGTGATGGCCTTCTCGCCACCGGGGAGGTAGCCGAGGTTGAAGGTGATGGCGGCGGCAGATTCGCAGTGCCTGGGCAGCAGCGAGTTGAGGATCGTGGCGTGATCCCCTTCGATCAGTTCGCACTGCGCCGCGTGCCCGGCTTCTTTGAGGCGCACCCATGTGGATGTGATGGCGGCGGTTTGCCGGTCGATGGCAAAGACTTTTCCCGACGGGCCGACCCATTCAGCCATCGCCAAAGTGTCGTGGCCATTACCTGCGGTCGCATCGATCGCGGTATCGCCGGGCTGGATCGTTTGCCTGAGCTCAAGGTGGACTTGTTCGGTGAGTCGCATGGTTTTTGGATTATCTTTTCTCAACTTCGGATTTAAGGATTTAAGGTTCTTTTCTCGTCGCGCCAAAACCACCCCGGTTGTCCGCTCTCCACGAGCAGACAACCTGCCCCTCCTTTCCCGTTGGGCAGGAGGGGAGTTTTTAAGCAGGCCGCATGTTATTGTTCATATGGGACGTCAGCTGAAGCGCTGAATGTTGGTTTCGGGGTCCAACGGGCTACCGTTAAAAATAAAGTCGGTCAGCTCCCGGCTGAGGGTGGGAGCGAGCGAGGCGCCCTTCGAGCCGAGCCCGTTGAAGATGTAGAGGCCCGGCTCGGTCGGGTGCGCACCGAGCAAGGGGCGTGCGTCGCGCGTGCTGGGACGGATGCCGGCAGGTTGATCGATGATGCGGAGCTCATGCGGCTCCCGCGTCATGGCCTCGAAGGCTTCGCTGAGTTGTTCTTTTGCGGCGTCGGTGGGATCGGGAGTGCGATCATCTTCGTCATAAGTAGCGCCAATCCGGAAAGTGCCGTCCGGGTAGGGTAAGAGCCACTTGCCGTGGTGGTAGAGTTGTTCCTTTAGTTGGAGCCCTTCACTGCGGCAGAGCAGGGTTTCGCCCTTGGCCGGGGTCAGCGGCAAGTCCCGGAACCAGGGGTTTTCTTGCAGTGCCGCGCCCTCGCAAAAGAGGACCTTTTCGTAGCAACGTCCCTCGTAGGTCCAACCAGCTTCGGACGGGCGGAGCTTTTGGTGCTCAAAAATGCGATCCTCGTAGTGACCGCCCGCCTGAAAATGCGTTCGCAGGGTTTCAACAAAGAGAGGCAGGTCCACGTAAGCGGCCCCTTTGATGGGGAAGTTACCGTGGGCATTTTTGAAAAGGGCACTCTCTGTATCCGGCTCTTCGTATTCGCCGAGCACCTTGGCATACCTTGGGTTACGACTGCGGCGTCTGGCTCGCTTGGCATCGTCCGCGTTCAGGCAGAAGCGGGTCGCCGGCAGCGCGTGGTAGAGCTCTACTGAGAATTCGCGCTCGATCTCGGTGTAGAAGCGGGCCGCCTCCGGCGCAAAGTCGTCGAAGCGCCAGGACTTCGTCATCCACCGGCCGGTGACCGGATTGATGATGCCTGCCGCGACTTTCGCCGCACTGGGCAAGTGCGAGCTGCCGACCATGTGAAAAGGTTGGCCCGCCTGCTGGAAGCGCCAGGCCAAGCTACAGCCAGCCAGCCCGGCGCCGATTACTAAGTTGTTGGTTGTTCGTTGTTGGTTAATAGCTCTACCTTTGCTTAATAATCTCGTGCTCCGAGTGCTGCCTGCAACCATCAACTGCCAACATTCAACGTCCAACAACGCCGTGAAATTGCTTCAATTTATCAAAGCGCGAATCTCCCGCAAGCCAGACATCCTGGCAGCGGGCAGCTCCCGGGCCGAGCGTGGGCAGTATGGCGAGGATCTGGCGGATCGCTATTGTCGGAAGGAGCTGGGCTATCGGGTGCTGGCGCGCAACTGGCGCAGTAAGAAGGACGAGCTCGACCTCATTTGTATGGATGATGGGGTGCTGGTCTTTATCGAGGTGCGGTCGCGCGCCAGGGATGCCCTCGTCTCGGGTTTTGCATCAGTCAACGCGCGTAAAAAGAAGGTTTTGCAACGGGGCTGTAAGAGTTACTTAAAGCAATTGCAAAATCCGCCAAAACACTTCCGTTTTGATATCATTGACGTTTCCTTAGCTGGTGGCGAACTCGGGGAAGTTCGCCACTACGCCAACGTTCCGCTTTTTCATAAACACTACACACCGCCTAGCCAATGACCCAAGCCAGCGAAGATGAATCTAGACATCCTTTTCTCAAAGGACTGAGTAAACACCGCGGTGCGCCGCCCACGGTCGTGGTGATTTTTGGTGCGTCGGGTGATTTGACCGCGCGCAAACTCGTGCCTGCCATTTTCAATCTCGGGGTGGACAACCTTCTGCCGGGCGACTTCCACCTGATCGGTTACGGACGAAAACCGATCGAGGACGACGCGTTTCGATCTTTGATGGACGAAGCGATTGAGGAACATTCCCGCCGTCCTTTGAATAAGGAGATCTGGGAGCGCGTTCGCCAGCACGTGAGTTACCATGCCGGGGGCTACGATGAGGCTGCCGCCTTTGACTCGTTGGCAGGGAAGATTGATGCTATGGAGAAAGAGCTCGGTCGGGAGGTGCAGCGTCTCTTCTATATCTCGACGCCGCCGAGTGTCTTTGAGTCGATCATTAACAACCTCGGAGCCAGCGGAATGGCGAAAACGCATCAGCATACAAAATTCGCCTCGAAAGTGATCATCGAGAAACCCTTCGGGCACGATCTGGAATCGGCTCGGGCCCTGAATTCGGCGATCAACGATGTCTTTGAGGAGTCGCAAGTTTACCGCATTGACCACTATCTCGGCAAAGAGACGGTGCAGGACCTGCTTGTTCAGCGCTTTGCCAATTCGATTTTTGAACCGATCTGGAACCGTGAGTATGTCGACTGCGTGCAGATCACGGTAGCGGAGAGCCTGGGCGTCGGCTCACGTGGGGGCTACTACGATACGAGTGGTGCGTTGCGGGATATGATCCAGAATCACACCATGCAACTGGTCGCGCTCACTGCGATGGAGCCGCCCGTCTCGCTCGATCCGGAATCCATCCGGGATGAAAAGGTCAAGGTGCTCAAAGGAATCCAGCCGCTCTCACTCGATGCGGACAGCGGCGACGTGGTGCGTGCCCGCTACGAGAGTGGCTTGATCGATGGAGACCCGGTCAAGGGCTATAAAGAAGAGAAAGGCATCCCCGGGGACTCCACCACCGAGACCTACGCCGCGCTGCGGCTCTCGATTAATAACTGGCGCTGGAAGGGCGTGCCTTTTTATATTCGCTCGGGTAAGCGCATGGCCCGACGCGCCAGTGAAATTGCGATCCAGTTTCGGCGTCCGCCTGGCATCCTTTTTTCGGAGGGGAATAAATTCGACGTGGCTGCCAACACCATGGTCATCAGCATTCAACCTGATGAAGGGGTGACTCTGGTAATGAACTCAAAGATCCCCGGGCTCGAGACGCGGACCCAGCCCGTGAAAATGCACTTTCGCTATGCCACGACTTTTGGCTCCAACACGCCGGAGGCCTATGAGCGCTTGATCCTCGATGCTATGATTGGCGATAGCACGCTCTTCATTCGCGGTGACGAGACGGAGGCCTCCTGGAAACTGATCACACCGATTCTCAGGCACTGGGAGGAGTGCGGTGAGCAAGGCATGACAGACTACGCAGCGGGGGCATGGGGGCCGCGCGAGGCCGAACGCCTTCTCGCGGATAACGGGCATGAATGGCGGCGATCCGGATAGTTGAACATTGGATATATTTTGATGAAAGAGTTGATCGATGAATTGCCCGGTATTTCAATGCCGGTGGGAGAGGTCGCCCACCGCTTAAACACGATGTGGGAAGCGGGGGCTGGCGGAGCCCCCTCGGAGTTTCGTGCCTCGCAAATGAACGTGGTGCTGCATCTGGGGCCCGAGGTGGGGGCAGACGAGGCCCTCGAGCGGTTCAATGAATTAATCCAATTTGCGCAGCGCTACCCGAGTCGGATCATCGTGCTATGCCCTGGCAAGTCGAAGACCGACGGCTCCATGCGGGCAAAACTCTTCAGCCAGTGCTATATCGGTGATTCGCATCGTGAAATGTGCTGTTGTGAGGCCCTTATTTTGGAATACCAGCCAGATGAGTGTGGGTTCTTGGGGAACCAGGTGTCGGTTTGGCTAGAGTCGGATCTTCCCACCTATCACTGGTTCAACCGTGTTCCCGGCGAGCAAATTGAAGGCTACTTTGAGAACATGCTCGTGGGCGTTCGACGCTGCATCTACGACAGTAGCCTCGAAGCACAAGATCTCAGCGCACTCGACTGGCCTGAGCCGGACCGTGTGGGCGATCTTGCCCAAGCGCGCCTGCTGCCAGTGCGTCAGTCGATCGGGCAATATCTGAGTGGCTATCCTATTGAGGAAATTTGCCGCGGACTTAAGTCGGTCCGCATCCAACATACCGCGAAAATGTCTGGCGAGGGTGCACGTCTACAAGAGTGGGTTCGGGGCTGTCTGAGCGATTGTGGGAAGTGTGCCGACCCGTCTTCACCCTGCGATGCAGAGGCAGGTTGCAGCGCACTGAAGGCGCACTATGATTTGGACGAGTGCGGTGGGTCCGACTGTCTCTTAAGCTTGAAATTTAGCTATGAAGACGAAGACGAGCGTTTCTTTGTCTGGAAAATGTTGAGCGACGGTAATCTCGGGCAGATCGAAGCTTCACTTGGGAAGACTGCCGAGAAGCTGACCACTCGCGTCAAGCCCCTGGGTGCGGTGCAAATGATCGCTGAAGCGCTCTTGTTTTAGTGACTTTCGTTTAGCTGATCGAGCGCTTTGATCACATCATCCATCTGCCCCGATGTGGCGGCACTGAGATCGCGCCAAACGAGCACCCCGTCCTTGAAAAGGTAGGCCTGTCGGCTCCATCGGCCCTTGCCGAAAGCGGTGGCCACCGATTTGTCGGTGTCGGCAATCAGGGTGAAGGGCAACGAGTGTTTATCGCGAAACGCAGCCTGGGTTTTAGCTGTATCGGAAGAAACTCCATAAATGGTCACTTCGCGCTTCTGCAACTCGTCCCAACCATCGCGAAGGCTGCAAGCCTGTTTCGTGCAGCCCGGTGTCATTGCCTTCGGATAGAAGAAAACCAGAGTAGTTCCCACGCTCAGTGATTTGCCTAGATCAATTGGTTTCCCGGTATGATCCACGCTAGCGACGGCAGGTGCTTTCGTTCCAATTGCTAGTTCATCTGCATGGAGCAGCGCATTAAAGATAGATATGGCCATAAGTGTAATTACAATATTCCGCATAATCATTTATCGGGAGTGTTAGAAAGAGCTTACAGACTATCCGCCGTCTTTTGAGTAGAGAAGTCTTGGTTTGAGGCTGCATCGCTATCGCGCTGCAGCTACAGGCTATCCGTCAGCTTTTGAGTGGTGTATTTGAGGCGGTTGGCTAAGGTTTCCAGCATTTTGGCTGCGATATCCGGATGCTCGCTGACGAGGCTGCGCAGGTCGACGCTTTCGTATTTCGTCACCGTGGTTTGCGTGCGCGCTTTAACGGTGGAAGTGCGGGGCTCGCCCAGAATGGCGCTGATTTCTCCAAATATAGTGCCGGGGTACATCAGGGTATTGAGGACCACTCCGTCCTTGATCACTTCGACCGCGCCTTTTTCGAGCACATAAAAGGCTCGATCGAGGTCACCTTGGCGGATGATCGACATGCCCACACGGTAGTCTTCGGTATTTGACACCTCAGGAATCAAACAAAGATGGCTGCCTTGCGCAAGCCTGCCGTTTTGTAAATTACGTTGACGGTAGGGGTTACAGGTAGGCAATAAGTGCGCATGTTAAAGCATCTAATTAACTGCATTTGGATTCCGGCCCTGTTGGTCCTGATGAGTGCGTGCAGTCCAAATAGCGTCGAAGTGGTGAGCGAGACTGATGAAAAGCAGTATCAGCTCGCACAGGAGTACAAGAGCCAGGGAAGAGTCGAGGAGGCCCTCAGTGCCTTTATTTCGGTGATCGACGTGCGGCGTGTTGCGCCGGAGTCGCACCTGGAGGCGGGCTACATCTACCTGCGCACCATGAAAGATCCCGTCCGGGCTATTTATCACTTCGACCGTTATTTGCAGTTTAAGCCCCAGTCGGCGGAGGCCGCCCAGGTGCGCCAGCTGATCGAGACGGCACAAAAGGAATTTGCCCGTCAGCTTCCGGCGCATCCTTATCAGGGGGAGCTTGATCGTATCGACCTGATGGACCTGGTAAAGAACTTGAAGCAGGAGAATGAGAGCCTGAAGCGCGACCTCGTCGCCGCAGAAAAACGAGTGAGCCAGTTGGAAAATGTATTGGGGCAGGCCCGGCGGATTCCAGAACCACAGATTGGTCGCACCGCCACGACCCAGCAACAGCCTGCCCGCACGCCTGCCACACCAACGGTTACCCGTCCACCGGATCCTCAGGATGTGCCGCGCACCTACACCGTCCAGTCCGGCGATAGCCTGACCTCCATAAGCCGCCGCTTCTACGGCACGCCATCCCGCTGGATCGATGTCTACCAGGCCAACCGCGACCGCCTTGCCAACGAGAACGCACTGCGCGTCGGTCAGGAGATACGCATCCCCTGATGCGGTTAGGATGATGCGGTTTTTCGATCACAATGCGACGACGCCACTGTTGCCCGAGGCAAAGGCTGCCTGGGTGGAGGCAATCGACGCGCACTGGCTCAATCCATCAAGCCCCTATCGTGGGGGAGCTGCCGTGCATGCCCGGCTGGAAGAGGCCCGCGAGCGTCTGGGTGCGATGCTCGACGTAGATCCGCAGCGTATCGTTTTTAATTCCGGCGCAACCGAGGGGAACAATGCCGTCTTTGCCACCTGGGCCGAACGATTCGGGCGGGAAGGCAGACTGGGGGTCGGCGCGACCGAACATCCGAGTGTGCTCGAAGCGGCCAAGCGCTATTTTGACGGACGTGTGAATTGGTTGAAGCCTGCGTTCGGGGATGGGGGAGTGATCGAGCCGGATGCGACCGATTGGCGTGGCGTGGATGCGATCTCCATCATGGCGGCCAATAACGAGACAGGCATCCTCAACCCTTGGCTGGACTGGGCCGAAGCCTGCCGTGGGCGCGGGATCTCGATCCACTGTGATGCCTCACAATGGATTGGTAAAATGCCGCTCAATGGCCTGGGCGCCTGCGATTATGTGACTGCCTGCGCACATAAATTCGGTGGACCCAAGGGAGTCGGGTTTTTACTCATGCCCGAAGGTGCCGGGTTGGGCCTCGCTGGTGGGGCACAGGAGCGCGGGCGACGCGCGGGCACTGAAGATGTGGCTGGGATCTTAGCGATGTTGGCGGCACTGGAGGCCGTCGAGTCCAAGCGCCCGGCATGCTCGGGCCAGCATAAAGAGTCCTTTCTGGCCGCGCTCCAAGAAGCCCTTCCCGCTGTGGTAATCATTGGTGACGGGCTGCCTTCGCTGTGGAATACCGCAGCCGTTGTTATGCCGGATTTCAAAAGCCCGCGCTGGATCCGCCAGCTGGAGAAAAAAGGTCTTCTGGTCTCGGCCGGGTCCGCCTGCTCCACGGGCAAGGAGGGCCCCTCCCATGTGCTGACGGCCATGGGGCTGAGTCCGGATTTCGCCAGTCGGGCACTTCGTATCAGCTCCGGCTGGGCAACCACCGCTGAGGATTGGGACGCCTTGCTGAGCGCGATGGTGGAAAGCTACCGGGAGCTCAAAGCAGAGGCGGCCGATTCCGGATCGCAAGTCATTTCGATTTAAGGGCCTATGCATTTTCTTAATCTGCGCCTTCAAAACTTTCGCAATCTCGAATTTGCCGAGCTGGGCCTGGATGCACCGCGCACTTTTCTGCTGGGGGCGAATGGTCAGGGGAAGTCGAATCTGCTGGAGGCACTGAGTTTGGTGACGGCGCTGCGCTCTTTCCGCACCCAGAACACGAGCGTCCTGCCGCGAAAAGAGGTCGGGCAATATGCCCTGGTGCACCAGGTCGAGCACGAAGCCTACGGCCCGACTGATATCGAAGTGCATGGCGGGCGCGGGGGCCGTAAACTTTTGGTGGATGGTGAGGCAGTGAGCCGCCTGGGCGACTTCATTGGCCGCTTTCCGGTGGTCGCCTTAAGTTCTTCCGACTTTCAGCTTCTGCGCGGGAGCCCGTCCGACCGGCGACGATTCCTGGACCTGACGCTATCCGCAACCGATCGCCACTACTATGATGCCTTGCGGCACTACCATAGGGGGATCACCGAGCGCAACCGCCTGCTCAAGAACCGTGGGTCGGGTGCTGAATTCGACGCCTTCGAGTCCGAAATTGCGGTGCACGCGGCAGCGCTCTACCAGAAGCGGAGGGAGGGAGTCGCCCGTTTACGAACGGTGCTGCAAGCTGTTTACACCGAACTGGCGGATGCCGACGAGGGGCCGGAGATCGCCTTTAAGTCGAATGTCGAAGTCGAGTCGGCATCTACATTTGCGGACATGCTGGCCGCCTCTCGCAAGCGGGATGAGATCATGGGCGCGACGCAAAAGGGGCCCCATCGTGACGACTTGGAGTTCGCGCTCCAGGTTGGCGGTGCCAAGGAGTATGCCTCGGATGGCCAACAACGCGGCTTGTGTGTGGCCTTGCGGATCGCCCAGGCCGCGCTTTTTCAGGACGTGCTAAAAATCGCGCCGGTCCTACTGGTCGATGATGTGCTCGGGGAGTTGGACCCGTATCGCAAAGCCGGGTTTTGGCGCGCCTGCCCCAAGGGCCTGCAGATCATTGCCACCGGCACGGAACTGCCGGAGGATGCGGCTGACTGGTCGGTGCTGCGGGTAGCTGGGGGTAGAATCGCTGAATCCCAAAAGCCTTAGCTTTTGGGCAAGCTGCATTCGTTCAATTTAAGTTCCTCCGTCAGACTGAGTTTGCCGGAAGGGTCGCAATTGGCCCGCATCCCGATAAAGCCCTCCGCAAAGCGGTCGTAATAAGGCCAGAGCAGGGTGCGGTCGGTCTCAGGTATGGCGAGCGCGTCAATCGACTTTCGGCTAAAGAACCGGAACCGGCCCTCGTCGATCGCCTCGGGCAATTGATCGATGGTTTGCAGGCAATTGAATAAAAACATCAACCAATGCCCGGAGCCTTCATAACTCTTCTCTGAGATGTAGCCGAAGCAGTGCAAGTCCTTGTCCGTAAGCGTCAGGCCAATCTCTTCCATGACCTCCCTCCTCGCACACTCGTAGGGCGATTCGCCGAGGTGCATGTCGAGCTTTCCCCCGATTGGACTCCAGCAGCCGAGATTGGGGGCCTTGCGGCGTTCAATCAATAAATGCTCACCTGCCGGATTCCGAATAAAGACGAGCGCACTAATTTTGAATGGAAGCACTGAAGTCATGTCATGCCAAGTTCCCGAGCGTAGGCTGAAGTGCAAGTGAATTTCTCTCCGGATGCTACAGGCTAATAATAGTGAATCATTCAGATGATAGGAAGGAATTTATCTAAAAATGGGACAAAAATAGATTGCTATGGCCTGTAGGTATCCGTATCTCTAAAAACTTCTTTAGATTTCATACCCCTTATTTATATAATTAGATGAAGAAACTCTTGGCCTCAATTTATTTATCGGTCCTCTCAGCGGCTTCCGTGGTCGCTCAAGATGCGATTAAGGTGGACCGCGTGGATTTTAATTCATTGCGCGATGATTGGATTCAAGTGCAGGTTGAACTTACCTGTATGGGAAATTCGTCGCCGGAGGCGCGTGATTCACGTTTTGTCGAAGGCATTCAGCTCAAGGTCTATCTCGCTTGGGAGCGCGACGCGGAGGCACGACAGTATGACTACTACACCTCGGAGGTGGATATCGTCATCATGGAGCAGGGAGATGACAATAATGTTTATTTCTATCTCCCCGGCCTGATCGTCAAGCGGGATCGATTAAGAACCGATCCGGATTTTTACTACGTGGAAGTCTCGATCAATGGCGAGGCACAACCGCCCCACAAAAATGCCATGAGCAGCAACATCGCTAATCTCGAGATCCTCAAATCCTTCAC
>Ga0136604_1001422_pt1 | contig 10768 bp, 6 predicted proteins | sample AntRauFillE10628_FD_104928 | JGI IMG/M metagenome (GOLD analysis project Ga0136604, IMG submission 104928) | Saline lake microbial communities from Rauer Islands, Antarctica - Metagenome Filla E10 #628 | ecosystem: Environmental > Aquatic > Non-marine Saline and Alkaline > Saline | place... | reverse complement strand
TCAAACGGATCTGTAAGTGCTGCTGTGAGCGTGTCATCGTCCGTGGTTAATCCCCAGTGACCGTAAGTATCATCATCTCCTAGAACAGGAGTTGGTAATTCCCAGGCTGTTGGTGTTGATTCGTCATTTCCGTTACGGAAACTGTCTATATCTGCACCATTTGTTGCGACCAGTTGGCTATCGGCTATTACCGTAACGACAAATCCGTTAGCAGCGTTAGTTTCGACAGTCAAATCTTGGGCAGTAGTACTAGGTGTTCCAGCTTCCAAAACTCCAAAAGGAATCTCAATAGCTGTACTTGAACCATCGGTTACATCAGCTACGTTAACCGTTGCTCCTGGTCCTACTCCCTCTACCGTAAAGGTAAATTCAGTATCTACAGAAGCTGTTACCAACACAGTTGGTACAATGGCTACTCTGGTTTGACCAACATCGTCTGCACCAACGGTGAGATCTATTCGGTACGAACCAGCTGATGGATTAGTTAGTTGTGCATTACCGTCTCCGCCATCACCAGTAAAGGTAGCATTTTCACCAATTTTTATGGTGGTGGTACCAAAGGTGGTAATGGTAGCTCCGTCCCCTGCACAAAATGTAAGAGTAAGTACTTCGCTAGAAAAAGCGGCACCTATTTCTTCTGTTCCTGTACAATCAGAAGCTACAGTTAGATCATTAGTGTCATCTAGGATGTCAATATCAGTCTCATCTACTGAACCAATTACAAATGGTCCATCAGAGAAGTCTACTGTTATTGTTTGACCATTGGCTACACCTGAAGGTGTGACAAAACTAATGGTGTGGTCTGAAGCACCTGCCGGGGCTGAGTTTGATAATGTGTTCGAGAGGGTAATGACATTTGCAGCTTCTACGAAACGTAGTGATGGTACACCAATTGACCAAAGAACTATGGTCATGGCGACTATCGCTGCGGTTGCTTGGAGTAATGATAAAGAACTAAAAGTTCTAGACATAACTCTACGTTGTATTGAGCCCACAAATCGTATCAATAAGATACGCACGATAAATCGTACCATCAAGCGGTCTCCACTCCGTTTGATTAAAAGGCTATGTAAGCATACCTACAAAGTCACACTCGGCTGAAGTGCTCACGCTAAATTAGCGTGCAGTAATTCTAATTGATTACCTCCTCTGCAGATACCTACTCATTGTACGACGGAGACGAAATATAAATTAACACTTATACACAAAAGTTGTAAATTATTTGTAATAATAAAGTAACGAGGTTGCAATCTACTCAAAAACACGGCAAAAAAGACTCAAAAATTAGCGAATGCTCTGCATATTTACCTAAAGTTGTTCTCGGGTTCCAACTTCGGCTTGGCTTCTCTACTCATCGACCGTCCTAGGCTCTCGCTCGGAACAGGTAAAACCCAACTCAAGTTGGGTTTTACCCAGTCCAATTAAAAAGCAGTATGGAGAAGTCCTCTAAGCTCACAGTTCCATTTCCGTTTATATCAGCCGGAGGATCTGAGCTACCACCATTAGTTTGCCACCAGAAGATAAGAATAGAGAAGTCTATCAAATTAATTGAACCATCTCGGTTTAAGTCTGAAGGCTGACTAGCTTGACCATCAACTCCAACAAAAAGTTGTAAAGAATTACTAAAACTACTTTCAGTAGTCAGAGGTGGTGAACCAGTGATTGTTCTAGCTCGTAAAATATGTTCTGAAATAGCTATTCTCCCCGTATTAAAGTCTATTCTCCAGTCACCTGCACCATCAGACCTTGTCGTCTCAACAAGCTCACTAGCGTTTATATGAAGCTCTACTGTAGAATTAGGCACACTTTGACCTGATACCACTATTACGTCCCCAGGGTCAACGTTCTGGCTAACCAATGAGATTGTGGGAGGCAGAATCACACCATTTAAATTTGTGATAGCTCCTTGAGTAACATCAAAAGTGTTATTTAGGGTTATTGATCTAATATTATCCCTGTCATTAGCCCAAATACCTAGAGTGGCTGTGCCTGGGGAAGCGTCGATAGCAAACTCAAAGTCACCATCACCGTCAGATCTAACGCTACCAACACTGTCAGTGTCTAGTAAAAAATTAATAGTTCTTGAAGGATAGGCCCGACCAATAACGTTGATGATTGTGTCGCCTAAATCTTCTGTACTACCGCCACCTCCAGACGAACCACCACCAGACGAACCACCACCTCCAGAGCCAGCTGGTTCAATAGTACAAAGAGCTGAACAAAAGTCCCCACTTTCGTTATTACCGTCATCGCATTCTTCACCTTGAACAGTTTGCAAAATTCCATCACCGCAGTAAGGACCAAATGAACAACTAGGATTGCACTGTCTTCCTGCTATAGTTTGGCTATAGGCACCGGTTTCTCCAGGAACATCACAATCCTCACCATCATCGACGATAAAATTACCGCAGATGCTTAAAGTTAAAGTGGTAGAAGCATATCCAGTTGATTGAGCCGAAGTAAGATTAGGTGTAATTACGATTAGACACAAAAAAACAAATAAAAATGATCTCATATTAATTTCTACCCAGCAAATTTTTACGTCTATAGTTAAAGAAATATATAAGAGCAATAATAACAGCAAAGATTGGTAATAAGATTGATACCTTGTGAGGTACCGATAAACCTCCAAAGCCAAATCCGGCTACCTGCAGTGTCCCAGCTGGCATTATGTTTAAGCTTAAATCACCTTCTTGTTTTATTTCATCATCATTAAATATACGATACCGAGCAATGTAAGTACCAGCAGGAAGTCGGGTCGGAATCTCAGCGGTGACTGTTTCAGTAATATAAGGTTTAATTTCATCAATTCTTCCTAAATTGCTTGTTTCCTCTAAGAGAATCTTTCCTGATCTGTCATAAATTCTAAATTCTACTTCCGAAGGTGAAATATCTACATTACCTGTGTTTTCAAGCAACATATCAAAACGAATCTTTCCGGGGAAGAATAGCCATGCTAACTTACTTCCTTCATTAAGGTCAGGTACTGATATTCTTCTAACTCGGAAGTCTTTAATCTCTCTGTCTATAACGTTCAAGTTTATATCCACCAATGCACCTAGAGAAATACTTACCGCTCCTCCTGTCACCTGATTATCATCAGGAAGCGTTCTTATTCTTATTGAACCTTTGTACTCGCCAAAATCAGCGTCACCAGGAACGGTAACTCGTACTGTCATAGGAACTTTCTGTTCTCCACGTGGCATTTTTATTTCTGCACCTTCGACTATTTCAATCCAGTCCTCAATCCCGGGGGCATCTAAAGTCAACTCAGCTTTTTGCGCAACATTAACATCGCTTCTAACCAATAAAATCTGCTGCTCATAAGTAGAATTTCTGGTTAGACTTGTGTTGCGAACGTATGGAGGGGTAATTCCAAATCCGGCTTCAGCTATACCAATGTTAGCACTACTAAAAAGCAGCGGGAAAATAAGTAAAGCAAATAACTTTCGTAAACGCGATTTCATTAGTCCTTCTATTATCGAAAAAAAACCATTAAAAAGCAACAACCATTGTCGAATAACAATGGTTGTTGCTTAACTTAACTTAACTTTTGAATCACTACCACTCACCTATTTCAGATACCGCTCCAACAAATGAGTTTAGTCCTCTGTAAATTCCAGCAAATGTAATTGTGCCCGGCACTTCAATACCCCAATATGTAGTAGCTTTTTGGTAGTCTAGAGTTGTGGTTCCAGTTGTTTTTGGTACATTTAACTCTAGTTCTACTGGGGTTGTAGAGGATAGTATTTGCGCTTCAAGGTCAGTGTATGCGGTACCTGTGGTAGAAGCAAATCTCTGTTGACTAGCCGGAATAGTGGTGGTTCCTGTGTGTACACAATCATTACCAACAGTAAACTCCTCACACATCGATTCACCCTCAACCCTTTGGTCGATACCAGTATTACCTACATTTAGTGCGACAGAGGTTGCCGTTAGCATTCCACCACCTGATGTTTGCCCAGGCTCTACTGAACCGTAAGTAATTTCAGCGTCCTCAATATCAATCGCTAAAAATTGACCTAATCCTACTGATGAAACTCCGGTAACCATTGTACCTGTGGCAGCCTCATCAATACCACGCACGGCGGCTGACCAAGAATCTCCAACAAATGGTGATTCTGCTCCCTCAGTAGGGTCCGCCACGAACCACAACGGGAACGAACAAGTGTACCCGACATCTGTTGACGTGGCACCACTACAAGCCAGGGTTTCAGTACAACTTAAATTCCAGGTTGCAGATCCTGAACCACTATTATAACAGGAGTTTGGATCATAAGGTCCAACGGTAGAGTCACAACTTGTAGTACCAACAGAAGTTCTGAACACCGATACACCATAGCCAGTAATCTCATCTCCTCCTCCGGCATTCTCGCAACTATTAGCGTCACTAATAGTAAATTCGAGATTAAATCCAGTAGTTTCACCAGCCGGAACACTAAGGACTAGGTCTGAACCACCATTTAAATCAATATTAGAATTTAATAGTGTAGGAGCCACGTTATTAACTACAAAGTCCGCTTGAATAGGACCAGTGGCCTCGTGATCATGCTCATCTACCAGATATACCCAGGCTGTGTAACTTTGATCTTGAATAGGTGAAGATAGTAGTCTCGCTGCTGATGGATTTGTGATAGCTGTAACAGAACTAGAGGCAATTTCTGCAGCTCCACATGTATTAGTATTGTTGTCGTAAGTCGTGTTGTCACTACAGACAATTAAACGCAAATCATCATCAGCTTCAACTGAGTCGGGATCTGTAGCTGTGGAAGTAAAGGTTACTGTAGAGTCAGGATCTGTTGGACCATCATTAGACGCCGCAGTTAAGACCGGTCGACTATTCACGTGGAAAGGAGATGAACTAGTTGAGTACAAACCTTGTGAAGGTACATTAATACACCGAGGGCTTTCAGGATCATCATCACATACCCATGCATACCACTCGTTAACCTCAGCAAAGTCAGAAGGGCCGTCGTTGCTGTCAATTGTTGTAGTTGAAACAGTTGCTTGCTGTCCACTGATTGTTGAGGTGGAAACTCCCCACTGGATTGCACCGCCGTCGCATTCTGGCGGTTCAGTGCCAAGGGACGATGGGTTTGCTGCTGCATTTGCAGTAGGACTTGCGTTAGTACTACAGATCAATAGAAAATATGGAGCGAGGTTACTATCTGAACCTATTGCGGCCCATTGTACAGAGTTACCAGAGTTGGTTGGAGTTGTAGTAGAAGACTCAACAACCTCATAAGGAAATACATCAAATGATGGCGGGGTGTTCAATACTGTAAGTGTTGTTGAGGCTGCTCCTTGAGCTGAAACCTTGCTTAGCTCCTGAGCTCCAAAGTCAAAAATGAAAGCTGTCATAAAGACCAGGAAGCCGGCTATAGCTGTCAGGACAGTGACTTTACCAGCGGTTTTAACGTATTGAGGCAACTCTTCTCTTGTGTACATAATAATAAATATAAATAAATAACTTTTCCTATATTGTACTCGTTACTTTGCGCAAAGATGTTTAGTTATACACAGATTATTTTATATCTGTGGATAATTCACTTTAAATAAGTAAATACTAAGTTTATTCGTAACGAATAGCATCAAGGGGATTTAAAGTAGAAGCTCGTCTAGCTGGAAAAATACCGGTTAGGTAGCCCACAGCTGCTGAGAAGAGAGCGATGAAAGTTAGGAAATCTAATGGAAAGGAAAATAATTTTACTGCCTGCCCGCCAAACTGTGAGGCTAAAAGATTTAAGAATAAATTTACAGCTACGCCTAAAGCTACGCCCATCAAAATTCCGGTAATTCCACCCAAAAATCCTACTACGATTGATTCTGAGACGAATAGGTATTTAACATCGTTAGGTGAGGCTCCAATGGTACGCATAATACCAATCTCTTTCGTTCGCTCCAAGAGCGTCACTGTCATGGTATTAAACATTCCGATAGCCGATACTATTAATGCAATACCCCCGAAGGTAGCCAAGACTGCCTGGACTCCTTGGAAAATTTTTGATGCTTGTTCTACTGTTTTGGATAAAGCAGTTACTCTATACCCCTCCTCTATCAATTCGGTCTCAATAATAGGCAGATTTTCATTTGTATTGACTCGCACCTGAATACGCTCATACTCCTCAATTCCTACGTAATTACGGAGCTCGGGAAGCATCATCATGGCGTTAAGGACTCCCTCTTCTTTTGTTATACCTTTAACAATATATTGCTTGTCGATAATAATCTCATTAACATTATCTGTCCCGTCATCAGCCGGAACCAGTAAGCGAAGAGATATTTTTTCACCAATAAAGGCCTCTGCCTCTTCATCAGGAATTCCGAAAAGTTTTAGAGTGGCTGGTGACAACATTATAGAATTAGTATCACCTTCATCTTCATCAGTAAAAACTTCTCCAGCCAATGCTGTAACTCCGGCATAGCGTAAATAAGGAGGCTCTACTCCTTGCACAAATATATTTCCAGTGAGACCTTTGTAAGTCACGAGAGCTGGGAACCTGGCCAGAGGAGCGGCATCTAAAACTGCTTCTTTGTTTTCAAATTGTGTGACGGTTTCTGGAGTCAGTCTTAAACCCTGGGCTCCGGTAGAAGAAACTCCTAAAGATAGTAGAGTTTCTCCAAAAACAATTTGTTCAAGAATTATTTGCTGTAAGCCAAAACCCAAGCCGACCAAAACTACCACTGCGCCTGTTCCGACTCCCATACCAAGAATAGTCAGCCAGGTTCGAAGTGGATTTGTCTTAAACATTCTAGTGGAAAGTTGTGCTAAATCTTGTACTCGCATAATTAGTTCTTATAACTTACATCCACTCCCTGCGCGATAACTTTTTCAAAGTAACGACTAAGGTCGTCGGCTTCCCTTTCACTCAAAGCCAGTCCTCCGGCTCTAATCCCTTGCATCATTCGTTCGTTCATCTCATCTTCATCAATTACTCCAGTTACTCTGTCTGCTACCACCTCTGTCATATTTTCTCTCTGCTCTTTAGACAACTTAATTCTATATACTTCGGCCAAATGTTCACTTAACCTCTCAGCTAGTTTATGTTGACTAAAGAATATCCCAGCATTATCTTTTCTAGCCCGATATCGACGAATATCGTCTGAATTATCAATCATTTTAGTGGCGATACTCGCCATTCTTCTAGCTTCTTTTTCTTCCACCTGGACCCCGCCTTTTTCAAGAGGCAATATAAGGCTTTTGATGTATGCATCTCGGTCCATTTTTCCCTGAATGAAAAATCCAGTTGATCTCTCTAAACGTACAATTTGGTCAAAGGTAAAATCTTGCGTTAGGTAATTAACTAAACTCTTTACTCGCAGTGTCTCAATTGAGTCATAGGGGAATAATCTCGCCAGCTGTTCCAACTCGGTCACAATAGTTTCACCCTCCTTGACTGGCTTAATTTGCTTTCTTTGTGGATTAACTACTTCTCTAACAACTTTACCGTCCTTTAGGTAATAAACTCTATGAGCATAACTAAGGTGAGCAGCGTTGTGTGAAACCATAATAATAGTCCGTCTATCAAAAGTGTTAATTTCGTCAATTTTATCCATCACCTGCTGGGTAGACACAGAATCAAGGTTACCAGTTGGCTCATCAGCAAGCAGAATTTTAGGATCATTGACCATTGAGCGCGACACCGATACACGTTGTTGCTGACCTCCCGAAAGCATAGCTGGTATTTTATGGGAAACCTGACCCACTCCAAATCTATCTAGAAGAGTTTGTGACCGGCGATTTCTAGTAGCTTTGTCCTCATCACAAAAAATCATTGGTAGAGCTACGTTATCTAATACTGAAAGTGAGGGAATAAGATTAAATTGCTGGAAGATAATTCCCATTACATGTCTCTGAAAATACACTCTGTCTGCCGGCGGATAAGCATAAACATCATCACCACGAATAAGCAAAGTACCTTCTCCCGGTGGGAGTGAGCCTTGGATTGAGTACATTAAAGTAGATTTTCCACAACCAGACGGTCCAAAAAGGATTATATATTCACCCTCAAAGATATCTGTACTAACTCCGGAAAGGGCCTTAAACTCATTTTGTTTTCCTTGATTATAAATAATCGAAAGATCCCGAGCTACAATTAGCGGTTTTGCCATAAATACATTATCGCATTAGTGGTACCAAACTTTGAATTAATATCCCCATAAATACATTTAAAAAAGTTAAATTTTTCAGACTATAATCGATAGACTTAAATTAAGGACCGGATAAAACCTGACTCAAAGTCAGCTTTTATCCACCGATGTTTTGTACCCAACCAAAGGTTGATTCGAAGTTTTCCAGAATTAAATCAATAATATTCTTTTCTTGAATTGGAGTAAACAATACGAAGTTCTCAGACTGAACTTGATTACCCGCCTCATCAGTACAATTTAAGAAAAATTGATAAACCGTAGCGGGAGCAAAGTCTACTACCACCTCAACATGTTTGGTATTGTATTGAATTTGTTCTTTTTCAATAGTAAAAGGATCGGTTCCTCCAGCCACACCCTCTTGGTAAGTCATCAAACATGACGCAGGCTCATCTGTATCCCACTCAACAATTGTCTGGATTCTAGACTCACTACCAGGAAATAGAGTTGATTCGTTGGTTACGTTTGTGATTATTGGAGGAGCAATATCTCTCACCGTAATAAACTGAATTGGCTGACTACGTATCCTGTCTCCACCTGAGTTTTCTGCTGTTACGAAGGCTACATAACGAGTACCCAGGGTTAGGTCTGCCAATCTCATCTGATGAGTTGTGGAGAGAGTTGGACGTCCTACGGAGTTCTGTGCTCCAGTTGTTTGATCTTGATACTCAACCAAAGCTTTCGCGGGAACATTGGTGTCCCAGGCTAAAGTAGCAGCGTTCTCCTCAACCTTTACTACCCTAAGATTTCTAATGCTTGGAGCCGTAGCTTTAGTCTGGAAAGTAAAATTTCGACTTTCTCCAGTTATTCCAAAACCGTCGGTGGAAAGTACCTTAAAACTATATTCAGTAAAGGCGTCCAGACCAATCAGCTGTATCTCATGTTCAGTAGTATCTGGTCCAGTAGACTGTTGAGAAAATTGATAATTATTACCATCAAATCCTCTAGTTGGAGAGAAAACAACCTCAGAGCTTGCCGCTCGGTCAGTGGTCCAGCGAATAACAGCAGTGGTAGTCTCAGGAATCACGGTTGGTGGACCGACGATGGTTAAATCCTCGGTAATACCCTCAATGGCTTTAACTGTTTCGTTGACAATTTCCTGAAGCACTTCAGGATTGGTTATTTTATTTATTTGTTCAATTATCCGGAGAGTGGCTTCTGAGTCAATTGAGACATCTGTCGTAATTTGAGATTCCAAGTCTGGACTAGATCCTTCTCCAGCTCCGGTACCGTCATCACTAGTCTGAGATTCTCCTTCCCCTGTACCTTGACCGTCACCAATCTGTGAGGTTCCTGAAGTCTGAACTCGATAATCTGCAGAGATTCCTTGATTACCCTCATCATCGGCTGACACCACCCGGAAATAATAAACTCGCCCTGGTTCAAGATTATCTAAGGTGATTGAGTGACTAGTTCTTTCGGCCACGGGAATACGGATTATTCCGTAGTCAGGCTGCAGTCCATAGTTCACCAACGAATCAGCGTCTTCGTCTGTATCCCAGGTAACCGTCACACTTGAATCCGTAACTTCATTGATTTGAACATTAGAAATATCCGGGGGTTCCTGATCGTTAGACTGCGCAATTAAATCAAGCGGTGAAAAAAATAACATCGCTATAAATAATCCAGAAAGAAAATTTTTCATTTGCTTAATCATAACATCTACTTACGGGCTTACCGGTGTGAATACGTTAATCCCCTGGTGTGGCGCACTATTAATTCCAAACGGTATCGCAATTCCCCAGAAGACATCGTCTGATACAGGAGGAGTGTCTACGGATGGCTTTCCTAAATCAATATCAATATCAACCTGGGTTGAGCTGGACAATAATTCACAGGTGCTACAACCTGAATAGTTAAAGGTTGAAGTGGCGAATTTTTGCTGTTCAGCTGGAATAACTGAAGAAGTACCATCTGATAAGTCGGTTCCTGTAATCTGTAAATCAGCCTCTACATTACCTATATTTAATACAGAAGTTGAGGCGTTGAATGAACCAGTGTCCGAATTAACCGCCAATGCCCCATAATCAATCGTACCAATAACGTCAATTGCTCGCAGAGTTTCCAGTTCCACACTAGGTGACGAGGTAAAAGCATAACCACCAGCAGTGTCCTCAATCTCCACAAAAGCCACCCAGTCTTCCCCACTATACGTACCTGAATCAGTTGGGTCAGCATGGAAGAAGATATCTGCTCGACATTCAATTTCACAACTATTTCCAGAACAATTAGTAAACTGACAGTTATTTGGATTAGTTGAGACATAACAGTTGTTATTGTCCGGTGTACATGAAGCACCTCCCGCTACTCCACTTCTGAAAACAGTAGTCGTAGCTTTTGAGAGGTCAGAGAATCCGTTTAAATCACTCACGGTACCAGTAGCGTATACAGCCGTTGTGGTTCCTGGTAGCAGTGAAATGTCTAAACCTTGATTCAAGTTTATGGTCCCTATAGTTGGGTCAAACTTGAGTGATAGCTCAGGAACATTCTGATATGAATCGTAGGCTGCACCAGCATCAGTAACTCGGAAACAGTATCCCTGATCAGCTGCGTTAACCGTAATATTTAGTGCGTATTCAAGCTCAGTATAATTATTTTGATTGAGATCTTGTTGAGTCGT
>Ga0136604_1001415_pt1 | contig 10794 bp, 11 predicted proteins | sample AntRauFillE10628_FD_104928 | JGI IMG/M metagenome (GOLD analysis project Ga0136604, IMG submission 104928) | Saline lake microbial communities from Rauer Islands, Antarctica - Metagenome Filla E10 #628 | ecosystem: Environmental > Aquatic > Non-marine Saline and Alkaline > Saline | place... | reverse complement strand
GGTCGGCTTCGGCGGCGACGAGATCGGCGAGCTGGTCGCGCTGGTCGGCGACGGCACGCTGTCGAGCAAGCTCGGCAAGCAGGTGCTGGCCGTGCTGGTCTCCGAGCGCGGCGAGCGCTCCCCATCACGGATCGCCGAGGAGGAGGGCCTGCAGCAGGTCTCCGACGAGGGCGAGCTGCAGGGGATCGTCGACCAGGTCGTCGCCGACAACGCCGAGACCGTCGCGGCGATCCGGGACGGCAACGACAAGGCCATCGGCGCGCTGGTCGGCCAGGTCATGAAGGCGACCCGTGGGCAGGCCGACCCGCGCCTGACCAACGAGCTGCTGCGCCGCGCGATCGGCTGACCTGACGTGCACCCGCGCGAGGTCGCGTTCGTCGCAACGCTGGTGCTGCTCGTGCTGGTGCCGTGGCTGACGGCCAGGGATGTGCTGCGCCAGCCCCGGCCCGCGCTCACCGCGGCGCGGGTCTCGCGCGTGGCGATGGTGGTCCTGGTGGTGCTGGTCCCGCTGGTCGGTCCCGCGCTGTGGCTGCGCCGCTGGCGTCCCCGCGTGCGGGCGCACGCCCCCGTCGCGCAGCCCGGACGCCGCTGAGCGCATCGTGCTGCGCGTCGGTGCGCCACGGGCTGGCCGGCCGTTGCGTTGACATGTTGCGTTGACATATTGACACGTATATGTCCGGCCCGTACGGTCGCATATGCACATCGATCTAGACAACGTTGCTGGAGGAGCACCCATGCGAGGCTGGAAACCCGTCGAGCGGGACGTCGACGAACCCGTCCTGCTGGACACCGCCGTCGAGCGCGTCGAGGAGCTGGGCTTCGCGCCCGTGACACGCAACCCCGGCCACGTCGTGCTGCGGCGGGACGGCAGCCAGCTGACGACGCGCGGGGAGCAGTTCCCGCTCGAGCTCGCGCTGGCCGAGTCCGACGACGGGGTCTACCTGCAGCTGCGCTACGACACCTTCGTCGCGTTCGACACCGGCGACCTCGAACGGCTCGCCGACGAGCTCGCGCTGGCGGTGCGCGGTGGCTGAGGCGCTCGACGTCGCCGCGTTGCTGCGCGACGCCCGCGCCCACGCCGGGCTGACCCAGACGGAGCTCGGTGGGCGCACCGGCATCGCCCAGCCGAACATCAGCGCGTACGAGTCCGGTCGGCGCACCCCGACCGTGCGCACCCTGGTCGCGCTGCTGGACGCCTGTGACGTCGAGCTGTCCTGGCGGTCCCGCTGACGCACGGGGCCTGCACGGACGTGAACCGGCTCGTGCGACCGTGACGAACCCCGCACACCCCCGGACACCGCCCGCCGGCGCCGAGCCCTAGGATGGACGGACCCGCGGCCCGCACCCGGCCACAAGGAGCCAGCCGATGGTCCTCGATCGGATCGACGGCCCAGATGACCTGCGAGCGCTCGACGCCGCCGAACTGCCCGTCCTCTCCGAGGAGATCAGGGCGTTCATCGTCGACGCCGTCGCACGCGTCGGCGGGCACCTCGGGTCCAACCTCGGCAACGTCGAGCTGACGCTCGCGCTGCACCGGGTGTTCGACTCGCCGCGCGACACGCTGGTGTTCGACACCGGCCACCAGGCCTACGTGCACAAGATCGTCACCGGCCGCCGCGACGGCTTCGCCCAGCTGCGTGAGGCGGGCGGGCTGTCCGGCTACCCGGCACGCGCCGAGTCGGCCCACGACCTGGTCGAGAACAGCCACGCGTCGACGTCCCTGTCGTGGGCGTGCGGGATCGCGCAGGGCCGCATGCAGAAGGCCGCCCGAGGGCAGGAGCCGGGTGGGCAGGTCGTCGCGCTGATCGGCGACGGTGCGCTGACCGGCGGGATGGCCTACGAGGCGCTCAACAACATCGGCCACGGCCAGGTGCCGGTCGTGATCGTGCTCAACGACAACGGCCGCTCCTACGCCCGCACCGTCTCGCGGCTCTCCGCCGAGGTCACCCGGCTGCGCTACTCCAAGCAGTACCAGCGGGCCCGGCGCACGGTCGACCCGTACCTCGACCGCGTGCCGTTCGCACAGCGCATCGCCGACGCCGGGCTCGACGCGATCAAGGCGGTCACCTCCGACGCGCCCGCGCTGCAGCAGTTCGTCGAGGCGCTCGGCATCCGCTACCTCGGCCCGGTCGACGGGCACGACCACCAGCACCTCGAGGACGCGCTGCGCACCGCCGCCGATCAGGGCTCCGGACCGGTGCTCGTGCACGTGCTGACCCAGAAGGGCAAGGGCTACACCCCCGCCGAGACCGACCGCGAGAAGAAGCTGCACGACACCTCGGCCTTTGACGTCGTCACCGGCCGGGGCGTGAAGGCCAAGCCGCGCAGCTGGACGCAGGTGTTCTCCGACGCGCTGGTCGAGCTCGCCGACGCGCGGCCGGAGCTCGTGGCGATGACGGCGGCGATGCCCGGGTCGACGGGGCTGCTGCCCGTGCTCGAGCGCCACCCCGACCGCGTGCTCGACGTCGGCATCGCCGAGCAGCACATGGTCACGTCCGCCGCCGGCATAGCCCGCGAGGGCTCGGTGCCGGTCGTGGCCGTCTACTCGACGTTCTTCAGCCGTGCCTTCGACCAGGCCAACCTCGACGTCGGCCTGCACGACGAGCACGTCGTCTACGCCTTCGACCGCGCCGGCATCACCGGTGACGACGGCCCGAGCCACCACGGCATCCTCGACATGAGCCTGTGCCTGCGCATCCCGACGATGACCGTGTTCGCGCCGTCGAGCGAGGCCGAGCTGCGGACCCAGCTGGCGACCGCCGTCGACCTGACGGGTCCGGTCTCGGTGCGTTTCCCCAAGGGCGGCGTGATCCAGCGCGAGGGCGTCGGCAGCGGGCTGCACGCCCGGCGCCTGCGCGCCGGTGCGGACCTGGCGATCGTCGGGGTCGGCGACCGCGCCGAGGCGGCGCTGCAGGCCGCGGACATGCTGGCCGAGGACGGCATCGACGCCGCCGTCTGGGACCCACGCGTGATCCGGCCGGTCGACGCAGGCATGCTCGACGACCTCGCCGACCGGCGCCTGGTCGTGACCGTCGAGAACGGCGTGGTCAACGGTGGCGCGGGCGCCTACGTCGCCGACCGCCTGGTCGAGCGGACCGGGGTGATGTCCGCGCCCCCGATCCTGCGCCTGGGCGTGCCGGACGGCTACATCCCCCACGCCAAGCCGGACCGCATCCTGGCCGAGCTCGGCCTCGACGCAGCCGGCATCACCGCGGCCGTGCGCAAGGCCCTCGGGGCCTCCTGAGGTTCGGCGGCACGCTCCCGCGCCGCTCGTCCACAGTCCTGCGCAGCGCCGCCCACCCGGCACCGCGGCCGTCGGGGTACGACCCGGGCGTGGCCGTGCCCGTGGATCCCGTGCACGCCCGGCTCGCGCAGGTGCTGGCCGGGCTGCCCGGCGCGGGCGACGTGCCGGGGGACGGTCTGGCGGCGGCCGCCCGCCTGCTGGCGCTGCTGCCGCGCACCCGTTCGCGGGTGCTCGTCGGCGCCGTGCCGCTGCGTGCGGTCGTCGCGCTGGCGCAGGCGGTCGACGGACGCCCGTTGCGCGACGTGCTCGCGCTCGACGCGCTGCAGGGCCCGGATTTCGTCGGACGCGACCCGTGGCCTACCGTCACCGCACGACACACACGAGGGAGCGGGTCAGTGGGCGACGCCACGATCACCGGGGCACAGGCAGTCATGCGGAGCCTGGAGAAGCTCGGTGTCGACGTCGTCTTCGGCTACCCGGGCGGCGCGATCCTGCCTGCGTACGACCCGATGCTGGACTCGCCGATCGAGCACGTGCTGGTCCGCCACGAGCAGGGCGCGATCCACGCTGCCGAGGGGTACGCGCACGCCACCGGCCGCGTCGGGGTGTGCATCGTCACCTCCGGTCCCGCCGCGACCAACATCGTGACCGGCCTGTGCGACGCGCACATGGACTCGATCCCGGTACTCGCGATCACCGGCCAGGTCTCCTCCAAGTCGATCGGGACCGACGCGTTCCAGGAGGCCGACGTCACCGGCATCACGATGCCGGTGACCAAGCACAACGAGCTGGTGGTCGACCCCAACCGGATCGCGAGCGCCATCAAGGAGGCGCACCACATCGCCTCCACCGGCCGGCCCGGCCCGGTCCTGGTCGACATCCCCAAGGACATCCTTTCGGCGCTGCTCGAGTGGTCCTGGCCGCAGCAGGTGGAGCTGCCCGGCTACAAGCCGACCGTGCGCGGCCACGGCCGGATGGTGCGCGAGGCGCTGGACCTGATCGTCACCGCCGAGCGACCGGTGGTGTACGCCGGCGGTGGGCTCGTGCGCGCCGGCGCCCACGAGGAGCTGCTCGCGTTCGCCGAACTGCTGCAGGTCCCGGTGGTCACCACGCTGATGGCGCGGGGCGTGTTCCCCGACACCCACGAGCTGTTCGTCGGCATGCCGGGCATGCACGGCCACTACGCCGGCGTGCGGGCGCTGCAGGAGACCGACCTGCTGATCACGCTCGGGGCCCGCTTCGACGACCGCGTCACCGGCGAGCTGTCGAGCTTCGCGCCGCTGGCCAAGGTCATCCACGTGGACGTCGACCCTGCCGAGATCGGCAAGAACCGCGCGACCGACGTGCCGATCGTCGGTGACGCCAAGGTCGTGGTCGGCCAGCTCGTCGACGCCGCCCGCGACCGCTTGGAGCGGGACAAGCCGGTCGTGCCCGACACCGCGGCGTGGCGCGAGCACCTGGCGACCTACAAGCGCGAGCACCCGCTGCGTGTGGAGCAGGACGAGGACGGCCCGATCAAGCCGCAGACGGCGATCCGGGCGATCTACGACACCTGGGGCGACGAGGCGACGTACGTCGCCGGGGTCGGCCAGCACCAGATGTGGGCCGCGCAGCACATCCCCTACACCCGCCCGCGCCAGTGGATCAACTCCGGCGGCCTCGGCACGATGGGCTTCGCGGTGCCCGCGGCGATCGGGGCCAAGGTCGGCCTCGGGGATGCACCCGTGGTCGCCATCGACGGCGACGGCTGCTTCCAGATGACGTTCCAGGAGATCGCCGCCGCGGTCCAGCACGACATCCCGGTGGTGTTCGCCGTGATCAACAACGGCTTCCTCGGGATGGTGCGCCAGTGGCAGCACCTGTTCTACGAGGACCGGCTCTCCTCGGTGCACCTGCCGCAGGACTGCCCCGACCTGGTCAAGCTCGCCGATGCGTACGGCATCCCGGGCTTCCGGGCCACGACCATGGACGAGCTGCGCTCGGTGCTGGACAAGGCGCACCAGATCACCGACCAGTGCGTGCTGATCGACGTGCGCGTGCACCCGGACGAGATGGTCTTCCCGATGGTCCCGGCCGGTGCGTCCAACGACATGCTGATCGAGTCGGTCGAGGAGCTGCGCGAGCGCGAGGCGCAGGCGTCCGGGGCGAAGAAGGCGGCCGCGGCCGCGCCGGGCTCCGACCCGGTCGAGATGGGGGACGCCTGATGCCGCAGGAGCAGCGACACACCCTGGCCGTGCTGGTCGAGAACCGGCCCGGCGTGCTGACCCGCATCGCGGGGATGTTCGCCCGCCGCGGCTACAACATCCACAGCCTGGCGGTCGGGCCGACCGACGACCCGTTCGTCTCGCGCCTGACGATCGTGGTCGGCTCCGACGCCGTGCAGCTCGAGCAGATCATCAAGCAGCTCAACAAGCTCGTGCACGTGCTGAAGATCCTCGAGCTCGACCCGGCCGAGTCGGTCGAGCGCGAGCTGCAGCTGGTCAAGGTCACCGCCCCGCCGGACGTGCGCAGCGAGGTCATCGAGCTGGTCGACGTGTTCCGCGCCAAGATCGTCGACGTCGACCACGAGTCGGTGACCATCGAGGCCGCCGGTGCCGCCGAGAAGCTCGAAGCGCTGGTCGCCCTGCTCGAGCCGTACGGCATCCGCGAGCTGGTGCGCTCGGGGACGATCTCGCTGTCCCGTGGCACACGCTCGATCACCGACGGCTCGCGGCTGCGCAGCCTGCGGGCCGGCTGACCAACGGCGCGCAGCGTCGGCAGGTGCAGCCGCGCCGAGCGCAGCGAGGGGGATGGCCGGCTGACCCGGGGTCGGCGCAGACCTGGATCAGGCCGAGGTCATGCGCAGGTCCTGGCCGATGGCTGCCGCCAGCGCGTCGTCGTCGGCGCCGGGGAACGTGCGCACGTGGGAGTCGACCTCGACGTCGCCGACGCGCAGCACCACGTGCCACACGTCACGTTCGAGCAGGTCGCCGGTGCGCCCGACCCCGAGCCAGTGGTCGACGAGGGCGACCCGGGCCGGGCCGAGCTGCGTGACCACGACACGGTGCAGGTCGTGCACGGCGGAGCTCCTCGTCACCCGGACCGACGCGGCTGCGTCGCGTCGACGACGCTACTTCCTGCGTCGGCGTCGGCGTGGACGGCCGGGCAGTGGACGCTGCGGCGGGCACCTAGGCTGTGCGGCATGGGAGAGCTCGACCGGTTCTGGCGCGCCATCGTTTGGGTGGCAACGACCCTGTTCGGCCGTGCCCTGGGATGGCACGTGGCCGTCGAGGGCATGGACAACCTGCCCGACGATGGCGGGGCCGTGCTGGCGTTCAACCACCACGGGTACGTCGACGTGGTGATGGTCGCCTGGGGGCCCGCGACGCGGGTGGCCCGCCCGGTGCGGTTCCTCGCCAAGGCCGAGCTGTTCGAGCACTGGGCGACCCGTCGGATCGTGCGTGGGGTCGGCGCCGTTCCGGTGCACCGCACGGCCCGATCCGCGCGCGCCGGCGCGTACGCGGCCGCCGTCGCGGCGCTGCGGGCGGGGGAACTCGTCGCCGTCGCGCCGGAGCAGACCATCTCGACCTCGTTCGACCTGCTGCCGTTCAAGCCCGGGGCTGCGCGCATGGCGATCGAGGCCGGCGTGCCGCTGGTGCCCGTCGCCGGATGGGGCTCGCACCGCTTCGCGACCAAGGGTGGCCACCTGCACCTGACGCGTCGGCGCCTGCCCGTGACCGTGGCCTACGGAGAACCGCTGCTGCCGCGCGAGGACGAGACCCCTGCGCAGCTCACCGGACGCCTGCGCGAGGCGCTCGGTGCGCTGCTCGACGACGTCCAACGGCGCTACCCCGAGGCCGCGACCGGTGACGACTGGTGGGTGCCGGCGCGGCTGGGCGGCTCGGCCCCGACGCACGACGAGGTCGTCGCCGCGCACCGGGCCCGCTTCACCGAGCGGGAGGCACGTGGCGGTCGCAGCGACGCGGCGTGAGCCGACCCGACCCGCGGTCTCCCCCCCGTCCGCCTGATGGCGTTCCCGGGCCCGACCTCGCCTACCGCTTCGTCGCGGCGCTGGTCGTGGGGCTGCGCGCGCTGCTGCGCTGGCGCCTGCTGGCCCGCGGGCTCGAGCACCTGCCGCGCAGGGGTGGCGTCGTGCTGAGCTGGGCGCACACCAGCCACGTGGACTTCCTGGTCACCGCGCTGGTGGTGCTGCGGGTCACGGGACGGCCCGTGCGCTTCATCGCGCTGCGCGAGCTGTGGGACTCGCGCCTGTTCGGCTGGGTCCCGCGCCTGGCCGGGGCGGTCCCCGTGGACCGCAGCACGACCGGCGGGCGCGTCGGGGCCTACCGCGAGGCGGTCGAGGCCCTGCGGGCCGGTCACGTGGTGATGGTCGCCCCCGAGGGCACGATCAGCGAGTCCTTCGAGCTCCTGCCGATGCGCACCGGTGCCGCGCGCATGGCCGCCGCCGCGGGCGTCCCGTTGGTGCCGTCGGCCTCGTGGGGCAGCCACCGGTTCTCGACGACCGGGCACGGACCGCACCCGTTGGAGGCAAACGGCGCGAACGTCGGCGTCGCGTTCGGCCCGCCGCTGCGGCCGGGCCCCGACGACGACCCACGGGCGGTGACCGACGAGCTGCGGGCACGCACCGAGCAACTGCTGCACCGGCTCCAGGAGGAGCATCCCGACGGTGCCCCGGGCGGTGCCTGGTGGGTCCCGGCCCGTCTCGGCGGTGGCGCACCTCGCCACGAGGACGTCGTCGCTCGGCTGCGTCCCGGCCAGGCCCTGCGACCGACCGACTGGGCGCGACGCCGACGTGGCGGACGGGGCGACGACCGGGGCGACGACCGGGACGGCCCGTCCGGCGGGACGGCCGGCAGGCCGTAGCGTTCCCTGCAACGAACGTCGACACGACCGACCACAGCTCGGGCACGGCCAGGAGGATCCTCGTGCCGCGGTACCGCCCTCCCGTCGACCCGACCGTCCCGTCGGCGTCGAGCACCTACCGCTTCGCCGCTGGCCTCGCGTTCGGCGTGATGGCGCTGCAGCGCTGGCGCTTCGAGGTCTCCGGCGCCGACCACATGCCGAGCCGTGGGGGCGCCGTGATCGCGGCGAACCACATCGGCTTCTGGGACTTCTTCACCGTGGGTCGCCATGCCTACTACGCCCACGGCCGACCGGTGCGGATCATGGCCAAGGCCTCGCTGTTCCGCACCCCGGTGTTCGGGCCGCTGATGCGCGCCGCCGAGCACATCCCGGTCGAGCGTGGCCGCGGCAACCACGCCTTCGACGCCGCGATCGACGCGCTGCGCGCCGGCGAGCTGGTGCTGGTCCTGCCGGAGCAGACGATCTCACCGGCGTTCGAGCTGCTGCCGTTCAAGACCGGGGCGGCGCGGATGGCCGGTGCGGCGGGCGTGCCGCTGGTCCCGGCGGCGTCCTGGGGCAGCCACCGGTTCCACTCGGTCCGGCGCCCGGTCCGGCCACGCTGGCAGCTGCCGGTCAGCATCGCCTACGGCGAGGCGCTGCGGCCCGGTCCGGGCGACGACCCGGTCGAGGTCACCGCGCACCTGCGCAGTCACGTCGCCGACCTGCACGACGAACTCGTGCGCACGTACGCGCACGGGGCGCCCCGCGATGCCTGGTGGGTGCCCCAGCGCTTCGGTGGTGGTGCCCCGTCCCCGGAGGAGGCGAACCGCTACCTCGACGGGGTGCGCCAGCGCTTCCACCGCCGGGCGTCCTGAGCGGGCGAGCAGGTCGAACTCGGCCGCGGTGTCAGGGACCGTCCCCGAGGGGGCTGAGCTCGGCCTCGTGGCGCAGCACCTCACCGTCGCCGAGCACCGCGGTGACCAGCCAGCGACCGGGCGGGCTGCCGAGCTCGGCGGGCAGCGACAGCGCGAAGCTGCGCACGCCGGCCGGGACCAGCACCGGACGCACGCTGCGACGGCCGTCGGGTGCGGTCACGGCGACGCGGACCACCACGGCCTCGTCGGCCGACCGGTCCAGAGCACCCCACACGCGCACGTCCCCGACGGCCCCGAAGCTCGCCCCGACGTCCGCGGGCTCGGGCCGGCCGGTCAGGACGTCCGCGACGTCCACGAGTCGCAGCGTCTCGACGACCGGGCTTTCGGCCCCGTCGGGCAGGCCCCGGCCGGGTCCGTCGCCGGTGTCGGGGGGCTGTGAGGGGGTCGGCGACAGGGGCGGAGAAAGGGTCGGCGAGGGAGACCGGTCGGGGGACGTGGCGGAGTCGGGCGAGGTGCGGGGCGAGGGCGTGGTGACCGGTGCGACGTCGTCGGGGCCAGCGGCCGGCGTGCCGAGGCCCGCGCCGATGCCCGCTGCGAGCCCGGCAAGGCCGAGCAGCACCGTGATGACCAGCAGCAGCGCGGGGCGGCGGTCCGGGGCCGACGGGCGCCGGGGGAGCCGTGAGCGAAGCTCCGGGTGGTGCTCGACGAGGTGGCCCCCGTCGTCGGTGCCGTCGGGTGCGTCACCGGTGGACGCGACAGCTGCGGACGCCTCCGTGCCGGCGTGCGCAGTCGCGCTCACGCGCCGCTCGGAGGTGGGTCGCGCACCGCTGTCCGGCTGGCGGCCGCGGAGCAACCACGGCTCGCGGTGGTGGCGGGGTGCCCGTGGCGTGGAGCGTCCCCCGGCTGCCAGCGCGATGCGCACCTCCAGCGCCGTCAGGCCGAGCAGCGCCCCGGCGTCGGGTGACGACCACCCGACGTCCTCGACCAGCGCGACGGCGAGGTCGGCTCCATCGACCCCGACCTCGTCCTGCAGCAGGCTGACGGCGCCGGTCACCGCCGCACGGTGGTCGGCGACCGCGATCGGCTGCAGCCGCGCTGCCCAGCGGTCGGCGAGGGTCGGGGACACGAAGCCGCGCAGCAGCGCGCGGACCGTCGGGTCGATGCGACCCGGGCGTGGCGTGATGCTCACGGCGTGCGGCGAGCCACCCGCAGCGCCGCGAGGCCCGCCAGGCCAGCGGCGAGCGCGGCCAGGCCCGCGGGAAGCCCGGCGCCGCCGGTGTCGGACAGCCCACCGTCGGGCCCACCAGCGTCGATGCCGCCGTCGGCCCCGCTGCTCGTCCCGGCGACCAGCTCGGCCCGGTCCTCGTCGTTGCGTGGGGCCCCGTCGACCTGTGCGCTGGACCCGGTCGCGACGACGCCGAGCGTCGAGCCGGCGGGGCCGAGCACGTCGGTGGTGAGGTCGAGCGTCGGCAGCACGGCACCGGCGGCGAGGTCGCCGGCGACGTCGCAGGTCACCACGCTGCCGGTCGGCACGCAGCTCCACGGACCGCCGCCGGCGCTGGTCGTCGCGAGCCCCTCGTCGAGCACGACGCGGACCTGTACCGGTCCGGGCACGGGCCCGTTGCCGGGGTTGGCGACCGTCACGGCCCACTGCGCGGTGTCCGCGCCAGCGTCGACCAGATCCACGTCCACGACGAGGTCCGCTCCGGTGGTGGTCGAGGCCAGCGGGCCGGGAACCTCGACGGGAGCGTCGCCCGCCACCTCGACGACCACCTCGCCGTTGGCGTCGAGCCCGCCGGGCACCGGCGTGAAGGCGAGGTCGTCCGGGGCGCG
>Ga0136604_1001414_pt1 | contig 10794 bp, 13 predicted proteins | sample AntRauFillE10628_FD_104928 | JGI IMG/M metagenome (GOLD analysis project Ga0136604, IMG submission 104928) | Saline lake microbial communities from Rauer Islands, Antarctica - Metagenome Filla E10 #628 | ecosystem: Environmental > Aquatic > Non-marine Saline and Alkaline > Saline | place... | reverse complement strand
TGCCCCGGCCGCACGGGTCGCGGAGACCTGACCAACCACACCAGCAACACCAGTCACGGACTGGGCCTTTCGCGCGAACGCCGCACATGGCATCCTGTACGTCCCGACGCTTCCCCCGTCGGACGGAGGAGCACGCCGTGCAGCAGCACCTGTTCGACCCCTGGGAGCGCGAGCGCTCCGCCGACGAGTCGCGTCGCCGACTGCGCATCACCCCGCAGCAGGCCGAGCAGCTGGTGATGGACCTGGTCGCCCGCGCGGGTGGCAGCATCAGCGGCGACGTCCTGCTGCGCGCCGGCCTCGACGCCGGGCTCGACAGCGACGCCGTCGGCCACGCCGTGCACGTGCTGGAGCGCAGCCGACGCGTGACCGCGTCCGGCAACCGCATCGCCCTCGTGGCGGCCTGACTCGTGGCCTGATCCCGGCCTGACTCGTGGCCTGATCCCGGCCTGATCCGGGTCGGACCGGTCCGGGGGACCCCGCACCGGGGCCGACCGGGACCGCCTGCTGCCCGGGCGGTCGCCGGCGTGGTCGTAGCATCCCGGCCCCGACCCCGAGGACCCGGATGCGCACTCGTCTCGTCGCCGTGGCGCTGCTGGCCCTGCTGGGGACGGGGTGCGTGGACGGTGAGGGCGCCCAGCAGGCGCAGCCGGTCAGCGGCCAGGACGGCCTGCGCGCGACCGGCCTGCTCGACGGTGCACGCATCGCGATCTCGCGGGGATCACCGATCGTGGTGCTCGGGGACTGCGACCCCAACGAGGGCCTCGACCGCGACCTGTGCATGCTCGTGCGCACCATCGACGGGCTGCAGCTGAACCTCGTGCTGGAGAACCCCGACGCGCTCGTCGCCGGCGAGGAGCTGCGCATCGAGCAGCGGGCCTGCGGGGACACGGGCTGCGACGAGGTCGCCGACGTGGCCGTGGTGGTCCTGCGCGTCGACGGACGCGAGCTGTCCGTCGAGGGCGGACGCCTCGAGGTGCGCCAGGCCGGCCCCCGCTACGCCGCGGAGTTCGACCTGCGGCTGCCCAACGGCGAGCGCCTGACCGGCGACTTCGACGTCGGTCCGCCCAGCGTGCCGCCGACGATCGGTCCCGACGGCAACCCGACCGAGGCCGAGGACGCCGGCTGAGCTGACAACGTGGGCCGAGCCACTGCGTCAGCGCTGTCCGGCGAGGAACGCGCGCAGGCGCTGGCCGATCGAGCCGGTGGTGTCGCGTGGTCGCACGGCGGTCGCCAGCCGCGTCAGTGGTGCCCCGGCAGTCTCGTCGTCGTCCGGCGGAGCGCCGGCGGCCAGGACGATCAGCGGGTCGGCGCCGCGGTTGTCGATGCCGTGGGTGACGCCGGCGGGGACCAGCAGGGAGGCGAGCGGCTCGAGCCCCGCCTCACCCTGCTCGGTGACGAACCAGGCGCGGCCGCCGAGCACGGTGTAGGTGACGTCGGCGGTGCCGTAGCGCAGCACGCTGGTGGCCTGCTGGGGTTCGAGGCACCACAGGTCGTGGGTCAGCGACGCGGTGGCGAACACGCGCACCCGGGTCGCCTGCTCGGTGTCGAACGAGACCCAGTCGCGCAGGTCGACCGGTTGGACCTCGCCGCTCGGGTCGGCCTCGGGCAGCTGCTCGTCGGCGCTCCGGGTCGGGGGCGTGGCCGCCGGGTCGGTCGGGTTCTCGGCCACGGCCGGGGTCTCGGGCACGTCGGGCGTCTCGGGCTGCGGGGTCTGGTCCATGGCCGCCAGTCTAGGGTCGACCGGCTGTCCGGCCGCTCGTCGGGCCGGGCGCGGTCGGTAGCGTCGAACCACGTCCCCCCCGGCCGTCGCCGGGTCGCAGCAGGAGAGGTCCGAAGTGCAGTTCGTCGCGTCCAGCCAGCCCGTCCTCGAGACCGACGCCACGCTCGTCGCGCTCGCCGTCACCGGCGAGGACGACGACATCGCCCTCAGCGGCGATCCCGGTGACCTCGGCATCGACGTGGTGGCCGTGCTGCGTGCCGTCGACCTGACGGGGGACGAGGGCAGCACCGCTCGCGTGCCGCTGCCCGACGGCGGCTCGCTGCTCGCCGTCGCGCTCGGCACCGAGGCGACCCCTGCGACGGTGCGGCGCTTCGGCGCCGCCGTCGGGCGTGCTGCGATGGACAAGACCGCGGTCGCCGTGGTCCTGCCCGACACGGGTGACGATGCCGCTGCCTCGCAGGCGCTCGCCGAGGGCGTGGTGCTGGGGGCGTACCGCTTCAGCACCTACAAGAAGGACGTCGAGGCGCCGTCCCTGGCGACCGTGACCGTCCACGGCGGAGCCGACGACGAGGCGCTGCGCGTCGGCGAGGTCGGCGGTCGCGCGACCGCGCTCGCCCGTGACCTGGTCAACACCCCGCCCAACGACAAGCGGCCGCCCATGCTCGCCGCCCGCGCCGTCGAGCTGGCCGGAGAGGTCGGCCTGCGCGTGGAGGTCCTCGACCGCGCCGCGCTCGAGGAGGGCGGCTACGGCGGCCTGCTCGGCGTCGGCAAGGGCTCCGACGCGGACCCGCAGCTGGTGGTGCTGACCCACGAGCCCGACGGCGTCGACGGCGACCACGTCGCACTGGTCGGCAAGGGCATCACCTTCGACACCGGTGGCATCTCGCTCAAGCCCTCGTCGTCGATGGAGACGATGAAGATGGACATGGGCGGTGCCGCCGCGACGCTGGCCACGATGCTGGCCGTCGCCGAGCTCGGCCTGCCCGTGCGTGTCACCGGCCTGCTGTGCCTGGCGGAGAACATGCCGTCAGGGACGGCGCAGCGCGTCTCGGACGTGATGACGACCCGCGACGGCACGACCGTCGAGGTCATGAACACCGATGCCGAGGGCCGTCTGGTGATGGCGGACGGCATCAGCCACGCCGGCGAGCTCGGTGCGGACGTCGTGGTCGACATGGCGACGCTGACCGGCGCCGCGGTGGTCGCGCTGGGCGAGAAGCTCACCGTGCTGATGGCCGACGACGACGACCTGGCCGCGGCACTGTCGGCGGCCGGCGACGCCGTCGACGAGCCGATGTGGCGCCTGCCGGTGGCCACCGACCAGTACCGCGAGAAGCTCGACTCGGAGGTCGCCGACCTCAAGAACGTCGGCGGACGCAACGCCGGCACCATCACCGCCGGGCTGTTCCTGCACCACTTCGTGCCGGAGGGTGTGCGCTGGGCCCACCTCGACATCGCCGGCACGGCCTGGGCGGACAGCCAGAGCTCCCTGTCGGCCAAGGGCGGCACCGGCACGCCGGTGCGCACGCTGCTGGCCTGGCTGCAGGGCGCCTGAGCGTCACCTGGAGGCGGCGCCGAGCTTCTCGAGGAACTGGGCGCGGTCGACCAGCACGCGACGGTGCCGCACGCGGGCGACGATCTCGGCGCCGTCACGCACCACGACGACGAACTCGAGGCGTCGGCCGTGGTGGCCGCGCAAGGTCGCCTCGGCGGTGACCTCGCGGCCGACCGGGCTGGGACGCAGGTGCTCGATCTCGGACCACGAGCCGACGGACGTCTGTCCCTCGGGCAGGTCCTGGCAGATGGCCTCCAGGCACGCGCCCTCGGCCAGCGCCAGCAGGGTCGGCGTGCCCAGCACGGGCACGTCACCCGACCCGACGTGCTCGGCGGTGTGCTCGGAGCAGACCAGCAGCTCGCTGGTGTGCTTCAGCCCGGGGTTGCAGTCGCCCATCGGTGGCCTCCTGGGAGGGAGAGGGAGCGTGCTGCCGACGGTGCGCCGGCGCGTGGAACGCCTCGGGACACGGTACCGGGACCGGTGCGCGCCGGTGGCTCGCCCGGCGGGTCGTTGGGCGGGTCGTCGGGCGGGTCGTGGGGCCGGTCGTCCGCCCGGTCGTCCGCCCGGTCGACCGGTGGCCGGCCCGTGGCACGGCCCGTGGGTTGGCCGGCGTCGACCGGTGGTGGCACGCTGCGCCTGCAGGGCGCCGCCCCGCACACGCGCCGACCGGACGGGCGCGACGCCCCGGCACGCTGTCGGGTCCCGGCGCCGCGCCCGACGCGCCGCCGGCGTGCGGCACCGCGTCGGCGACGGCGCAGGAGGAGCAACCCGTGGACACCCCATCCGTCGTGCTCGCGATCGTGCTCGCGGAGACCGCAGTCGGCGGCCTCCTGCTCGCGTGGCTCGCCCCGACCTGGGGCAAGGTCCGCCACGGGTACGAGCTGCTGCTGGGCGGCACGCTGCTGCTGATGCTCTGGGGAGCACGTGCGTCGCTGTCCACCCCGCTGGCGGTCCTGCGTGACACGCCCCCCGACGCGGACGTGGCCTGGGTCGACCAGCTGCCGGCGGTCATGGCCCGGGCGGACCAGCTCGAGCTGCTGTTGCTGGCGGCGCTCGGCGTCGGCGTCGCCTCGCTGCTCGCGCTGGCCGTGCGCGTGCCGCTGGTCGCCCGTGTGCTCGGGATCGGATCCGCACTGGTCGGACTGGCCGCGTTCGTGCCGCTCGCGCAGCTGCAGGTGCTGCTCAACGGCGGGACGCTGGTGCGTGCCATGGGCGAGCTGGTCCTCGGCGCGACGCTGCTCGGTGGAATCTGGACCGGGATGATCCTCGGGCACTGGTACCTGGTCGAGCGGCGGCTCTCGAACCGCTACATGGTCTGGATCGCGTGGATGAACGTCGGCGCGGTCGTCGCGGGCCTCGGTGCGATCCTGTTGTCGCTGTCCAACCCCGCGCCGGACTCGCTCGGCTTCTCGCCGCTGCTCTCCATCAACTCCATGAGCGTGACGCTCGGCCTCGGCACGCTGGCGCTGGTCGCGCTGATCGCCGGGTTCAACGTCAAGCTCGCCCAGGAGGGCGGGCGCTCGATCCAGGCGTCGACGGGGATGTTCTACCTCGCCGTGATCCTCGCACCCGCCGCGGAGTTCGCCGCGAAGGTCCGCTTCTTCTAGGTCGCCCCTGCCGGGCCGACCCGGGTCAGGCGTCGGTGCGGCGCGCCAGCAGCAGGCCGCCGTCGAGCGGCAGCAGCGTGACGTCCAGCCGCGCGTCGTCGACCAGCACCTCGAGCGGGTCGTCCTGGCCACCCCCGACCAGACCGGCGACCACTGCGCGGGCCCGGGGGCGACGTCCGGCGCCGCGCACGACGACCAACCCCTGCTCGCGCACCAGCCGCAGGGCGTGCTGGAGCTGCTCGGGGTCGGCGCCCTGCTGCAGCAGCACGACGTCGTAGCCACCGTCCGCGAGGCACGGCAGCACGGTGGTCGGGTCACCCTCGATCGCCCGCACACGGGCGCTGACGCCCGCCTCGGAGAAGGCCTGGGCGGCCAGCCCGTGGCGGTGCGCGTCGGGCTCGACCGAGGTCAGGACACCGCGCTCGGACAGGCCGCGCAGCAGCCACAGGCCGGTCAGGCCAGCGGCGGAGCCGACCTCGACGGCGGTGCGTGCGTCCACCCAGCGCGCCAGCCAGGCCAGCAGTGCACCGACCTCGGCCGTCGGGGGACCGTCGGGCTCGCTGCTGCGCGCCCGTGCGGCCTCCATGGCCGCCGACTCGGGCACCAGTGGTGCGGCCGGCCGCTCTGCGTCGTCCGGCCCGGTGGCGGGCCGCTCGGGGCCGTCCGCGGCCGTTGCTCGGTCCTGCTCGTCCACGCCGACCTCCTGCACGTCGACCCGCGACCCTAGCGCCGACGCGCACGGGGCCGCCGCCGGGGCGGGGCCCCTGCCCGGACGGACGAACGGCGGAACCTGCGAGCAGGGACGTACGTTGGGGGCGAGTGGACGTGCCGACCCCGCGTCCGGCCAACAACCGTGAATTCCCGCGACACCGGAACCACCGCGCCCGTGGCGGACGTGCCCGACGGCACGCCGGACGGCGCCGAGCCGTCTGCGACGACGCCGCCCGACGCGTCGGGCGACGGCCCGGTCACGACCGCGACGCCCCAGCCGGCCACGCAGGCCCAGGAGGCCCAGGAGGCCCCGGAGGCCGACCCGGTCCCGACGTGGGAGGAGGTCGCGACGACCTACGGGCCACGGGTGTACGCGATGGCGTACCGCCTCACGGGGGATCGCCAGGAGGCGGAGGACCTCGCGCAGGACGTCTTCGTCCGCGTCTACCGCAACCTGCACCGCTACAGCCCGGGCACCTTCGACGGCTGGCTGTACCGCATCACCAAGAACCTCTTCCTCGACCGCATCCGCCGGCGCAGGCGCATCCGCATGGTCCCGCTGCCGGACGAGGACTGGCACCGCTCGCTGGAGGACGGCCCCGACCCGTCCGCGCTGGTGGACGACGGCATGCTCGACGGCCGCATCGAGGTGGCCCTGCAGGCGCTGCCCCCGACGTTCCGCACGGCCGTGGTGCTGTGCGACGTGCAGGGGCTGACCTACGAGGAGATCGCGGACGCCACCGGCTGGCCGATGGGCACGGTCCGCTCGCGCATCCACCGTGGGCGCCGCCTGCTGCGTTCCGCCCTGGGCGGGGGCTGACCGATGGGTGCGACCCCCTTCGCCCATGCAGGCGAGCGGCTCTCGGCGCTGCTCGACGACGAGCTGGACGACCGCGAGGCGCTGCAGGTCACGCGCCACCTCGCCGCCTGCGACCAGTGCATGGACGAGCTCGAGGACCTGCGTGCGGCCCGCAGTGCGCTGCGTGGCCTGCAGGACCAGGATCCGGGCGTCGCCTTCATGCTGCAGACGGTCGTGCTCGGCGAGCCCGTGCCGCAGGAGCCGCACCTGGTGCGCCGCGTCGCGCTCGCCGGTTCGGGTGTGGCGCTGGTCGGCGTGCTGGTCATGGCCTTCGTGCTCGGGGCGGAGCAGGGCACGGTCGTGCCCCCGGTGGACCGCTTCGTCGTCGACCACGTGTTCTCGGTCGAGGGTGGCCCGATGGTGACCCCGGTCGGGGTGCAGCCGTCGGGCCAGCCGTGATGGGCCAGCCACGAGGACCCAGACGTGAAGCCCCAGACGTGAAGACCCAGACGTGAAGACCCGGCCATGATCCCGTCGCGCCCGGCCCCGCGCGCCGCGGTCGCGGGGCTCGCCCTCGCCGTGGCGTGGGCCGCGCTGCCGGCCGGCGGGGCCCACGCCGGCGCGACCGGGGCGGTGCAGGGCGGGGAGTCTCCGGCGGACGCCGTGGAGCGTGCCGCCGTCGACGAGGACGCCGCGCGCACCCTGCTCGAGCGCAGCGTCCGCGCGGTGCGCTCGCTGGTGCACGTCGGCGAGGTGACGGTGGTCACCCTCGGGCGCCGCGGGCCGGAGGTCTCCTCGTCCTCGGTTCGGGTCGGTCCGATGGGCCGGGTGGAGCTGCGCCGCCCGGCGCGCTGGCTGCTCGGCGCGCAGTCGGGCCCGACCCTCGTGCGCACGGGGGCCGGACGCGACAGCGTCGCGCCGGCCGGCGGTGCCGCCCTGCTGGACGTGGAGGCCGCGCTGGCGGGGCGCGCGGTGAGCGTTGGTGACGAGGTCGAGCTCGACACCGGCCCGGCCGTCCCGGTCGTGCTGCGCCGCGAGATCGGGCCGCCGGTGCAGGACACGCTGTTCGTGGACGTCGAGACGGGACTGCTGGTGCGGCGTGAGACGCGTGACGCGGACGGTGAGGTCCTGCGCGTCGTGGCGTTCACCCGGCTGGCGACCGTGCCGACGAGCGCACCCTCCGCCGTGCTGCGGCCCGCAGGCGACGGGGTGGGCGGCGCCGCGACCGAGACCGCCGCGGGCACCTGGGACCTGCCGCTCGTGCTCGCCGGGGGGTTCCAGCGCGTCGCGACCGGCGGTGACCAGGACATGACCGCGGCCCGCTACTCCGACGGACTGAGCGTGCTGTCGGTCTACCGCCAGCGCGGCCTGCTCGACCTCGATGCGCTCCAGAGCGCCGAGGTGGTGCACGTGGCTGGCCGCGACGTCTGGACGTGGCCCGGCTCCGAACCACTGCGCATGGTCTGGACCGGTGCCGGCAGCACGTGGACCGCGGTCACCGACGCGCCCCTTGAGGTCGTCGAGGACGCGTTGCGTGTGCTGCCGGGTGACCTCGTCGGCCACGACCTGCCTTCCCGCCTACGACGTGGTCTGCTGCGCGCCTGGGACTGGATGACCGACCGGATCGACACATGAGCGAGGGCAGCGTGGAGCGCGACACCCAGGAGTGGCGCCGACCGTGGCGCGACGGGGACGACCGGGACGCGGTCGACCCTGCGCGTCGCGCGGCCCAGCCGTCCGTCGCCACGGCGCCCGACCACGCGTCTGACCACACGTCTGACCACGCGCCCGGCGACGTGGACCGGCCGACGGCGGCATCGTCCGGGGCGGAGCCGTCCGTCGACGCTGACGCCGACGTCACGGCCGCGCAGGCCGCGGCGGTCCGCGACGTGCAGCCGACGGCGGCCACGACGCCGGCGGCCGCGAGCCGCGCCGACGCGCTCCAGGTACCGCTGGCGGCACCGGCACCACCCCCGGGGGGCTGGTCCGACCACGACGAGGGCCCCGGCTCCCCCCGTGGGTCGGTGCGGCCACCCGACACCACCGGCACGGTCGAGACCCCACCCGTCGGTGGTGGGCGCCGCCGGCTGGTGGCGCCGCTGCTGGCCGCGCTGCTCGGCTCGGCCATCGGCACCGGCGCGACCCTGGCGATCGTCGACGGTGACGCCGGCCAGGTACGGGCCGGGGTCGGGGCGGAGCAGGACCCGGTACGTGCCCCGCTGCTGCAGGACGGTGTTGCCGGCGCCGACGGCGCCGAGGTCGGCAGTGGCGAGGGGACCGTGGTGTCCAACGTCGCGCGCGCCGTGCTGCCGTCGGTCGCCCGCATCGAGGTGTACACCGAGGGCCCCGACGGCCAGCGCCAGCGGCTCGGCCTCGGGTCCGGCGTGGTCTACCGCAGCGACGGGTTCCTGCTGACCAACAACCACGTGGTCGACGGGGCCGACGCGATCGAGGTGCAGTTCGCCGACGGTCGCATCACCGAGGCCGAGCTGGTCGGTGGGGACCGCCTGACCGACCTGGCCGTGCTGAAGGTCGACGCCGAGGGCCTGCCGGCGATCAACCTGCGCGAGACCCCGCTGCAGGTGGGAGAGACGGCCGTCGCGATCGGCTCGCCGTTCGGGCTGGACGCGTCGGTCACCGCCGGGATCGTCTCGGCGCTCAACCGCAACCTGGACGTGCCCGGTGACGGCGACGATGGTGCGTTCGTCATCCCGGCCGTGATCCAGACCGACGCGGCGATCAACCCCGGCAACTCCGGTGGCGCCCTGGTCGACGCCCAGGGCCGCCTGATCGGGATCAACACCGCGATCCTGACCCGCAGCGGCGGCTCGCAGGGCGTCGGGTTCGCGATCCCGGTCAACTCGGCCACCTCCGCGGCCGACCAGCTGATCACGGTCGGCTTCGTGTCGCACCCGTTCCTCGGCATCAGCGGCTACGACGTCACCATCGAGGTCGCCGAGCGCTACCGCGAGGACTTCGGCATCGACCTCGAGGGCGGGGCCGTGATCGACTCGGTCGTACCCGGCAGCGGCGCCGCCGTGGCCGGCATCGAGGCCGAGGACGTCGTGGTCGCGGTCGGAGGCGAGCCCGTCGGCTCCATGGGTGACGTGATCGTCGCGGTCCGGGCCTTCGCACCCGACGACGAGGTCACCGTCGAGGTGCTGCGCCAGGACGAGCGACTCGAGCTCGAGGTCACGCTCGGCGAGCGGCCGCGCTGATCCCGTCGCCGCACGGCGGGGCACACGACGTACGCTGACACGACAGCCGGGACCGGGGGGTCGCCATCAACTTCGGGCTCCTCGAGGGGGTCACCATCGCGGTGATCGCGCTGCTGGTCTTCGGGCCCGAGCGGCTCCCGGAGATGGCACGCAACGCGGCGAGGCTCGTCGCCCGGTTCCGCACCGAGGCGTCGCGGTCGCTCGACGAGCTCAAGCGTGCCGCAGAGCTCGAGGGGCTCGACGAGGAGCTCAAGGCGATCCGCAACGAGCTGCGCGGGGCCGGCGAGGACGTGCGCAAGGGTCTGCAGCACCCGATGGACGAGCTCAAGCAGGTCGCCAGCGGAGGCCCGCGGGACGCGGCCGGGGAGCCCGGCAGCGTGGCGGACGGCCCCGCCCCGGTGGACCCCGAGGCCACGTGAGCCCGCCACCGGCACCGGACATCCCACGGCGCGGCTGGGGCCCCCTGCTGCTGGCCGCGGGTGCGACCGTCGCGACGCTCGTCGGCGCACGGGGCCCGGGCACGCCGGCGCTGGACCGGCACGCTGCCGGGCTCGTCGGCCGCCCACGCGGGACCGCCATCGACCACGCCGCCGGTGCCGTGACCGACCTCGGGTCGGTCTTCGGGCTGACGGGCGTCACCGCGACGCTCGCCGTCGCCGGCCACCGACGCCGCGCCGGCGAGGTGCTGCTCTCCGGTGGCCTGGCCTGGGGCCTCGCGCAGGCGGCCAAGGGCTTCGTCGAGCGTCCGCGTCCCTACCAGGCGGACGGATCGGCACGCCTGGTGTCGGTGCCGGCCGGCTCGTCGTGGCCGAGCGGCCACACCGCGGTCGCCGCTGCTATGGCGGGCACGCTCACCCCGCACCTGGGGCTCGCCGGCGCCGTGGGTGCCGGGGTCGGGGTCGCCGTGGTCGCGGCGAGCCGGCTGTACGTCGGCGTGCACTACCTGACCGACGTCGTCGCGGGCGCCGCGATGGGCGTGCTGGCCTCCCGTGCCGCGACCGGCGTCGTGGACGCCCTGCTCGATCGCTGACGCCACCACCGTCGACGCCCCGACCGACCGGTCGGGCCGGCCCGTGGTTCCGGCCCGTGGTTCCGGCCCGTGGTTCCGGGCCGCGTGATCGCGGCCGTGTGGTCGGGGCCGTGTGGTCGGGGACTCAGCCGATCGCGAGCGGCAGCTTGCGGCC
>Ga0136604_1001411_pt1 | contig 10810 bp, 11 predicted proteins | sample AntRauFillE10628_FD_104928 | JGI IMG/M metagenome (GOLD analysis project Ga0136604, IMG submission 104928) | Saline lake microbial communities from Rauer Islands, Antarctica - Metagenome Filla E10 #628 | ecosystem: Environmental > Aquatic > Non-marine Saline and Alkaline > Saline | place... | reverse complement strand
ATCTGTGCCGAAGCTTACAGTCATTACACCCAAAACCTTACGCGATATAGACGTGACCCGAGATGAGTACGAAGCGTTACGGAGGGAGTTGTAGTCCTACTGGAGACAAAAGTTTACAGAAATCCCGGCGCACCTGCGCCGGGATTTCTTTTTAAACGTCTACCGGTAACCATCATCCACCGCGTTTGGTACTATATAAACATGCAAAATACTTTGAAAAATATTCTCGTGACGGGGGGAGCGGGGTATATTGGTTCAGCTTGTGTGGCGGCGCTACTAAAAGCGGGGCATACGGTGACCGTCTTTGACGACTTTTCAACGGGTCAGCGGGACAAAGTACCCGCCGGCGCCACTGTCATCAAGGGCGACCTCACCGACGCCGCGGCTATTAACGCAACTCTGACCGGCACCAGCTTTGACGCCGTGCTGCACTTGGCGGCAAAGAAAGCGGTGGGGGAAAGCGAAGCTAAACCCTCTGCGTATTTATCTACATCCTCCTAGGTATCCTCGGCGTCTACCTCACCCCACGCCTCAACTAGGGAGAGCACGGCTCTCGATAACCAAAAAGCTTCTGCAAAACAGATACAGTAAAATTTGATACTATAAAATATATGGAAAATACTCCGAAAAATATCGCCTACGTTGACGGACAAAACCTGCATTTAGGAACGACAAAACGTGACCCAGAATGGGGTATTGATCTAGCTCGCTTTCGTGTCTATCTGGAAAAGAAATATCATGTCACGAGGGCGTATTACTACCTAGGATGCGTCGAAGAGGGTGCTACCTACGATAATTTGTACGAAGAGATTCAAACAGCCGGCTTCATTCTGGTTTTTCGCGAGCATAACTCTTTGATGAAAGGAACAAAGAAAGGAAATGTCGATACGGATATTGTTTTTTCGATTATGGAGCGTATGTACAAGCAAGAAAAGTTTGACCGGGTGGTACTAGTTTCTGGTGATGGCGATTATAAGAAACTCGTAGATTTTCTAATTGCAGAAAATAAATTTGCCAAGATACTCTTTCCAAAACAACGCTACGCGTCATCTTTGTATAATAAAATTGGAGAGTGGTATCGAGCAGATTTGTCTGAACTAGACACCCGCAAGAAAATAGAGAAATGAAAAAGGGGCCTTAGGTAGTTAGCCGTTTGGTCCCCTTTCTCGTCGTGATACACATATTTTACTCCATACCAAGCCGGTGTCAAGGTCACGTTCATTGTTTCATGAAAATAATTAGCAAGGCTAAAGAGAACAAAACTACGGAGGTAACCATCATCCACCGCATTTGGTACTATACAGACATGCAAAACACCCTAAAAAATATCTTGGTCACCGGAGGCGCGGGGTATATTGGTTCGGCTTGTGTGGCGGCGCTACTAAAAGCGGGGCATGCGGTGACCGTCTTTGACGACTTTTCAACTGGTCAGCGGGACAAAGTACCCGCCGGCGCCACTATCATCAAGGGCGACCTGACCGACGCCGCGGCTATCGACACGGCTCTTGGCGGCGCTAGCTTTGACGCCGTGCTGCACTTTGCGGCCAAGAAAGCGGTGGGGGAAAGCGAAGCGAATCCCTCGCTTTATTTCTCTACCAATGTAGTGGGTTCGCTGCATCTCCTGCAGGCCATGGAGCGCCACCGTGTCCCGCAGCTCATCTTTTCCTCCACGGCCGCTGTCTATCAGCCACCCGTCAGCGACGAGCCGGTGACTGAAACCACTCCCACTAAGCCCATGAGTGTGTACGGCACGACCAAGCTCATGGTGGAAGAGATGATTCAAAGCTACGCCCGCACCGGCCAGCTGACCCAGCACACCATTTTGCGCTACTTCAATGTAGCGGGGGACGCCGGTCTAGACTACAAAGAAGAAAATGCCCAAAACGTCTTTCCGCTCCTGGCCACGGCCGCCCACACCGGTAGCCCATTTCCTATCTTTGGCACCGACTACGACACCCGCGACGGCACCTGTGTGCGAGACTACATCCACCTGAGTGACCTAGTAGACGCCCCAAGTGTGACCGCCTCAGCCCAAGAAGCAATAAAAGACCTAAACTGGCAGCCCCACCACACCCTGGAAGAGATGGTGCGCAGTACCCTACAAGTTTCTTAATATTACCTATGCAATTTTCTGTCATCATCCCCACGTATAAAAGACCAGACGCACTGACCACAACCGTGCAGTCACTACTTCTAAATACCCGCTTACCAAGCGAGGTTCTCATCATTGATGACGACACTATCCCGTTGGAGCTCCTGACTTCGCTCACCAGCGAAGCGGGGGACAAAGGCGTGCCACTGAAGTACCACAAAAAAGACCACACTCAGATGCGTCGGGGTTTGTCTGAGTCAAAAAACTGGGCAGCAACACTTGCCACTGAAGACATTATTTTTTATCTCGACGATGATGTAGTGCTCGACCGCGAGTACTGTACCGAGCTTATGAAGGTGTGGGAAGAACACGGTGAGGAAGAATATTTGATTGGGGTAGGGGGAAGAATTAGTAACAATCGACCGACTGGTCGTTTCGAGCAAATCTACCGAACCTTGTTTGGTCTGACGGGTGAATGTGCGTGGGATGTGAACGCAGTAGGTTTTCAAGTCTGGGATGAAGGAGTGACCGACACTCAGAAAAGCTACTACCTCCACGGTGGCGTTTCTTCATACCGACGAGAACTCATCAATCAAAATCCATTTGCCACCTTCTCCGGCGGACGTACCGGCCTCGAAGACGTGGAGCATTGCCTGCGCGCAAAACGGGCCAGTTATCATTTCTACTACACTCCGCACGCACACCTAACCCATCACCCAGCACCAGCCGGCCGCGAAGCTATCTATGCCGCTGCTAAAAAAGAAGGGGCGAATCGTTGTGAAATTTTCCGTCTGCACACACTCAAGACACTGCGCAACCGACTTCACTTCTTTTGGTCAAGTGTTGGCTGGACAACGAAGAAAATTTTGTCCGGAAAATGGCTTGCGGCGTTAGGTTTGTTAAAAACCTCGTTCATGTATAATTAGTTTTATATTTATTTATGAAAATTGATACTGCTATACCTAAAAAACACCTAGTCATTGCTTCAGAGAGAGATGATTATGTTCTTCAAATATGTCGAAATAAACGTGTGTTACACATTGGTGCAACTGACTGCCCGTATACAAAAGAAAAATATAAAAATGAACAATTACTGTATGTAAAATTAAGCGACATTGCTTCTGAGCAAATAGGTATTGATAGCGATAGAGAGTCATCAGAATTTTTGAACAGTAAACAAATAAAGAACTCTAAAATTATTGTTGCTGATATGAATGCAACTCAACAATTGGGTTTCAACCCAGAGGTCATTATTTTTGGTGAAACTTTAGAGCACTTAATGAATCTTGAAACTAGTTTGTCTAACCTGAAAAAAATGATGAATTCAAATACAATAATGCTCATAAGTGTTCCTAATGCTTTTTCCTTCCAAAACTTCATATATGCAATTAGGCGTAGGGAATTACAACATCCTGATCATAGTGTGGCGTTCACATACAAAACACTTACTCAACTATTGAGTAAAAATAAATTTGAAATAACAGACTTCAAATTTACTTTTCTTGATAACACCAACGCTCATAATTTAAACTGGAAGGGTAAAATAAGTCATTTTGTTATTAAGTTCATGACTAAAATTAGTCCAATTTTTGCGCCAGGTTTAATCGTAATTGTTAAAAAATAATTTATGTACTCTACACGTGATGAAAGGTCTGAATACTGTGCGAAAAAATATGAAGAGTATTTGAAAGGTAATGTATTGGATGTTGGTTGTTGGGAAAAGGATTTGCAAAAATACTTACCTGTAAATGTTAATTACACAGGAATCGACATAGCTGGTGATTATGATATTCAGGTGGATTTAGAAAAAGGAGAAATTCCTTTTGCAGACAACAAATTTGATTGTGTAGTATGTACCGACGTATTAGAGCATCTTGATAGCCTACATAAAGTTTTTTCAGAATTAGTAAGAGTCACTGATAAATATGTGATAGTAAGCTTGCCTAATAACTGGGTGCCGCTCAAAAAGCCTCTGTTGTCAGGAGGTGGAAAATTAAAACAATACGGTTTGAGTGCAGTAAAGCCGATAGATCGCCATAAATGGTTCTTTAATTTTGAGGACGCAGAAACTTTCTTTACAGAAAGGCAGAGTATTGATGGTTATGTAATCGAATCTTGCTTGGCATATCCTGATTTTTCTATGCTTAAAAAGAAGAAGTTTATTAAAAAAGTAATAAAGAAAGTTATTGGATCGAGTAGATACAATAATCTGTTTTCTTCAACAATTTGGGTGGTTTTACGTAAACAAGAAAACAATGTTACAGGATAAGAAACTCGCTGTCTTCTTTACGTTTGGCGTTTCACTAAACGAGTGGCAGAGAGTGGGTAATCTTAATAGGGAGTTAAAGCCGTATATTAAAATGGCAGAGAGTTTTAACCACATTTACTTAATTACATACGGAAGAAATGACGAAAAAGACGTTGTAGACTATCTTCCATCCAACATTACAATCTTAGCAAACGAGAATAATCTACCAAATTTCTTATATAGTCTTTTGATTCCCTTTATATTCCATAGGAAGTTGAGTGGATGTTTTTTTATCAAGACATGCCAAATGAATGGCTCATGGTCTGCGGTACTGACAAAGTTAGTTCTACGTAAAAAACTTATTATTCGCTGTGGTTATGAGTGGTATTACTTTGCAATTCGAGACAACAAAAAGCTTTGGAAGCGCATAATCATAAAGTATATAGAGAGAATCGCATACACTTTTGCCGATAGCATAATTATTACTAGTGAAAGCGCTAAAAGTTTTGTTATCAAGAATTATGGAATTAATCCAAATAAAATCCATATCATTCCAAATTATATTGATACTGATCTTTTCAAACCAAAAGATACTGAAGTAGAAAATTCAGTTGTCTTTGTAGGGCGTTTTTCAAACCAAAAAAATATCTTCTCTCTGATTGATGCAGTGTCTAATATCTCACTATTAAAACTCTCATTAGTGGGAAGTGGAGAACTGAATTCTGAGGTTAAAAACTATGCTGAGCAACATCTAATGAAGCGTGTTGAGTTGCTTGGAAATATACTAAATGAACAACTTCCACAAATACTAAACAAGTCACATATTTTCATATTGCCGTCGTTATATGAAGGTAATCCTAAAACATTACTAGAGGCCATGAGCTGCGGTAAAGTTTGTGTAGGTACAAATGTTGAAGGAATTAACAATGTGATAGATGACAAGATTAATGGCTATCTTTGTGATACGACATCACAATCTATACAAAATGCAATTACGTCACTACTTAAGGATAAGGAGACTCAAAAAAGATTAAGAACCAACGCAAGACAAAAAATTCTAAATCATTTCAGCCTTAAGTATTGCTTGAAAAGAGAATTAAACTTATATAGTGAGCAGTAAAATATGTCTCAATATGAAGTTTCAGTTATCATGCCTACATTTAATAACGCAAAATACATTGCGTCAGCTATAGATAGTGTTTTAGCTCAAACGTTCCAAAATTTTGAACTGATTGTAGTTGATGATGGTTCTACTGACAACACGAAGCAGATTATGGACGCGTATCTGAAAACAGATTCAAGAATTAAGTACGTATATCAAGAGAACTCTGGTGGAGCTGCTCGTCCAAAAAATACTGGAATAAAGATTGCGGGCGGTATCTATATTGCGGTTCTAGACTCTGACGATATTTGGCTTCCGAGTAAATTAGAAAGACAAGTAAGAGTATTAAAAAAATCTGAAGATTCTACCGGTTTAGTAAGTTGCAGTTTTTTAGTAAAAAAAGATGGAAAGATACAGGGTAAGATATTTATAAACCAGTATTCCAAACAGCTACAAAATATAATGTTACGAGACTACCTTGGCCCGGGTAGTTGTGTTTTGTACAAAAAAACAGCGCTCGATAAAGTCGGCCTTTTCGATGAAAATTTACGCACTAGTCAAGATTGGGAGATGAGAATTCGACTTTTACAATTCTATGAAGTCTCTGTAGTCAATCAACCATTAGTAATTTATTTACTCCACCAGGAGAATATAAGCAACCTAAGTATAGATGTTCGTGAAAAAGATTATGAATACATATTCAATAAACATATAAATCTTTACGAAAGAAATAGCAATTTATTGAGTAGTTATTTTTATTATAATGCAACACGCTTCCTAAGTGCTGGTAATTCAAAAAAAGCCAGAGAAAATATAACTCACTCTTTAAAGTTAAAAAAAAATGACGCCAGACAGTTTATCTTGGCCTTCTTTACTTTAATAAATCCTTGGTTTTATAAGACCGCAGTTGTTATTTTAAACAAATTAAGTAATTTCCGTATAAAGTTTTCTAAAGTATTAAAAAATAGTCTTAAGAACCCAACTTTTTATTTTTTTTACATACTTGGTTTCTTTCAAACTAAGTATAGATGTGAAGTTGATTTCTACGATGATACTGAGGTGATATTTAAATTAAAATATAACTATTCATTGATTAGATTCGGAGATGGAGAGATTAATGTATTGCTTGGTATTGCAATGCCCTACCATGAAGCAAATTCCGAGTTAACTGCAGAATTCAAAAAAATGTTAAAGTCAATATACAAAGAAAAAAATATTTTGTTAGCTGTGCCTAAGTATATTTCTCAAAGTAATTCTCACTTAAGAAAAGAGGGTAGGCTAAGTGTATGGATGCCATTCAAGGTAATCTACAAACTTCTTTTTAAGAGTGATATAAAGTATGTTGATGCTCATAGTTTTTATGATGAGAGCATCGTGGAAAGAATACTAGAAGAGGTTTTGAGAGATAGGATTGTTATCGTTGTCACTAAAAAGGAATCGATAGATCGTATCGATAAGAATTTTGGTAAAAACCAAATTTTCATTGCGGCGACTGATCATAATGCGTACGATGATTTAGAGTTAATTAAGAATGAAATTGATATTCAAATCGAGAAAAATAGTAATAAAAACATTGCATTGATAGTTGCTATGGGTCCTGTCGGTAAACTTCTAGCATATCATTACCATAAGAAAAATATTCAGTGCATAGACGTAGGAAAAGGTATCGAGAACTTTTTAGTTAAAAAGTATAGTTAAATTATAGTTTCAAATCTGATATGCATATTTTATTTTCAGCTTACAATTTTACGACCAAAGTGTATCTCGAGTCTGTTGCTAAAACACATGATGTGTCTGTATTTCAGAATAATAAATCGATTTTAGAAAAACCAGATAAAGTAAAGATAATTAAAGTTGATCACGCATTCCATTTGATTTCACCAGTGCCAAGGATTATGAAGGTAGACAGAGTACCTCCTGAATATATACTAAATTTTAAAAAGGTTTTTCCAGAAAGTAAGCCCGATATTCTATGCGCAATTGAGTTTTACAACTTCACTTTTTGGCAGTTTTTAAGATATAAAAAAATACATTCCGACACAAAATTGTTTGTCTGGAGTGAGACGAGGGCTTGGCCACAGTTTTGGTTATCACGTTGGGTGATGTACGTTTTCTGGTGGTATTTCAAGCGTAATCTAAACCATGTGGAAAAAGTTTTTGTCTTCACTGATGAAGGTAAGAAATTCTTTAATACATACGCGCCAGAAGTTGTGGTCGAAGTATTCCCAGCACCAATTGATTCGAGATTGTTTTCGTTTAATCTGCATAAGAAGTACCTGCCTGACGCTGTACTACGCATTATTATGAATGCTCGTTACATACCATTGAAAGAACATCGAACCTTGTTCAAGGCAGCAAAAATATTGAAAATAAAGAATATTGCTTTTGAGATATCATTAATAGGCCGAGGTGGCCACTTAGAGAATGAACTAAAAGCTAATGCAAAAGAAATTGGAATTGGTGAGCTAATACAATGGATTGAGCCAGTGCCAAGTGCTCAGCTAAATGTAATTTATAGTGAGCACGATGTGTTGGTGTTGCCGAGTAATCGCGAGGCAATTGGCATGGTGGTGCCTGAGGCAATGGCGTGTGGCCTAGCCACTGTCACTAGTGGCGCAGTAGGGGCCAACGTGTACGTAGAGCAAGGCGAGACGGGACTAATATTCAAAACGGGAAATGCAGAAGCTCTAGCGAGTGCTCTAGAGCAGCTGGCAGATAGATCTAAGGTGGAAATGTACGGACACGCAGCAGCTAAAATCATTCGAGAACAATATAGTTTAGATGTGCTAGGAGATAAGTTACTTAAAGCATTAGAATGATGAATCTTTGAATGTTATTATGATAAAACGTTATGAGTATCAACAAAATAGTAAAAGAATACCTCCCAAGCTTCCTAGTAAGGATGCTTAGAAAACTCAGGGAATATACAGCCGTAAAAATTATCCGTAAATATCAATCTTTTCAATTAAAAAGTTTCACTGATGAGAAGCAGATTGAGGTTTTGTTTGAAGGTATTAGAGCAGTAGTCCTCATCAAACCAAATAATGGTTGGGTCGATAATTATATTTTTTTGAACTCTATACACGAGCCGGATATTTTAAAAATTATTAAGGACAATGTAAATGAAGGAGATGCTGTGGTTGATGTAGGAGCTAATATTGGTCAGCACACGCTATTCCTGGCAAAATTTGTAGGTGATTCAGGATTTGTGTATGCCTTTGAACCGCTGCTTAGTAATACAAATTCAATACAAAAAAGTCTCACTCTTAACAATATAAATAATGTAAAAGTTGAAACTATGGCTGTGGGCGAAGAAGATAGAAATGTAAAAATTTATGTGCCGGTAACTGCTAATGATCGCTCATCAAGAGAGTTAGTTGGAGTGGTGTCAGATCAATACGAAGAGGTTGGTATGGTATCGCTTGATAATTATTTTAAAAATAAAAAAATTGATTTTATAAAAATTGATACTGAAGGTTTTGAATCTGAAGTCTTAGCAGGTGCCAAAGAAATAATTTCAAGATACATGCCTACGATTCTTTTAGAATATGCTCCAAAATTTTACAAGAAGAGAAACATCGACGGCAATGATTTGTTAAATAATTTAATAATGCAGAATTATCTGCTTACAGATATCCCATCCGGTTATGGTGAAATAAATGATGTCAAAGAGTATACAGAATTTCTCACAAAAGGTGGAAGTGGGATTTCAAATATCTTAGCTACTCATAGATCAGCGAACTGATGATTTATTGCATAACCCCAGTGATATTTTATGGTCGTCTTAGGAGAACGGATGCTTCGTGCACTTAAGGGTGACTAGGGCTGGTTGATGCTTCATTTGTATCTACCGTTGTATCAGTCAAGAAGTAATATAATAATAAAAAGAAACTAGCTATTTGTCGACCGATAGTAGCCAGGACTGCTCCGAGCGCACCTAAAGAAGGAATGAGCAAAAAGAACAAACCAATCAGGACTGCTGGTAGGATAAATTGCATCGCATAGAGGGCACGGGTGTGCATCGTGGCCTGAAAGTATTGAATGAGGAGGGTGATGGGAGTGAGTAGAATAAGAACAGAGGCCACTTGAGAAAGAAAGACGTAGTCTAAATATTGCGGTAAAAAGAATTGGAAGATTAATGGTGCAGCGAACATGTAGGCGAGCGTGATAGGAAGTGAGGCAAGAAAAAAGATCAACATTTTACGCAAGAGCGATATTCGCAGGGTGGTTTTGTCACGGTTGGCCATTTTTGGTAAGGCTAAAATACCTATTTGCGTGAACGCGCCGGCCACCTCTTTTGGTAGAGCACTAGCAATCGTGTATGAAGCTACAGCCACTGGTCCAGTAAGGTACCAGAGGGCAATTTTGTCGAGCTGCCCCGCAGCAATACTTATCGCTCCCATAAACGAAAGTTGTTTACCGTAGGGAATGGTTTGGGTGTCGGTTTGGTTACTGAGTGGCCAGCGATGAATTGTGTAGTAATAGATTACAATATTAGCCAAGGTAGTACTGGCCAAGAAACTGACCAATATCCAGAAGATGTTTTGAGTGAGTACAATCGCGGTAATAGTGGCTATCACAACAATGACTTTTTGCGACACTGTTATGGGAGTAAAGTGCCGGTAGTTCTTTTCTCCAAGAAGGTAAGAGTTGTAGAGGGTGAATGATTCGTAAAAGGGCAAAAAGAGACCGGTGATGATGAATAACCCACCCATGGTCGAGTCACCTTGCCAGAAGTAATAGCCAGCAGCAGCGAAGGCGGCGAGTGTGCCCAGTACGCTCCAACGGAGACGGGTGTGAAGAATCTGGGGTAGCAGCCCTGAATACCCACGGGCCACGGCGCGGATAGTAGCGGTGTGCATGCCAGGCAAGCTGGCGATAGCTAAGAGTCCAACAGCGGTGGTGAAAAATCGGTACTGACCGTACACCTCCGGGTCGAGATAGTTGGCAAACATCCAGAGAAGTCCAAAGGAAAGTGTGAAGAGTAGGACTTGAGAAAGTAACAACCAAAAGCCACCCTTGATCAGGTAGGTCATGTCGGTACGAGTGTACTTTTCACTCCAGTCTAGTAATCGGGTAATGTAAGGCACGTGTATACTGTACTATAACCAAGTTGTCTCATGTTTAGTTGTTTTTATATAACACTCTTGTCGAACGTAGCACTATCGAGGCCTAGTAAAAAAGACAATGCCAAACAGTTTGGGCTATAGTTTATCTCCAGATCAGATACATAAATGAATTATACTTATACAAAAATCAAGAAAATGATTCCGTCATCGGTGCGAAGTTTTTTCAAACCGACATACCAGCGTTTCAGTCTGCGAAAATTCACGGCGCCGACCTTTACTACACTACACTCTGCTGATAT